>JAEEGL011163527.1_pt1 | contig 10913 bp, 5 predicted proteins | sample 9134231 | NCBI WGS metagenome assembly JAEEGL01 (sample SAMN16246548, study PRJNA631951) | gut metagenome | biome: gut microbiome; feature: rumen; material: fiber-attached | host: Bos | place: Iran: Karaj | collected 2018-10
ATCACTTCCTTTTGACTAGCCATAAATTACACGTCAATTGTAGCACAAAAAAGTCTTTGTGTAAAGAGAAATTACGCCCCCGCAAACCGGTTTCGATTTAAAATAACAAATTACTCGTCCGCCAATGTTGCTCTCACGAACTGCCTAGATAGATATGTTTGCTGCTTCTGCGACCATTCACCAGTACAGGTAATCAACGTTACCGATTCTTTGCCAGGCTCTGGCGATTGAGCAGCAGTACGCATATAAGTATCCGCCTCCGAAAGAGGAATCGTTCTATTTTCGACCACCTTATACACATACATAACACCATCGCCACGCTGTATTGTAATAATATCTCCAACCGAAAGCATAGGTAGTCTTTTAAATACACCAGCCACATTTGGACCGCCATTATGACCGTCAATTATCATTGTTCCGCCACTACCGGGCTTACCGGATCTTACAAACCAACCTACATCATAGACGTTCCTCGGGGTGTCCAACTCACCATTTTTTGTAACATCCATTGGTAGGATACGAGCATTATTGATACCTAGCTTATCGATTGTCAAATACCTCGGCCTATCAGGTGCAACAGTATATTCCTCTACTTCCACACTAGTTGGCTCTTCCTCAACCAACTCTTCCACTTCTGGCACCTCTACATCGGTGAGAGTTTGGGCTACTGCCCGCTCAGACCCTTCTTTGCTACCATAATAGTAAATCTCAAAAATAACAATTCTCAAAAAAACTAATAGAAATAATAATGCAAGTGCAAGATAGATAGCCCACTTGACTAAGGTTTTACGATTCTCAATTCTTAAGCTCATTCCCAAAATCGTCATAAGTAATCATTAAAGCCCTTGAATCCACCGACCTTAGATTCTCTAACGCCACCGTCACCATAATGAGAAGTCCAGTACCAGTAATCGAAAGTCCCAAAGGATCACCAGTAGTAACAATGAAAATATAATCAGCTATAAATGGTAGCATCGCAATCAAGCCAAGTGCCAATGCTCCAAACAAATCCAAATGATTGACAACCCTACTGAGGTATTTTGCGGTTTTAATTCCGGGTCGAACACCTTCGATGAATCCCCCCTGTTTCTGCAAGTTATCAGCAATTTCTTTAGTATTAAAGATAATGGAAGTGTAAAAATAAGTGAACATAAACACTAAAACAAAATATAATATCGGATAAATGAACCATTTAGATGTTATGCCATCTGGATACATTTGAGCAAAATTACTAGCTGAAGGAGCTGAAAAGACCGAGGTCAAAGTGGCGCCAAATTCGTTACCACTGTCTATAGTTGTCAACACCTGCCCCACCAAAGCCGGCAACGACAAGAAAGCAGTAGCAAAAATTACCGGAATCACACCTGCAGCGATTAATTTTATTGGCAAAATAGACTTAATTCCACCATAAGACGAATTTCCATGTACTCTTTTAGCGTAATTAACAGTCACCACCCTCTGGGCCTCATTTAGCTTTACGAGGAAATATATTATAACCGTCATAATAATAGCAAAAACTACGAACCCCCAAAAGACAGATGATTGTATCGGAAATTCCATACCAAAAATATTCAATTTATCTTCGCCCATATAAGACAATCTACTGGCTAAAGAACCCATCATCGAAGGCATTTGCGACACAATGGAGGCAAAAATCAGAGTTGAAATACCATTGCCAATTCCCTGTTCAGTAATCAATTCACCAAGCCACATTAAAATTAATGAACCAGTAGTCATTGCCGTAACCGAAAGGCACCAATCGCCAATAGTCGGAGTAAAATCAGTCGCAACGTTTGTAGCTACAGTGGATTGATACAGGATGAAAATATACGCAATCGACTGTACGATTGCAAGAGGGACTGTCAACATCCTAGTCCACTGGTTTATTTTACGACGACCAGCTTCACCATCATTCGAAAGCTCCTCTAGAGAAGGAATCGCTTTCGTTAAAAGTTGAATTACAATCGAGCTAGTAATATATGGCGATAAGCCAACGAGAAGAATACTAAACTGTGCCAAACCGCCACCAGAAATCATATTTAAGAAAGAAGAGAAATCGGATTTATCAAGTAAATTCGAGACGGCTTCTTTGAAAGTTGCCGCATCGCCCATCGGTACAGGAATATGTGCCATGACGCGATAAATCACAATTATACCGAGTATAATTAATACTCGCCTTAACATATCTTTATTTTTTAGGGATTTGAAAATATTCTTGAAATGCATTATAACCTCTGAATTTGTACTATGTATAATATATCATACTTTCTAAAGTTTTTAAACATTAATGCATGAAAACCGCGTTAAAAACATTTGATTAATAAACAATATACTTCAAAAACACCTCTATGTTCATCATGATTTTCTCAACAAAAATCCCCCTTTATGATGGGGGGATTTTGCTTATGTCGTTTTAGAGGTTTTCGAGATCTTCCTCGGTGGGTATTTTTGTCTCAGGTGTTTCAAAATCCGAGAACGGCGCTACACCAGTACCTACCGGAATTTTTCTACCAATAATCACATTTTCCTTGAGACCACGCAAATGATCAACCCTACCACTAATAGCGGCATTGATGAGGACTCGTGTTGTATCCTGGAAGGATGCGGCCGATAGAAAGGAATCGGAGAAGATTGAAACCTTCGTAATACCGAGCAATAGATTGGTAAAGGTTGCCGGCTCTTTACCCTTGGCCTCTAGTTCTTTATTCTCCAACATTACAGCAGCCTTAGATGCGATATCCCCAGTTACAAAACTCGAATCGCCCGGTTCTTTGATCTGTACTCTAGAGAACATCTGGCGAACTAGAATCTCAAGGTGTTTTGGAGAAATCTCATGCCCCTGAGCAGCGTAAACATTCAAAACATCGTTCATTATGTAACGCTCAGTAGCTTCAATTCCCTTATATTTCATGAGATCCTGCAAATTTAACGAACCGGTAGTTAGTCTATCACCAGCTTCGACGCTATCGTTAGATTTTACTACTAACTCCGCATCACCTGGAACCTCAATCTTGACCGGAGTAGAACCAGTCGATACTAGAATAACAGCATCTTTTACTAATTCTACTACACCATCACGAGGAGATTTCACCGATGGAAGATCACCGCTCTTCTTAATTATCACATTACCAGCTTTAACACTCTCGCCATCTTTTACTGCCGGCTTACGACCACCCAGTTCGAACTTCTCTACTTCGCCAGACTGCGGAGTAATTTGTACAACATAGTGGTTTCCGTCTTCCCAAACTTCTACAACACCTGCTACCGGAGTTACATATGCTTGACCTTTAGGTGTACGCGCCTCCAAAAGCTCCTCGACACGAGGTAGACCTCTTGCAATTGCGCCAGAACCAGCTACACCAGAACTGTGTTTTGTATCAAGCGTTAGCTGAGTACCGGGCTCACCAAGAGACTGCGCCGCAATTACCCCAACCGGCTCATGAGCTGCCACCAACATTCTAGTCGACATATCGACACCGTAAGCCTTACGAGGTACACCATCAACAGCAGTTGTAGAGAGAATCGATTGAATCTTTACCGAAGATATATTTTCGTCTTCTTCAATCTGAGCGGCAACGCCTTTCGTAATTAACTCATCAGCTTCAAGATAGCCAGGCACTGGCTCAGCCGTATAGCGGCCAACTAGCCTTGCCGCAAAACTAATGCCAGACAACTCTGTCTCATTACGATAAACCGCAAAACCAGGATCCTCTGCCTCTTCATCGGTCGTAAACACATCTTGCGATACATCCACCAAACGACGAGTTAGGTAGCCAGAGTCGGCAGTACGAAGCGCCGTAGCTACCTGCCCCTGGCGTGCGCCTCGTGTTGCAATAAAGGATTCCAAGGTATTTAAGCCTCTTTTGTAGTTAGATTTTACAGGAAGCTCAATCTCGTTGTTGTTAATATCCACCATGATACCAATAGCAGCAGATGCCAATTTTACCTGCGAAACGTTACCACGAGCTCCAGAGTTCACCATTACCGCAATATCGGTATCCATCTCCGCAAGTTTCCCCTGCAGAAATTCGGAAATCTTCTTATCAATATCACGCCAGTTCGCAATCGTAAGTTTATAACGTTCTTCTTCAGTTACCAAACCATCGTTAAATTGTTCCTGAATAAGCGCCGTCTTGGCATCACCTTCAGCAATGAAATCGTCAATTTCCTCATAGGTCGGGTAATCATCCTTGGCGGTAGAAATCGAAGCGACTGTTTCATATTCGAACGCCAAATCCTTCAAATCGTCTGCCGTTTTTACCATTACTTCAGCGCCATAAAGATCAAAGATATCTGCCATCACTTTAGACAAATGCTTCTTAGTTTGTACTGAGTTATCGTATGGATATTCGACCGGTAAAATCTCATTAAAGATTACTCGACCTAAAGTAGTATTACGAATCTCTTTCTTTGCGAAAACACGAATCGGTGTCTGCAAGGCAATAATTCCTTGGTCATACGCCATTTCGGCCTCGTAAACGCTCGAGAATGCCTTTGGCTTATTCGTATCGGTACCCGGCTTATCGTAAGTAAGGTAATAAGCGCCTAACACGACGTCCTGATAAATAGCAAGTACTGGCGAACCATCGGCTGGTTTCAAAAGGTTTTTCGATGCCGACATTAACTCTCTAGCTTCCACCTGTGCGGCATCCGACAGAGGTAGATGTACCGCCATCTGATCACCATCGTAGTCAGCGTTAAACCCAGATGCTACCAATGGATGAAGCTTTATCGCTTTACCATCGATGAGTCTTGGCTGGAATGCCTGTACCGACAAACGGTGAAGTGACGGAGCGCGGTTCAAAAGTACATATTTGCCTTGAATCACATCGTCAAGTGCATCCCAAACTACAGTTTCTTTTGCTTCAATTAGTCTCGAAGCTGCCCGAATATTATTAGCATATTCGTTGCTAATCAACCAAGAAATCACGAATGGTTTAAATAGCTCTAATGCCATCTGTTTTGGCAGACCACACTCATTCAGTTTTAGCTCAGGACCCACTACGATTACAGAGCGCCCAGAATAGTCCACACGCTTGCCTAGAAGGTTCTGGCGGAATCTACCTTGTTTACCTTTCAAAAGATCAGAGAGTGATTTTAGCTTGCGACGACCATTTGTTGAACTTGCACCCCTTGAGCCATGCGAAGCCGAGTTATCAATCAGGGCGTCGACAGCTTCCTGTAACATCCTCATTTCGTTGCGGCAAATCACTTCCGGCGCATTTAAGTCAAGTAACTTCTTCAACCTATTATTGCGGTTAATAACTCTGCGATATAAATCATTCAAGTCCGAAGTTGCAAATCTTCCACCAGGAAGTGCAATCATTGGACGAAGATCAGGAGGAATTACCGGAATTACTGTAAGGATCAAATCTTCAGGCTTAATTCCGGCAGCATGCATACCTTCTAAGGTCTTCAGGCGCTTCTGAATCTTCTTTTCTTTCTGACCCTTAGCATCTTCTGCCTCTTTATGTAGTTCCTCGATCAATTGGTCCAAATCGATTTCGTCAAGCAGCTTCTTAATTGCAGTTGCGCCCATCGCTACGGTAATCAAATCTTCATATTCTTCCGGAAGGTTACGATAGTCAATTTCGGAAATTACGTTACCCTTCTTAAATGACTCGAGTAAAGCCTTACGACTTTGATAATCGCTTTCCAATTCCTGTAACTCTTTAGTTTGAGCCTCAGCTAAAGCTTTGACGTCTGCACCTTCAACTTTCGCTTCTTTCCCATAGCGTAGCTTAATCGCATCTCTAGCGGCATTGGTTTGCCCCTCAAGCTGCTCCAAATTCTTTGCAATTTCCTCGTCTTGAGCCTCAATAATAAGATATGTTGCAAAATATACAACACGTTCAATATTTTTTACGGTAATATCAAGCAACAAAGAAAGTGCAGAAGGAATACCACGCATAAACCAAATGTGTGCCACTGGTGCCGCCAAAGCAATGTGTCCCATTCTTTCACGTCTAGTAATTGATTTTGTTACCGGATTCCCTTCTTTATCAACTGCCATTTCGCGAGAACGTACACCTTTGAGTCTTGAATCATGCGGGTTAATATCCTTGGTTGGCCCAAAAATTCTCTCACAAAACAGCCCATCCCGCTCAGGTTTCTGAGTACGATAGTTGATTGTTTCTGGCTTTGTTACCTCGCCATAACTCCAATTCAATATGTCGTCGCGGCTCGCTACCGTCAATCTAATTGAATCGAAATCTGATGCGCTGATGAAATTATCCATCCAGGCCATCTTAGAACTCCTCTCCGAGGTCGACGGTTCCATCATCTTCGTCTCCCTCTGTTATTTCAACACCTTCTTCCGCCATCATTGCCTCGGCTTCTTCGTTGTCGAGATCTAAGATTTGCGGCTCGGTGTCTTTCTTATGTTGATCATATATTAGTTGATCATCCTTTGACCTCTCAATTTCTCTCGAAGTCTTTTCGATTACATCACCAGCGTCTGACGATTCACCATGGTCCAGAAGGTCTACTTTTAGACCAAGACCTTGTAACTCCTTCACTAAGACATTAAAGCCCTCTGGAAGTTTTGGACCTTCAATCGGCTCGTGTTTAATTATGGCTTCATAAGCCTTAGCACGACCATAAACATCATCGGATTTAATTGTGAGCATTTCCTGAAGCGTGGTAGCTGCACCATAAGCCTCGAGCGCCCACACCTCCATCTCTCCGAATCTCTGACCACCATTCTGAGCTTTACCACCTAGCGGCTGTTGCGTCACCATAGTGTAAGGACCGGTCGAACGCGCGTGAATCTTGTCTTCTACCATGTGATGGAGCTTCAACATATGCATAACACCGACTGAAGTTCTTTCATTAAATGGTTCACCAGTAAGCCCATCATAAAGTTGTACCCTACCATCACGAGCAATTCCAGCCTTTTCAAGTTCATCGCTAATTACTTCATCTGGAACACCATTAAACGATGGCGTAGCAACTTTGTAACCAAGTGCCCTGGCTGCCATACCGAGGTGAATTTCAAATAGCTGCCCCAAATTCATACGCGAAGGCACACCCATTGGTGAAAGTACGATATCGATTGGCGTACCGTCTTCCATAAATGGCATGTCTTCTACTGGAAGCACCCTAGAAACCACACCCTTGTTACCGTGACGTCCGGCCAACTTATCACCAACGCCAATCTTACGCATTTCAGCTACAAAAATCTTAATCTGCATGATGACGCCAGCCTTTAGTTCGTGGCCTTGTTCTCTAGTGTATACCCTTACATCTACCACCTTACCAGTCGAAGAACCATTCATTCTAATTGAAGTATCACGTACATCTTTAGCTTTTTCACCAAAGATAGCACGAAGAAGTCTCTCTTCAGAGCTGAGTTCCTGTTCGCCCTTAGGTGTAATTTTACCGACTAGAATATCACCATTTTTGACCTCGGAACCAATAGTCACAATACCATCCTCACCAAGATGCCTGAGAGAGTGTTCGGACACATTTGGAATATCGCGTGTTACTTGCTCTGGACCGAGCTTAGTTTCACGTACTTCCACATCGAAATCTTTAATATTAATCGAAGTTAAGGTATCATCTTCAACTAAACGATTCGAAATCACAATCGCATCATCCATGTTGTAGCCACGCCAAGGCATGAAAGCAACCAATAAGTCGCGACCAAGCGCAAGCTCACCATCGTTAATTGAAGCGCCTTCAATTAAAGTATCGCCCTTCTTGACTTTTTGACCTCTAGCCACTACACATCTCTGATTATAGCAACGATCGTCATTCGTCTTCTCAAAATGCTGAAGCCTGTATTCTACATCTCCACCCTTTTCGTAAGTCACAACTACAGATACGCCATCCGCTTTCTTTACTACACCATCACCAGTCGCCATTACTAATTGCGAGGTATTTTTAGCAACTTCACGCTCGATACCGGTGCCAACAATTGGATTATCTTGACGCAAAAGTGGTACAGCTTGTTTCTGCATAGCACAAGCCATCAAAGAACGGTCGACGCGGTTCTTTTCCACAAACGGAATCAATGAAGCCGACACACCCAAAATCTCTTTGTGTGCCGCATCAATATGAGTCACACGACTTGCCTCTACTTGAGCTGGCGTACCATGCACCCTAGCCGAAACCCAGTCTTCTACGAATTTACCATCTTTATCTAATTTCACAGATGCATCAGCAATAATGGTATCGTTTTCCGCATCTACATCCATGTAAACAACTTCATTTGTCACTTTTTTATTTTTAACCACTAGATATGGAGCCTCGATAAAGCCATACTGGTTAATTTTGGCGTAAGTTGCAAAATTAAGTACCAAACCTACGTTACCACCTTCCGGTGTCTCCACTGTACAAATACGACCATAGTGTGTCGGATGAGCATCGCGCACATCAAATCCTGCGCGCTCCCTCGTCAAACCACCAGGGCCCATCGAACTTAGACGCCTCTTATGTGCAAGCTCGGAAAATGGATTGACCTCATCCATCAACTGTGAAAGTTGTGAGGTTGCAAAAAATTCTTTAACTGCTGCTACAACTGGACGAGAGTTAAGTAGCTGCGAAGGCGTTACTTCCTCTAGGCTAGCCATTGACATACGGTCTAGAATATTACGTTGTAAGCGCAACATACCAAGCCTAAACTGTCTCTGCACCAATTCACCGACTAGCTTTACTCTACGATTAGCTAAAGAATCGATATCATCGGCTGGCTCTTGGGTATTGTTAAGGCGAATAATCTCGGAAATGATCGCAATGATGTCATCCATCTGCAAAGTACGATGCTCTGGATCATTTGGAGTATCGAATCCAAGACGACGATTAATTTTAAAACGACCTACGTTTGAATAGTCATAACGCTTAGGATCAAAGAACATTCTTTCAATCATTGATTTTGCGTTTTCAACCGTAGCAAGATCGCCTGGACGAATCCTTCGATAAACTTCAAGCAAAGCTTCACCTTGGCTAGAAGTCGTATCCTTCTCCAGGGTAGCATCAATATAACTTTTTTCGCCATTGTCAATACTAGCGAATTTTTCTTTAATTGCCGATTTTGACAAGCCCAAAGCTCTAAGAAACGTCGTGACCGGCATCTTACGGCGACGATCAATCTTGATGTAAATCGAACCATTTGGTGCTGTTTCAAATTCTAGCCATGCGCCACGACCAGGGATGACTTTTGCACCATAATAACGCTTCAAACCAACCGTTTCAGCATTGAAGAAAACCCCTGCCGAACGAATCAATTGTGACACAATGACGCGCTCAGTACCATTAATAATAAAGGTTGCGCGCTCAGTCATCCAAGGATAATCACCAAAATAAATATCCTGTTCTTTCTTCTCGCCAGTGGTCTTATTTTCTAGCTCCACTAAGACATGGAGCGGCGCTTCATAAGTAGCTAAATTATACTTAGCCTCTTGTTCCGTCTCCTTCGGATCTTTAAAGTAGTAATCTTTGAACCTAAGCGAAAGTTTTTGCCCCGTATAATCGTCTATAGGGTTAAGCTCTTCAAAAACCTCTCGTAGGCCATTCTCGACAAAATCTGCCCACGAATCCTTCTGATGTGCAGTTAGATCCGGAATTGGCAGAGCTTGATCGCCCTCAGTGAAAAATACTCTTTCACTGGAAATTGGTTTCTTTGCCATTTTACCTCTTTTAGTGTTATTAGTATCTCTTGTGACGGTATCGAGAGCAATCAATTGTCCCGACCATCCCGGCGCCGAAGATTACTGCCCGTCTTCCCCCAGAAGTCGCCAGCTTCCAAAAAGTTACAAAAACAGGGCACACTACTTCTTGTACTTAAGTTTATCAAAAACTGCTCAAAAAATCAAGCTAAAAACAAAAAGTACTTGCAATTTCAAAATACTACATAAATCAAGCTAAAAACAAAAAGTACTTGCAATTTCAAAATACTACATGTATAATAAACATAAGCTAACTGCGAGTTTGCTTACAATCTACTATATAAGTTGAGAGCTTATCTATGCTAAAAAATCCCCGCCGTTGAGGGATTTTTTGGTATAGAAAATTTAAAATTACAGTTAATACCAAACAGTATGTTTCAGCGAACTAATTTTCCCGTATCAAAAAACCCAATCTAATTCAGAACAACACCTCATTAGATTGGGTTTAAACAGCGACTAAATATCTAAATCGTCAAGATCCGCTAATTCTGCTCGAGTTTTTTCTGCTAATTCAGATGTATCCCCATTGTTCTCTTCACTCCCATCAGCCTCTTCAGCCGCAACAACATCATCCGACGGTTCAGCGCCAACTGCAGTATAGGTTTCTTCTCTCTCTTTTTTTTCGGTACCATTTTCATCGTTATTAACGATTTTTAAATTATACCTGGCATTCTGCTTGGTGCCAAGAGCACGGAGCAACACCCTAATAGCTTGTGCGGTCACACCACGCTTACCAATCACGCGACCCACATCCTCCGGCGCTACTGTTAAGGATAATAGCACTCCCTTTTCGTCAATTTTACGTTCAACTACTACCTCGTCCGGATTATTTACTAAGGTTTTTACGATATACTCTACAAATTGCTGGTCAATAGTAGCCATTTTTTCTCCTTTTTAATTTTCTGATTCGATTATAGCACAAGAAATAAAATGTTAATAGTATATTTGACCACAAAAATTATATATTTACCAAAAATTCAAATCCCTTCGCCCCCCACATTATCTACTGCGAGATTTAAAACAAATTAAGCAAAAAATACTCCCATTGGGGAGTACTTTTATTCCGTTAATACATATTACTCGGCTTGAGCAGCTTCAGTAACGACTTCAGCCGCTTCTTCCTTAGGCTGGTTTTTGCGCAATTTATCTGCGTGTTTCGCGGCTTTAGTTTTTTGTGGTACCATCTTGACCCATTTTGGTAACTTTACGCCATTCTTCGAAAGAATGAAAGCTACACGGCTAGAT
>JAEEGL011165577.1_pt1 | contig 10913 bp, 9 predicted proteins | sample 9134231 | NCBI WGS metagenome assembly JAEEGL01 (sample SAMN16246548, study PRJNA631951) | gut metagenome | biome: gut microbiome; feature: rumen; material: fiber-attached | host: Bos | place: Iran: Karaj | collected 2018-10
CAGTAACAGCATAAGTTATATAGGTAATGCTACAGTGTTCCTGTCCATGGTACTCCTTGGTGTATCTATAGCTAGATCTGATGTGACAAAAGGTTTCAAAGAAATCAGGATATGGGGTTATATTGTTATAAGACTTGTACTATTGCCTATTGCTATGTTCTTCGTTCTTCGTGCGATTGGTTGTAATGCGGTAACTGTACTTGGTTTCTGCCTTATGGCATGTATGCCTGTTGGAAACCTTCCGCTTATTCAGTCAGAGAAAATGGGAGAGGATACAGAACTTCTTTCCAGTGCTATCACAGTAACAACTATGATTAGTATGGTAACTATAACTGCGTTGATGATACTATTCACAGCGTTAATGTAAGATATGGGAGTAAAATGTACTATAATCAGGAGGTTTATGATCATGAACGAGAATTTATTCAAGAGAAATGCGCTGCTGGCTCAGAAGGTTATAAAAGGACTTGAATCCAGAAATATGACAGGATATTATGCTGAATCAAAAGAAGAGGCTCTTAAGAAAGCCTTAGAACTGATTCCAGAAGGAGCATCAGTTACCATGGGTGGTGCTATGAGTGCCCATGAGATAGGACTTGTTGAAGCGCTTAAAAAGGGTAATTATGATTTTATAGACAGAGATGCCTATGAGGATAAGAGAGCAGCTATGCTCGCAGCTTATGATGCAGACTTCTTCCTGGCAAGTGCTAATGCTATGACTGAAGATGGTGTTATAGTGAATATAGACGGTAATTCCAACAGAGTATCAGCCATAGCGCAGGGACCTAAGAAAGTTCTGCTGATCGTTGGAATGAATAAAATATGTGACGATGTAGATGGTGCGATTAAAAGAGCTAGAAATGTGGCTGCGCCTATTAATGCACAGAGATTCGGTCTTTCTACACCATGTGCTAAAACTGGTTCATGCATGGATTGTAAATCACCGGATACCATATGTTGTCAGTTCCTTATTACCAGATTCTCAAGACATGAAGGTCGTATACATGTGATTCTTGTAAATGATAGTCTGGGTTATTGATCAATAAGTGCTTATACTTTATTATATTTAAAAGACAAACCGAGGGATTTCTCCCTCGGTTTTATTATGTGTTAACTATTAGTCAAATGTAATCCTTACTCAGCTTCTTCAGCTTCAGGTGGAAACTCTGTCATCTCAAGTCTTACATTTCTGATATGGATAGTAGCAGTAGAACCCTGGTTACCCATGTTAAATTCTACTCGACCATTGTCGTCGCTTTCATCCTTCATTTCAATTTCAAATTCAAATGTCTGCCAGTCTGGAGTAAGATCAACAGGAGTATCATCGAAATATCTGATCCAGTTTTCAGTAGGAGCAGTAATAGCAGCCTTCATCTGTCTGTCTTCATCAGCACATGCTTCAAAACTGAACTTATATTTTGCACCTTTCTCCATTGGCATCCCCGGCTGAACAAGCTGTATTGAATATTCTTCGGAACCAGCCTCTTCAGTAGTGATAGTAATCTGGTTGTCAGCAATCTCTGCTGAACCTTTACCGCCGTTCAGTTCGAGGAATTTCCAGTTAAGATCATCTGAAAGATCTTCAGCTTCTGAGAAATCCCAGTTGTATACGAAGCTGCCTGTTCCATCATCCTCGCGGAATTCAAGAACCTTCTCAGGCTTTTCTACATTTTCATCATAGCTGTCCTTCTGGAACATACGTACATAATCAACGTACATAGCACCTCTTTCATCAAAAGGTGTGTTCTCATCAGGGTCTCCAGGCCAGTCTCCACCAACTGCAACGTTGAGGATTACATGGAATGGCTGATCAAATGGAGCAGGGTATGGCTTTTCTGGTCCGCCCTGATACTTTGTAAACCAGTCATTTGTCTCATAATACTGTTCACCATCACAGTACCATTTGATAAGTCCTGGTTCCCATTCGATTGCAAATGTATGATATTCGTTTGCGAAATCTCCATCCTGCAGAGTATATGTACCCTGATTCTGTTTATGAGGCTCTCCATAGTGTACTGTACCATAATTAGTTGTGATATTATCACCAAGTACTTCCATGATATCGATTTCACCACACTTAGGCCACTGGCCGTAATGTTCCTCTTCCTGAGGCATCATCCAGAATGCTGGAAGATAGCCTTTTCCCTGAGGAACCTTAAGTCTTGCTTCAATCCATCCATATTTAATATCGTGTTTGTTCTGAGTATTAACTCGACCTGAAACATAAGATACATTTCCATCTTCATCTTCAGTTTTTGTAGGCTGAATTACAAGTTCTCCGTCCTTTACAAATGCATAATCTGCACTTGGAATATATTCCTGAAGCTCATGATTAACCCAACCAACTTTATGTTCTTCACGGTTCCAGTCATCGTCATTCAGCTCTGTTCCGTTGAACTCATCATGCCATACCAGATGATAGCCTGCAGGTACTTCAACTTCCTCTTCAGATACATCTGTGGCACTAGTGTCAACAGCTGAATCTCCTGATGATGCAGCTTCGGTAGTAGCTTCAGCCTGAGTTGTTTCTTCAGCTTTAGAACCACATCCTGATAAAGCAGATGCCAGCATCATTGCGGACAGAACCGCAGCTGTTACCTTTACGTATTTTTTTGTCATTTTAAAACCCTCCTGTAAATAAATATGACATATGCTTATTATCTATTAGATACTATCTAATTACAACTATTATTTCGTTGCTTGACAGCATAAACTATCACTCATAAAATGTAATGTATGGGTTTAAAATTAATAAAAAACCAGGGGGAAGAAATGTCTAAGAATTCTAGTCAGAAAAATTATAGAAAGATTAAAAATTCCAGTTTATGGGGTTCCATTACCACATTTATAATTGGAATAATCTTAGGAAGCTTTATCCTGTATCTGGGATATAATCTGCTGTTTTCATATATTACAGAATCAAAAGTATACAACGAATATGAAGATGTCGCCGTTATGGCCGATATATATAACAAGGGCAGTGATTCTGGTGATGATATTCATAAGCTGCTTGATGAGTTTAAAAGGGATTACATTATCACAGATGCAACTAATAATGTCGTCTTTTCTAAAGGAGAGAATACCTGCAGCTTTAAAGGTGGTAATGTAAAGCTGTCAAATTATCCTGAATCATTTATGTTTTACCAGGACTCGGTGCAGCCGGCGGTATATCTTGATAAATACGGGGATCTCAGCATTAATATTACTGAGATTAATTCAAAGGACGAACTTACTCAATATGAATATATTGTGACAATGGATGAGGAAGAACCTAATTTTGAGGAAGTTGCCGAAAACATCAATTTAAGTGAAGAATCATTTGATAAGCTGATAAATATGCCGCTCTGGATATCTGTTCCAGTTAAGGATGGTACAGAAAATTTAATAGTAAAATGTGCTTTAAGGGCAAATTCAAGAGACGTTCTTACAGCAGCACTACTTGCTATAGGAGTAGGACTTATCGTGCTGTTAGCATTGATTGCCTTTCTTGTCAATGCCATCAGAGGATTTATCAGATATCATAGAATTACAATTCTTTATTATAAAGATGATGTCACAAAAGGTAATAACTGGAAATGGCTTGTTAACAGGGGAGAGATACGACTTAGAACAAGAAAAGCGGCGAAAAACCGTTATGCAATACTGAATCTGGTTTTTGTTAATTATCGTAACTACTGCGTATGTCATTCTATAGAGGAGGGAGAGAAGCTTCTTCAGAAAATATATGAACAGCTTCAGAGAGAAATCGGTGCAGGTGAAATGTGCGTCAGAAGTGCATCAGCCAGCTTTGGACTTCTCCTGATCTGTGATGACGATAATAGTAAGCTCGAGATGAGGATCAATGATATCATCAATCATCTGGAGTATATAGATAATAATCATAAGTTCAGCTTCCAGGTTGGTGTAGATTTCATTGAGAGATCAGTGAATTCTGCAGGAAGACCTGTTAGACGTAATTATATTAATCTGGATACTGAATACAATAAAGCCTGTACAGCAAGAAATGAAATAGCTGACAGCGATGACTCTGGCATAAGATTCTTCGATGAAAGCCTTGTTCAGAATCAGAAATGGCTTGAATTTGTTCAGAGTAATCAGCAGAAGGCTGTGAATAATGAAGAATTCAAGGTTTATTATCAGCCTAAGTATGATCCTAGAACAAATGAACTTAGAGGTGCTGAGGCACTTATCAGGTGGGAGAGTCCTGAATATGGGTTTATTACCCCAGGCAAATTTATACCTATATTTGAAAAGAACGGATTTATTACTGAGATAGATCATTACATGATACGCCATGTGGCTCGTGACCAGAAGAAATGGCTTGATGAAGGCCTTAGATGCGTGCCTGTATCCGTAAATGTATCTAGAGCACATTTTGCTGAGAAGGATCTGGCAGATCAGATAAGAGATATGGTTGATGAAGCAGGTGCTCCACATAACCTGGTTGAAATCGAGCTTACTGAAAGTGCTTTCTTCGATGACAAGAAGGCAATGGTCTCTACCATAAATAATCTAAAGAGTTATGGTTTCTCTGTATCGATGGATGATTTTGGTTCGGGCTATTCATCCCTTAATTCTCTAAAAGATATGCCTCTGGATGTACTGAAGCTGGATGCAGAGTTCTTCCGTGGAGAATTCGACAGTCAGAGAGGAGAAGTAGTTGTATCTGAAGCCATTAAGTTAGCCAAGAACCTTAATATGAGAACCGTTGCAGAGGGTGTTGAGGTAAAGGAACAGGTTGACTTCCTGGCAGGCGAGGGCTGTGATATGATCCAGGGTTATTACTATGCTAAGCCTATGCCTAAAAATGAATATGAAGACAGAATGAGTAAGAATAATGAATAGCTATATGACAGATTGATATAGCATATAAAACGGTAGCCTGTATGGGCTACCGTTTTGTTAATGTTTGAATCAGTGGAGTAGCAGCGGCTTTGTATTCGCTGACTGTCTTTGTTTTATATAAGTCCTTCATGAGCTTCTTATCTAGGGTCTTCCTCTGACTCATAAATGTCCATAATTCCTTCATTTTCATGACTGCCTGTTTTTCGTAAGACATTTCCTTGAGATATCCCTCAAGTATATCATTCAGGTAAGGCTTGAGATTACTTCTGTATATAGAATTCAGTTCATTTGATTCTGATCCTTCGGAGGAGTTTTCATTACGGATCATTGCTGCAAGTGTCGGATCTGCTATAATTCCCCGGCCTATCATTATGTCCTTGTCAGTTTTTATATCCTCGGGTTTTGTGATATCGCCGTTATAGCATAGAGTAGTAGCTGAGTTCCTGAAATAATCCTCAGCCATATGGAAGGCCTCTATATGTGGAGTGCCATTATAAAGCTCTTCCCTAAGACGTGGGTGAATTATCAGCTCTGACATTGGATACTTTATGTAAACCTTTAAAATGTCCTCCCATTCATTTAAGGAATCCATACCGATACGTGTTTTGATAGATATTTTCATGTCGGTTTTGCTGTATATTTCATCCAGAAATCTATCTAATTTTTCAGGATAGGCCAGAAATCCTGAACCTCTGCCCTTTGAAACTACGGTTCCAGATGGACATCCGAGGTTGAGATTTACTTCCCTGTATCCCAGATCAGCCAGCTGCTTAGAGATAGTGAGGAATAGTTCCGAATCATTTGTAAGTATCTGAGGTACTACATTGATTCCCTGATTGTTATCAGGATGAACCTCTCTGAGTTCTCTGCCTTTTAAATGACTGGCGGTAAGAAACGGGGTGAAGTATTTATCTATACCACCGAAATACCTGGAAAATGAATTCCTATAAACATATGTAGTTATTCCCTCCATGGGAGCTAAATATATTTTCATAAATGTTCCTGTATAATGATATGTTTACTATGATTTTTATTGTCTGTATGGTATACTTCGAGTTGGTTTAATCTAGGACATTTTTACATTTATATAATTCTATGTCAAGCTGACATATCATAAAGAAGGGTGTCAAATGGCTAATAAAAAAGAAAAGAAACAACGTAAACCTATCGTCAGAGTTTTATTATGGATTGCTAATGTGGTGATTGCTGCTATTTTGCTTGTGGTTCTTATATGCGCTGGCGGACTTACGTATCTGTCGGTTACAGAATATAAACCAGATGCTGTTGAAACTGTAGAGATAGATACAAGCGAAACATCTGGAGAGAAGCTTACGGCTGATAGTGGATTTACCATTATGACCTGGAATGCAGGTTATGGTGCGCTGGGTGATAATGCTGACTTTTTCATGGATGGTGGAAAAGGTGTACAAACAGCCACAAAGGAAAGAGTAGAGGTAAATCTGTCATCAATCGCCAGTCTTGCCGAGTCTAACGCTCCTGACGTTGTATTCTTTCAGGAAGTAGACAGGGATTCCAAGAGATCATATAACATTAATGAATGTGATTATATTAAAGATATAATGTCTACTGATTACGTAAGTACATTTGCAAATAATTTCAAGGTTAATTATGTTCCTTATCCTGTTCCTACTATAGGTAAGGTTGATTCGGGTGTTTTCACACTTTCCAAGTATGAAATAAACGACGCGAAGCGTATAAGTCTCCCATGTCCTTTCAGCTGGCCTGTAAGAACTGCCAACCTGAAGAGATGTCTTCTGGTAAGTCGCGTCCCTGTTTATGATGCAGATGGAAATGATACAGGCAAAGAACTTGTACTTATTAACCTGCATCTGGAAGCGTATGACAGTGGCGAAGGCAAGAAAGCCCAGACAGATCAGCTAAAGAACCTGCTTGAGGAAGAATATGAAAAGGGTAATTATGTCATAGCTGGTGGCGATTTCAATCAGAAGTTTATGAATGTAGATACCACTATGTATCCTGAATATGAAGGAATGTGGCATTGTGGTGAGATTGACAGTAATGGATTATCCGAGAAATGGCAGTTTATGATGGATAGTAATTCACCAACTTGTCGTTCTTTGGATAAGCCTTATGCAAATGCGGATAAGGATACATTTCAGTATTATGTGATCGATGGATTTATAGTATCTGATAATGTCGAGATTGAGTCCTGTGAGACTATGGACTATCATTTCGCAGGAACTGATCATAATCCAGTTGTAATGAAAGTGAATCTGAAGAGCGAAAATACTGAGTCTGATGATAATACTGAATCTGAATAATTAAGACTTTACCATTAAATATCATATGTTATAATAGGAAACGGTTTTTAAAAATATATGATAGAGAGGTTTTGTCATGTTATATGGATTATTGTCCGAACATTTTACCGATACGATAATTGTGCTGATTGGTGCGCTTAGTGCATTATTTATTACATTTGTCTTATATATACGTCCTTTTGGATTCCTTCCAAGAGATGGTGGTAAATTTGTAACTGATAAAGATGGAAAAAGAGTTGCTATAAATGAGAAGTCTGCCGGTAAGATAACAGGTGCCGGAATAATATTTGTTCCTGTATTTGTTATATGCTGCTTTTTGTTCCTGCCTTATTCACTTGAACTTACACTGGATCTGGTGCTTTGTCTTGTAATGATGATCATGGGATATGTTGATGATGCATCAAAGGCTCCTTTCGGTGAATTAGTGAAGGGTATAATGGACCTCGTTCTCGCAGTGCTCGGTGGCGTTGTATTCGTATTATTTAATCCGACAATTATAGGTTTTTTCTCTGCTTATATTAAAATTCATCCCGTAGTGTATGTGATCCTTGCAACTGCACTTATATGGGGTTCGATAAATGTAACGAACTGCAGTGATGGTGTTGACGGACTCTGCGGTGGAGTTACAGTAGTTCAGCTCTATGCATATATTCTTATATTTGGTTCGGTGCTGGGCGTATTTTCAGGAGTTGCCATAATCCTTGCATCCGTTGTACTGGCTTATCTGACATACAACTGGTTCCCAAGCAAGGTACTGATGGGCGATGCCGGTTCCAGAACTATAGGCTTCGTTCTGGCCCTTATGGCTATGAAGTCAATTCATCCATTCATATTTGTAATACTTTCATTTGTATTCCTGTTTGATGGTGGACTGGGACTTGTAAGACTTGTACTTCTTAGAACTATAAAGAAGAATATTTTTCCAAAGGTCAGATTTCCTTTTCATGATCAGCTCCGTAAGGTTAAAGGATGGAGTGTTCCTAAGACAGCTCTGTTCTTTATAATTGCTGAAGTGATATTTGCTGGAATTGCGGCTGGAATCATATTTATTGGAAGAACTATATAGATAAACAGAGAGTAATTATTTTTTGAATTCAAGGAGCAGGTAATTATAATGATTACATTTGACAGAAAGCCTTGTAATGTAAATGCTGATGAATGTGCAGTACGTCTGATGGGATTTCTGGCTGATACAGCTGGGAAATGTATTCTTTCCGGACAGCATACGCAGACTAATCCGATGGAAGAGAGAGCCTATATCAATGAGAAGACTGGCCGGTTTCCAAAGGTAGTCGGTTTTGAGATGCTTTCATACAGCAGAAATATTAATTATGATGATGCTACGGAAGAATGCCTTACAGAGGTATATGAGAATAGAGATACTATAGATACTGCTCTCAAGCTTGCAGCAGAGCAGGATATAATAGTTACCATATGCTTCCATTGGTTTTCTCCGGTGGGAGGAAGAGATAAGGCTTTTTATTCGAAGCATACTGATTTTGATCCGGAATCAATCTTTGTTACTGGTTCAGTAGAGGAACAGAAGTTCTATGAAGATCTGGATGTAATCGCCGACGAACTGGAGAAATTCCATAAGGCAGGTATACCTGTTCTGTGGAGACCATTTCACGAAGCGGAGGGCACCTGGTTCTGGTGGGGCAGAAAGGGCGCTAAGGTTAATGCTAAGCTCTATATTAAGATGTATGATTACTTCTGCAATGTTAAGAAGCTGAATAATCTGCTGTGGGTATGGAGTTCGCCTGTAGATGGTGCATATCCCGGGGATGAATATGTGGACGTTGTTGGATGGGATATATATCTTCCTGAGAAGAAGCCTACAGATTATGCAGATTACTATAGTAAGTTAACAGATTATACGGCACCTCATAAGGTTCATGCTCTTACAGAAATAGGATATCTTCCTGATGTTAAAATGTTAGAGCAGAGCCATACTCCATGGGCTTATTTTATGACCTGGTCCAAGGAATTTATAATAGGAGAGCAGTATAACACAGTGGATGAATTAAATGCTGTTTATCATAGTGATTATGTCGTGACTTTATAGTGTTAAAGTGGTATAGTATTTCTTGTTATAGTATTTCTATATATGGGATAGGGGAGTTCTTACAAAATGTTAGATAATTTGAAAGCATATTGGGACAGGATCAAAGAAAATGACAGGCTGTATTTCAGGATTATCTGGATCGCAGCTATAACTGTTGTAGTGATAGCTGTACTTATCAGTGCTACAACTGTAAAGATTAAAGGCAGGAAAGCGCTTAAGGAGGCCGAAGCAGCAGCAAAGGCATCTGCGACTGAAGCGGCTGAAGAAGTAGTGGAGGAAGTGGCACCTGCAACTCCTACAAATGCACTTATATATGGAACTGAGGGGGCATGGCAGTTAGTTCTTACAAATGCAGAGAATCCGCTTCCGTCAGGTTATTCAATTCCTGAATTTACTGAACTTAGAAATGGTCACAAGGTTGATTCCCGTATATATCCTGATCTTCAGCAGATGTTTGATGATGCCAGAGCAGAGGGACTTACACCTACCATCACATCAGCTTATAAGACCGCTGAAGAACTTGAAGGAATATCTGAACCAGGTACAAATGATCATGAGACTGGCCTTTCTATAGATGTTATGTCTGAAGAGGCTGGCAAGGATGCAGATGTCTGGGATTGGTTTGATGCAAACTGCTATAAGTATGGATTCATAAATCGTTATCCTGAATCAAAGCAGGATGTAACAGGAGTTTCCAATGATTTCCATCATTATAGATATGTTGGAAAAGAAGCTGCCAAGATGATGTATGACAGCAATCAGTGCTTAGAAGAGTTTCTTGGAAAATGATTGTAGATAATTAATATCTACTATATTATACAAATATTCAAATACTACTTGATTTGTAAAATTACTTGTGATAGTATATGAACGTTGCTGGTATGGGATCGTGGCTTGGAGTCTTGGATTTCCAGGTGTGTCTCATATACGTTTACGATAAAAAGGAGAAAAGAAAATGAGAGAAGGAATACATCCGGAGTATTATCAGGCAAAGGTAGTTTGCAACTGTGGTAATGAGTTTGTAACAGGATCTACTAAGGAAGAAATCCACGTAGAAATCTGTTCTAAGTGCCATTCTTTCTATACAGGCCAGCAGAAGGCTATTCAGGCTCGTGGTCGTATTGATAAGTTTAACAAGAAGTATGGCGTACAGAGCAATAATTAGTTAAGCTAAATAATGACTATTAAACGGCAGACAGATGGTGTTTATACCAGCTTTCTGCCGTTTTGCGTTAACTGGAGGATTTAAGAATTCAATGAAAGAAATAAGAATCGGCGGTCAGGCTGTTCTTGAAGGTATTATGATGAAAGGGCCTGAGTCATACGCCCTGGCAGTTCGTAAACCAGATAAAACCATTGATGTATCAGTTACACCTTTTGTATCAGCCGGACAAAAGCATAAAGTACTGAATATACCGATTTTACGTGGCGTTGTGAATTTCATAGAATCTCTTTATATAGGAATGAAAACTCTTATGAAGTCTTCTGAGTATTTTGAAGAAGAGGAAGAATCTGAAGGTTCGGATAAAAAGAGTGACAAGAAGGACGGCAAGGATGATCTGAAGGATAAGGCCTATCTCGTAGGTTCCCTTCTTTTATCTCTTGTGATCGCAGTAGTGATATTCATGATGCTGCCTGCATTTGTTGCGAATTTCCTATACAAGATTACTGAGAGTAATCTGCTGGTTAATCTTGCAGAA
>JAEEGL012503590.1_pt1 | contig 10913 bp, 4 predicted proteins | sample 9134231 | NCBI WGS metagenome assembly JAEEGL01 (sample SAMN16246548, study PRJNA631951) | gut metagenome | biome: gut microbiome; feature: rumen; material: fiber-attached | host: Bos | place: Iran: Karaj | collected 2018-10
TCCGCCTGCAACAGAGCAAGCAACCTTTTGTACACGTTTAAGCTGTGCGCGCAAAGGCCGCCCTCGTAGTCGCAATGGAACTTGGAGGAAGCCGGCGCGGTGAAAAAGTCCGACTTGTTTATCAAGTAGTCCAAAAGCTTGTCCGCACCTTCGCGCTTGATCAAAGCGCGGTAGGTGGTGATGAATTCGTTGTCCTTTCTTTCGTTTTCCATTAGTTTCTGAGGTCAGAGACGGCGTAGCCGATCAGCGGGAAGAAGATGATGGACGGGCTGATGCTGAGGGCGATCTCCGGATAGACGTTGAGACCAAACTCCGCCGGAACGAACTTGACAAGCGAGAGCGTCGCGATGGTAAGCAGCGCCGCGATCATCGTCGCCGCAAACAAAAGCCAAGCGTTGGCGCCGCGGGAAGCGGTGGCGCTGTGCACGCCGATCAAGGTCAAAAGGATGGAAAGCCCAACGATGCCGAAGATGGCGTACTTGATCATATCGTCGCTGACGGTAAAGGATACGAACTTGGGCAGGATGACCGCCGCCACGTACCCGACCACGGCGAGGAGCATATAAATGATGGGAAGCACCACCGTGCCGCCGCCGATCTCCAAGTCCTCCCTGCCGGATCCGATGGACACCGCGAAGAAGATCGCCGCCAACAAAAGCAAACCGTAGATCGCAAAGCTGACGTACTCACCGTAGTTTTCAAGGATCTTGGTGATGAATTCGACTTTGATCACGGGATCCGCTCCGCCGAAAAGCTGCACCGCCAAATAGACCAAAGCGGCAAGAAGCGCAAACAGGAAGCCCGCTTTGCCGCGCTGTCCGGTCAAACCGAGGACGGAGATCAACACCAGCACGCCGCCGAAGATCAACGGGAGCAACATATCGGCCTTGGGCAGGACGTCCATAATTTTGGTCGCGATCTCCAAGACCTTTAAGCCGACGTCTTCGGAGATCAATCCGAACACCAAAATGTTGATATAAAGAAGCGAGAACGCCGCGCCGATGAGGGCGAAGATCATCATAAGAACTGCGACCGGTTTCTTGTAAATTGCGGTTCCACTCATTTTATTTTCTCCTTTGGGAGCTTTTTCCTTGCGCTCCTTTTTCTCTTTTTGCTTTTTGACCGGGTTTGCCGTAGGATCTACGACGGCTACGAAACCTTTGCCGGGCTCGCGCTTCGTCCCTTCGGACAAACTGGCGGCAAACGCCATATCTTCCTCGGTGGGCACGTACACGCCTTCCTCCGCGAGGTCCTCTTCCGCGACGTGATCTTCAAGTTCGATCTCGACCGGTTCGTCCCCGGCGGGAGCTTCCTCCACCTCAGGGGCGGGCTCCTCCGCGGTTTCTTCCACGGGGGTCTCGTCGGAAACCGCTTCAACGGGCGCCTCTTCCACGGGGATCTCGGGGACGTCGCCTTCGTCGGAAAGGTCCACCTCTCCGCCAAGAGGTTCTTCCTCTGCGGGAGTTTCCTCCTCGGCCGCTTCCTCATCGGGGGTTTCCTCAGCGGCGGGTTCTTCGACTTCTATCGAAACGGGGATATCCAGATCGGCTTCTTCCGCGCCGTCTTCCGTTTGTTCCGGAACGTCAATATCGGCAGACGCGACGTCGTCCTCCGCGGTTTCTTCCTCGGTGGGGATGCCGTCGTCCATCGCGGCGAGCTCCTCGTCCGAAAGTCCTATTTCATCCACGGGTTCGGCTGCTTCCGCGGAGGCGTCCTCCTCTGCGGGCGGGACTTCGTCCATTGCGGCAAGTTCCTCGTCGGTGAGACCGATCTCATCCGCGGGGACTTCCTCGGCAGCCTCTTCGGGGAGGCTGATATCCACGTCTGCGTCAGGGGCTTCTTCGGCGGTCTCGGCAGGAACGGCCTCGACGGCTTCTTCCGCTACTTCCGCAGAGGGGGTCTCTTCCACGGCGGCTTCGGGCGCTTCTTCCACGGGAGCTTCCGCCTCGGCGGCCTCTTCCGCAAGCGCTTTTTCACGCGCTAATGCCGCGGCTACTCTCGCCTCCTCTTCCGCACGCACTTCCTCAACGGTCTTTTGGCTCTTTTTGAGCAAAGCGTTGCAAAGCGGACAGCGGATCTCCGGTGCGTCCAGATCCACGACGATGATCTCTTTACATTGTGGGCACTTGCCTCTTCCGGACCTCATGTTGCCTCCTTACGCGTAAAGTGCGCAAAACGCGCTCGCGTATATTTAAATATACTATACGTACACTATAAATGGCAACTAAATTCGACCAAAAGCCGCCCGTCGGAGCGCAAAAAACACAAAATAATTTTTGGAAGTTGGATTTTCATTTTTCGGAAATTGCCCTATTTATCCGAGCAAAACAAGAAAAGTTGCGCAAGCGCGTCGTTTTGCGACGGCTCACGCAACCTTAAACTGTGCTTTTTTTAGGTCTTTTTGCTTTTATTCCGCGACCGGCACCTTGACCACCACTTTTTCAACGCGGCTGCCGTCGCCCTGTTGCGGACGGTGCGCATCCTCGGGGAAGACGATGATAAAATCGCCGTCCGTAAGGGTCAAAAGGTCCACTTCGCCGTGGTAAAAAGCCACGTCCTTTTCTTGAAACTTGTCCTCGTAAAGGGTTTGGGTTGAAAGGTCCGCCACACCAAAAAGTTCCTTACCTTTCAACACGCATTGGATGTCGATGTACTTCTTGTGCGCCTCGATCTTGCACGCTTCGGCGGGCTTGCTGTCGTAGCTTTGCACGAGGGCGAACACGCCGCCGCCAAGCTCGTATCTGCCCACTTCCTTGGGGGCCTTCATCGCCTCTTCCAAAAAGGCAAATGCGGCGGGAAATCCGGGATTGACGCCCTTATAGAGCGCGCTGTAACGCAGGTTGTCTTTGATCATATATTCCCTCCTAAACGAATATTTTTCGGAATTATCCGACTGTTGCGTCATTTGCGGAACGGTGCGTTCCGCCGTACCTTCCATTATACCCCTTTTTGTCGGGGAAAGCAACGGGAGCTCAATCGTTTTGTTCCTTCTTTTTCTTGAGGAGGAAAAGCACGCCGACGGCAATGCCCGCCGCGCCCACGACGCAGGCGATGACGATGCCGGCAACGGCGCCGCCCGTCAGCACGTACTCCACCACGTAAGTGGAAAAGTGCCCGGTCTCAAAACTGACGGTGCCGCCGCTGAAGGTGGCGTTCACTTTGGTCTTTTTGCCGCTGACGTCGACGTAGTAGACCACGGCCTTTTTGCCGGCGGGCGCCTTGTTTTCAAAAGCGGTGGTCACCGTTGCGGTGCCGCCCGCAAAAGTTGCGTCTCCCAGCGAGATCTCAATGACGAGCTGAGCGTTTTTGAACGCTTTGTTCCCCCTGTCGATGCCTTCGCGCGTTTCCGTATAGGTGATCTTTACGTCGTCCGCTTTGGCAAGTTCGGTCAAAGCGGCTTTGTCAAAGACGACGGTGGCGACTTCGCCGATCGCGATCGAAAGGGGCTTGTCGCTCGAGGAGAGGACTGCGTTTCGTATCGCGCCCTTGATGTTAACCCCATCGCCTTCCGCGGCGTCCTTTTCGATCTTTTCCGTCTTCCCCGCTTTTGCCTTGACGGTATAAGTGGCGGGGATGAATTCGACGACGTAATTTGCGCCGTCCGCAAGGAGGGTGAAGGTGATCGGATAGGCGCCCACCACGTTCTTATCCGCCAAAGTGGTCATTTCGAACACGTTGTCGCCTTCCACGATACCGGAGACCAAACAGGTCAACGGCAACAGGTCGTCCCCGTAATCGCTTTCCTTATCTTCCGCGGTGACGCGGGCGGCGCGCTTGGTGATGCGGAAACTCTTATCCACGGTGACGGGCAAAGCATAATTGCCGTTGTCCAACGCCGTAGCGGTGGCGACGTAATCGCCGACGTTGACTCTTGCGCCGGTGACCGTCGCGGTGACCGTCTCGCCGTAGACCGTGCCTCCCACGCTGACGGAAGGAAGCTTTGCGGTCTTGTCGTAAACGAAGCTATCCACGCCCCAGGTCAGTTCGACCGTCTTTTTTCCGACGGTCAAAACGCCGGGCAGGAAGTGCAATTTGTAATTTGCGGAGGCAAGTCCGCCGGGCGTGATCTCGTAGCTGCCCGTCCCTCTGTTTTCGGGGTCGCTTACGTCGTACTCACAGACAAAAACGAGGTTGCCGCCGAGGTTGCCTGCGCCCTCGGTCCAAGCGAAGCCTTGGTACTCCGCCGTAAAGAACTTTGCGGGGACTGCCTCGCCGTACGTAAGGGAGCGATCCGCCGCCGTGACGTACAGATCGCGCTGCGTAACTTCGATATAACCGGTGCGGGGATCGATGGCGGAAGTGACCTCGTAGTTTGCGGTGGAGAACACCGCCAGTTCGTACTTTCCGACGAGGTAAATGCTTGCGAAATCGGCGGCGCCGAAGATGACGCTGCCCTTTTTGACCGTAGCGGATACCGCAGCGTTGATGGGGTCGCCGTACGCCAGGGAGCCGCCGGTGATCGTGATGTATTGGTAGATCGCTGCCGGCGTGACCTGTCCTTGCAATTTGAAGTAATACCACAGGGAATCGTCACCATAGGTGACGGAGATCTCCGCGGGATTGACGTTGCTTACCGTGATGGGCCTCTTTTCGATGGAGAAAAGGATGCCTTCCTCAAAGGTGATATCGTAGTTTGCGTTGAGAAGTTCCAAGCAGGAGGCAAGGCTGTCGTCCATACCCTGCTCCGGCGCGCGGATGGCAAGCGTGCCTCTGTTGATCGCGTATCCGCCGACGACGGCGCCGTCTTCACGCGTCAAGGCGCCGGTCAGGACGTCACTCACGGTCACGCCCCAATCCTCCAAGAACTCATCAAAGGTCCAACGTTCCTGCACGAATTCGTGCGCGGTGTTGTCGTAACTGACGAAGTCCACCGTTGCGGTAAAGGTCAATTCCCCGTCCGCATCCCCGTAATATTTGCTCTGACCCGTGACGGGGCTGACGGTGACGGGCGCCTTGTTGACCGTGAAGTACGCCTTTTCGCCCAAAGCCACGGTCACGTCGTAGTCGGCGTTTTTGCCCCTCGCGGTCATCAGGTACTTGCCTGCGTACAGGAAGGGATGCCCGTCCATCGCCACGGGGGTCTTGGTCAGGTCGCCTTCCTTGTAGAACCAGAAGTCGATCACGGAAGAGGGTTCGTCGCCGCCCACGGTGGAAACGTTGAGATAGTAGCCGTTTTGCTCCATATCCTCGCCAAGCGCCGTCCAAACGTTGAGGTCGCCGTAGGTGACGGCCTTTTCGCTGCCGACGTAAGTGACGGTGATGGGCTTAGGCAGGATCTCGTAGCTTTGCACGCCCACGTTGTCCGTGCCAGTCGCCTCGTATCCGCAACCGTCAAAAGCGACCAACGTGAAGTTGGAATCGATGGTAAAGCTCACTTCAAAGGTGCCGACGTGGACGCAGTCGCCCTGCGTCACGGCAACGGCGGCGTCGCCGACTTCTTCGCCCCGCGTCTCGGTGAGCGCGTTGTACTTAAAATACTTTGCGGTAACGGTCTTTTCCGCGCCGCTATAAGTCAAGCCGGGAACGGTGACCACCAGGACGGCGGTCTGATTGACGACGACAAGCGTGCCTCCCACAAGGTTGAAATCGTAGTTGGTCGCGGTAAGATCGCCGATCGCGATCGTGATCGGGTAGTTCCCCACCGCGTTGCCCGCGATATACCCACAGCTCAAAGCGGGGGCGCCGGAAAGCGCGCCGGCCGCGCGAAGAGAAGCGGAGGTCTCGCCGTTTTTGAACGCCGCTTCGTCAAAGGTATAGGCAAGGGCGGATTTGGAGTTGCCGTATTGTACGGTCTGATCGGTGGCGGTGACGGTCACTGTGGACTTGTCGATGCCCGCCGCCAAAGCGTTTTCCGCAACGTCGTAAACATTGCTGTCGCCGACGACTTTGTAGTACAAAAGATAGGTGCCGGCGTTCCGTCCGGTCGCCTCCGAAAGCGTGCCGTAGGCGCCTTTTTCTCCACCGTACGAAACCGCGTATTGCACCGTGCCGAAGGTCACCGCGCCCGCCGTCTTAACGAGGTTTTGCGGTAGTCCCGTGTAGGTCAGGTCCTCCGCGGTGTTTGCGGCAACGGCCGTCGTAAAGACGGGCGTCGCTTTGTCGATGACGATATTCTCCAGAGCGTTTGCGCCGATATCGTTGTAGTTGGTGCCGCCATTCACCTTGTAGTAAACGGTATAACCGGTCCCCGCGTTGACCTCGGTGGGGACGGTAACGCCCCAGGTCGCGCCGTCCTTTGAGTACAACAACGTGCCACCCGTCGTGTTGCCTTCGGTGATAAGTTCCTTGGGGGTGCCGTCGTAGATCGATCCCGTGACTTTTTGAGGGGCGGTGAGGACGGGGTCCGCCTTCACGATGCTCCAAACGATTTGATCCTCGCCGCTTTGGAAGGCGTATTGATTGGCCCTTTCTCCCGTAAGCGCAAGCGTTGCGACGTAGCCCGCCTCGTTGGCGTTTGTCTTCGCGGCGTTTTCCGTCACGGTGATCGCAACGTCGTCCTCGTTCTTTTTGTTGGTGACGGTGACGGAAAGCAGATGCTCCTGCCCGTCATACACGACGGATAAGTCGCCGTCGCCATCCCCCGTCAAAGCGACGGTATAGGTGACCACGCAGGGCGTGATGCTAAAATTGACGGAGCTTGCGGTCAAGGCGTAGTTGCCGGCTTTCGCCCCGGTAAGGGAAAAGACTTTGTCGTAGTTGCCGACGTTGACCATATCGCCGGCGGCAAACGCCACCGACACGTCGGACCGGTCCCCCGCTATGACGCCTAAAATCCCCGAATAAGTGGGAAGGAGAGCGCCACCCGTGTACTCCTTGCTCACCACAGTAAAATTGACGGTGACGGATTCTTGCCCGATGGAAACGGCAAAGCTATCGTTTTCCGTGCCGCCAAAGTCCTCGTGCCCGTCCGCGGTCACTTTGTAGTAGACGGTGTGTGACCCCGCGGCAACAAAGGCGGGGACTTCAGTGCTCCAAGCGGAGCGATCCGTGCTGTAATAGAAGGTATAGGGGCCGCTTTCGGTGGTCGCTTGCGTGGAAACCGTCGCCCTCTGCCCTTCGCCATTGTAGGTCAAACTGCCCGTCTGCGATACGCTGACCCCTGTGATTTGGGCAAGCGGCACAGAACTTGCGACAACGGTCAATTGCACAATCTCGAAACCGGCTTCGTAGTCGCCTTCGGCTTCCCACGAAACGGTATATTCATAATCGCCGGCGACAAGTTCGGCTGTTTCATCACCGGAAAAAGAATCATCGCCATCGCACAAAACAATAAACTGATCATCTTTATAAACCAAAACTACTACGGTCCCATAGTAATTATCATAATCAATGGTTGAAAAACCGGGTTCGCTATTCCAAACGTCAAATGCAAACTCTTTAACCTTGTACCCTTCTTGATAAGCAAGTTCCGTCACCAGATCGGTGACCGGAGAGGTTGCCGCGCTTGCCGAGAAAGCCGCGGGCGACAACAGAAAGATCGCCGCGAATGCGACGACCGAAACAAGCACAAACAACGAATACCCTATCTTCCTGCTTTTGCCCATAATTTACCTCCGACTTCTGTGGCTGTTTTCTACCGTACTTGCGTTTTTTATAACGCCTGCTCGTGCGCACGTGTAAACCACAGATTTTATGTTATCATACTTTTCCCGCAAAATCAACTTGCGCCCGCGCGATCCGTTTCCGCAATTTACGACAAAATCCGCACGGCGGTCGTTATAAAAAAAGACCTCTTGTGCAGAGGTCTTTTTCCCTATTTGATCTTGCTGTCCAGCTTGCCGTCCTTAGCAAGGGTGCGATAAAAACGCTTGCCGTCCGGAAGGAGGCGGACGCTTGTGACGGTGACGCTTTCATCCGAAGCGTCCAGGAGAGTCTCGCCCGTCTTTACGGCGGGAACGTTGCTTCCCGTCAAGACCATGGAACCTCTTTCGTAACTCATCGCAAGGCGGTCGATGTCAAAACTGTTTTTGTGCGGCAAAAAGGCGTATTCGATGGTATGCTTGCCCCTATCCGCCGTGGGATCGGGCACCTTGCCGAAATCAAACCCGTGGGGAGAGGTAAGAAGAGTGAGCCTCACCCTGCCGTCCAAAACGTCGTAGCCGTGCTTGGAGCGGTTGAGAAGCGTGAAGGAATAGCCGTCGTCGCCCACCAAATCGGAATAGGTGATGGCGGGCACTTCAAAACGCGCCTGCTCGTACGGCGTTTCCCTTTTGACCGGACGCTCCAACCTGCCGAAGGGCACTTTGTAGAAAGCGCGGGGGTTGCTGACCGCCGTCTCCGCAGAGAGTTTGAGGTCCTTGCCGTTTTCCCACCAGTCGGCGAAGAGAACGACGCGGATCATCGGATCGCCTGCGTAGAAGACGAAGTCCTGCGTCAAGAAGCTGGTCGGGTAATCCACCGCCGGGGTGTGCCAGAGATAGGTGCCGAAGTACGGCTTTTTCTCCGTCCAAATGCCAAAGGAATACTTGGCGCGGACCACCACTCTGACCGGGCCCTGCTCCACCACTTCAAAGTCGAAGCACTTAAAATCCCATTCCTTGCCGGTGAGGCCGAAGTTCCAGGAATCGTAGTCGCGGCTTCTGGTATCCTCCAAAACTTTGAAGTTGCCGATCTGACCGCCGCTGAACTCCTTACCGTCAAAGATCAAGGACTTGATCACGCCCTTTTCGGGGTCGAAGGTGGCTTTGATGACGCCATTGTCCACGACGTTGTCCTTGACGGAGATCGCACTCTCGGGCGCGCCCGCCTCAAAGGTCAGTTTGTTGAAGGAATAGGGCTTCAACCCGTTCAGATACACAGCGGTCTTGTTGTCAAAGGTCTTTTGGTAAACGTACTTGTTGCCCTTGGTATCGACGGCGTAGCCGCTGTCCGCCGCGGGCGTCTTGTCGATCACGACGGGTTCATCCACTTTGACGGATACGGGATTGAACACGTAAACTTCGTCCCCCGTACCAAGCGCCTTTGCCGCGCACTCCTCGTTTGCCTTGTTGATGATGCTGAACGCCTTGTCGAAATCCTCGTAAAGGTCAAGGTAGACCTTAAGCATCGACGTGCCGGCGAGGATGTCGTGGAATTGCGCGAACAACTCCTTCTCCCACGCCTTGGTCAGGTCCTGATAGTTTCCCGTCGCCGCCTGCAAGCTTTCCGCGTTCAAAAGCGCGCGCTCGCACTCACGGTTGAGCCCTTTGGTCTTTGCCTGGACCGTATAGGTCTTTTGGTGCGTTTCGAGGAAAAGCTCGTTTCTGATGACCGGCAAGGTGGAAAGGTCCTCGGTGGAAGTGAGGATGTTGTACCATTCCGTCAATCCGCAGAACTTGATGTTGGGGAAGACGGTCTGCTTTTTAAGGATGTCGATCCTGTCCATCATCACGGGTTGCGGGCCGCCGCCGTGGTTGCCGTAGCCCCACAGAAGCGCGATGTTGTAAAAGCCGTCGGTCAGGTGATGGATGCGGACGGTCTTTGCAAGCTCGTCGTATTCGATGTGATTGGAGTGACCGGGGTATTCGTGCAAGGAGAGGATCCTGCTGCCGTCATCGCCCTCCCACCAGAAATGCACGTACGGGAAAAGCGTCTTTTCGTTGTAACGCATCTTTTGCGTGACGAAGTAATTGAGCCCCGCTTTTTTGAGGATCTTGGGAAGCCCGGCGTTGAAGCCGAAGGCGTCGATGTTCACGCCGCAAGTGGCTTTTTTGCCGCAGGTGTCAAGGGAGGTCCTTTGTCCGAATTCCAACTGACGGAACCAGCTTTCCTCTCCGACGCATTGTCCGTCGGTCTCGCACCACATGCCGCCCTGGGGTTCAAATTGTCCCCGATCCGCGGCGGCGCGGATCCTCTTCCACAGCTCGGGATATTTTTCACGCATATCGCGCCACAGCACCGCCGAGGTGTCCATATAAACGTATTCGGGATTCCTGTCCATCAAGGCAAGTTGCGTTTCAAAGGTGCCCTTCATGCACTCAAGGGTCTCGGGATAGCGCCACTTCCACGCAAGGTCGATGTGCGAATGCCCGATAAAGTGGATGGTAAACCTCTTTGCGTAATCCGCAACGGGCTTGAGCATCTTGCGCGCTGCGTCGATCTTCTTAAAGATCGTGTCGTCACGCATCGCGGCGACGACGAAGTTTGCCGCGTCGACGACGCACTTTGAAAGCGCAGCCCTTTCCTCCGCGGAGATCTTGCTCTTGTTGATGGGAACTTCGCCCTGGAGGTAAAGATTCTCGCGCCTGTTGGAGGTGGACAAAAGATGGCATCCCGCACGAAGAGACCTTGCAAGATCGCCGATCATATCATTGGCTTCCTTAAGGCCCGTCAGATAGTAACGGGACGCGATGTCGTTGATGGGGTTTTTGTTGGGGCTGTCAATGCGAAGAAATACGTAGTGCGGCTTGCCGTCCGGCGCGCTGCCGAGGTCGAAATACCCGCCCATATAGGAGTAGATCGCCACCGGATGGTCGTCGCAGTAGATATCAAGATCAAGTTCGGTATAATAGGTAAATCCGTAGTTGCCGAAGTCCTTTTTGTCAAAAAACTTGGCGATATAGGGAAGCTTCAGCTCCGCCATCATCCAACCCGTTTTGATGTTCGCGGCGTTTTTGACCGTGGGATCAAAGAGGGGGAAGGACTTCATTTTTTCGGGCGTGGGGAGGGGTTCCTCCTCGCTTGCGTCCCAACCGTAGTAACTCGTAAGCACGGGGAATGCGGTGTCTTCAAGACACCTTGCGAAATCCAAAACGTCCTCAAGCGTCTTGCAATCGTTTTGGCGATAGTAGTCCAGCGGTTTAAAATGCGCGTTTTCCGGTTTCATCTTGTACCTCCGGCAAAATTGCGGCTGTTTCCGCACGTTTTACCGATAGTATTATACTTTCCGCCATTGTTTGTGTCAATCAAAACTCGCTCGTCTTTAAAACGCGGAA
>JAEEGL012699962.1_pt1 | contig 10913 bp, 7 predicted proteins | sample 9134231 | NCBI WGS metagenome assembly JAEEGL01 (sample SAMN16246548, study PRJNA631951) | gut metagenome | biome: gut microbiome; feature: rumen; material: fiber-attached | host: Bos | place: Iran: Karaj | collected 2018-10
AGAGAGCCTCTTCAAGTTGCTCGACTTCACCCGTTCACTGCAAATCATCTCCATTGTCGGCATGCCCGTCATGGTGAGCGGTGTGTTGACAAATTGCGCCGTCGTCGTGCAGGGAGGCAAAATCTTGGGTGTCGTGCCCAAGACTTTCCTGCCCAACTACAAGGAATTCTACGAGCAGCGTTGGTTCGCACCTTCTACTGCCGTCAAAGACACACAAGTGCATCTCTGCGCACAATTCGTGCCATTCGGATGCAATCTGCTCTTCCACACCCAGAAGACCTGCTTCGGCATCGAAATCTGCGAAGACCTCTGGGCACCCGTTCCCCCCAGCAGCGAACTGGTATTGAAAGGGGCAGAAATCATCTTCAACCTGAGTGCTTCCAACGAGCTCATCGGCAAGAACCAATACCTGCTCTCCCTCATCAGTCAGCAGAGTGCCCGCTGCATCGCCGGCTATGTCTATAGCTCCTGCGGCTTTGGCGAATCCACTCAAGACGTGGTGTTTGCAGGCAATGCCCTCATCTACGAGAACGGCACCCTGCTCGCCCGCAGTAAGCGTTTCTGTCTTGAAGAGCAGATGGTCATTAGCGAGATAGACACCGAGCGTTTGCTCACCGAGCGTCGCCACAACACCACCTTTGGTGAGAATGCACGATTGACAGCCACTGCCAATCGCATCGACATCCAGTGCCAAACGGTCAATCCCTCCTACGCATTTGAACTCACACGTTGGATCAATCCGCACCCATTCGTGCCGGGCGGCAAGGAACTCAACGAGCGCTGCGAAGAGATCTTCTCCATTCAGACATCAGCACTTGCCAAGCGCATCGTCCACACGGGAGCACGCAGCATTGTCATCGGCATCAGCGGTGGACTCGACTCCACCCTCGCCCTCCTCGTCTGCGTCAAGACCATGGACCTGCTCAAGCGTCCCCGCAAGGAGGTCATCGGCATCACGATGCCAGGATTCGGCACCACCGACCGCACCTACCACAATGCCATGGCGCTGATGAAGTCGCTCGACATCACCATCAAGGAAATCAGCATCAAGGAAGCCTGCATACGGCACTTCCTCGACATTGGCCACGACCTCAACAACCACGATGTCACCTACGAAAACTGCCAGGCACGTGAGCGCACTCAAGTCCTCATGGACGTTGCCAACCAGTGCAACGGATTCGTCATCGGCACAGGCGACCTCAGCGAACTGGCACTCGGATGGTGCACCTATAATGCCGACCACATGTCTAACTACGGTGTCAACGGCTCCATTCCCAAGACACTCGTCAAGCACCTTGTCAAGTGGGTGGCGCTGACCGGTATGGACGAAGCATCAAAAGCTACACTCCTCGACATCATTGAGACACCCATATCGCCCGAACTCATCCCTGCCAATGCCGACGGCACCATCCAGCAGAAGACCGAAGACCTCGTCGGTCCTTACGAACTCCACGACTTCTTCCTCTACCACTTCCTGAGGCTCGGATTCCGTCCTGCCAAGATTCTCTATCTGGCAGAACAGGCATTCATCAAGCAGACCTACGGCGAAACCACCGAACTTGGCATGCCTGTCGGTTCCTACGACGAGCAGACCATCCAGAAATGGCTTCACACCTTCTGTCGCCGCTTCTTCACCCAGCAGTTCAAGCGTAGTTGTCTGCCCGATGGTCCAAAAGTCGGTTCGGTCAGTCTCTCCCCACGTGGCGACTGGCGCATGCCAAGCGATGCCAGCAGTGCTGACTGGCTTGCTGACCTCGAATAGACGTTCAACTATCACCATACAAAAAGACGGGCTCCCGAAACATCACCGCTTCAGGAGCCCGTCTTTATTTTATGTTCTTACACTCTTACTCCGAAAGACTTGGAGCTTTTCAAACCCTTTTTCAGTTTCAGGATGCGGCGCACACTCTGATTGATGCGGTCCTCTGTGATGGTTCCAGCCTCCACAGCATCCATCACAGCATCAAAGGCTTCAATGAAATCCTTAGGACCAAGCACAATGTCCACACCTGCCTGAATGCTGCGCACAGCAGCTTCGCCACTGGAATAGTGCTGAGTGATGGCACCCATCTCCATGCCATCGGTGATGATGATGTTCTGATAACCCAGTTCGCCACGGAGCTTGTCTTGCAGAACAACAGACGAGAGCGTAGAGGGAATGTCAGAGTTCGTCACATTAGGCACGGCAATATGAGCGGTCATAATCAACTGACAGCCCCATTGGATGCCAGCCTTGAAAGTGACCATCTCGCAGTCCTTCATCTCATCCCACGTCTTGAGCGACTGAACATAGCCTGTGTGCGAGTCGTTCTGGGTGTCTCCATGACCTGGGAAATGCTTGATGCATCCCACGATTCCGGCATCCTTCAAACCCTGCAGATAGTTCGTCACCATCGGGGCAGCCACTTGAGGATCGTCAGAGAACGCACGGGCGCCAATGATGATGTTGTCGGGGTTTGTGTTCACGTCAGCCACAGGCGCAAAGTCAATGTCGAAGCCATACTTTCTCAGATAGGTGCCTATCACGTTGCCTGCATGATAAGCGTTTTTCGGGTCGCCCGTTTTGCCAATATCAGCCATCGGACCAATCACCTCCACGTCAAAGTTCGGATTCTGAGCAATGCGGGCAATGCGACCGCCTTCCTCATCGATGCACAGCACCGGATTTCCTTTGAGTTTCCGAATGTCTGAGATGATCCGTGCCAACTGCTTCTTATCATCAATGTTCCAAGCATAGAGGATGACACCACCCACAGGGTACTGCTCATTCACGCGTTTCATTTCATCCGTCACTTCCTGCAGAGGGTCTATCTGCAAGTCATCATAAGAATCCCACTCTATCGAGGGAGCGAGCGTCTCAGGACGAACGTAGAACATCTGTCCCACCTTTTCACGCAGAGTCATTTGCTGGAGTTGTTCTTCCACTTCATCTGATGAGCCAGAAGAAGAGTCGTCATCCGAACAAGCTGTGAATAAAAGTGCGCCGCAGCAGAGGATGGCAGCGAGCATCCATGTCAATTTTGTTTTCATAAGTTGATTTTCCATTACATTTAAAGATTAATCTGGTACAAATGTACTGAAAAATAATCGGATAAACCATCATTGCAATCGACAAAGATGCCTTCAGAGGTGCTTTTTTGACAAAAAACACGCCAAACACGTGGCAGTGTCACTATTTCTTTCTATCTTTGCCTTCCAATGAGAAATGAAAATTGTAAATTGTAAATACTAAAATCGTAAATACCAATATGCCAACAGTTGACGACAAAAAAGTAATCTTCTCGATGGTCGGAGTGAGCAAGACCATTCAGCAGAATCAGAAGCAAGTGCTCAAAAACATCTACCTCTCCTTCTTTTATGGTGCCAAAATCGGCATTGTGGGTCTGAACGGTGCTGGTAAGTCCACCCTCATGAAGATTATTGCCGGCATTGACCAGCAGTATCAGGGACAAGTGGTATGGGCACCCGGTTACTCCGTCGGTTACCTGCCGCAGGAACCCCCTCTCAACGAGGAAAAGACCGTGAAGGAAAATGTGATGGAAGGCGTGCAGCATGTCTATGACGCACTGGCTGAATACGACCAGATCAACGACAAGTTCGGTCTGCCCGAATACTACGAAGACCCCGACAAGATGGAGAAGCTCATGACACGTCAGGCTGAACTGCAGGACATCATCGATGCCACCGATGCGTGGAACATGGATTCCAAACTCGAGCGCGCCATGGATGCCCTCCGTTGCCCTCCCGGCGACTGGAGCGTGACCAACCTCTCAGGTGGTGAGCGCCGTCGTGTCGCCCTATGCCGACTCCTGCTCCAGAAACCCGATGTGCTCCTGCTCGACGAGCCCACCAACCATCTCGATGCAGAGAGCATCGACTGGCTTGAGCAGCACCTCCAGCAGTACGAAGGCACTGTCATCGCCGTCACCCACGACCGCTACTTCCTCGACGACGTGTCCGAATGGATTCTTGAACTTGACCGTGGCGAGGGCATCCCATGGAAAGGCAACTACTCCAGCTGGCTCGACCAGAAATCCAAACGCATGGCACAGGAAGAGAAGACAGCCTCGAAACGTCGCAAGGCTCTGGAACGCGAACTCGAATGGGTGCGCATGGCACCAAAGGCACGTCAAGCCAAGGGCAAGGCACGTCTGAACTCCTACGAGAAGATGCTCAACGAAGAGCAGAAACAGAAAGAAGAGAAACTCGAAATCTTCATCCCCAACGGTCCCCGACTCGGCAACAAAGTCATCGAAGCCCGCCACGTCGCCAAATCCTTTGGGGAAAAGACACTTTACACCGACCTCAACTTCAACCTGCCCCCCAACGGCATTGTCGGAGTCATTGGTCCCAACGGAGCCGGAAAGACCACTCTCTTCCGTCTCATCATGGGGCTCGAAGAACCCGATTCAGGCTCCTTTGAAGTGGGCGAAACCGTCAAGCTCGCCTATGTTGACCAGCAGCACAAGTCTATCCATGCCCAGCAATCCGTCTATCGGGTGGTCAGCGGAGGCAACGAAACCATCCGCTTGGGAGGTAAGGATGTCAACGTGCGCGCCTACCTCAGCAAGTTCAACTTCAGTGGAGCCGACCAGGAAAAACTCTGCGGCGTCCTCTCCGGTGGTGAGCGCAACCGTCTCCAACTGGCATTGGCACTGGAACAGGAAGCCAACGTGCTCCTGCTCGACGAGCCCACTAACGACATCGACGTGAACACCCTCCGCGCCCTTGAGGAAGGTCTGGAGAACTTTGCCGGCTGTGCCGTCGTCATCAGCCACGACCGCTGGTTCCTCGACCGTATCTGCACCCACATCCTCGCCTTCGAGGGCGATGGCAACGTCTTCTTTTTCGAAGGTTCCTACACCGACTACGAAGCTAACAAAGCCAAGAGGCTCGGATTGGAAGAGCCCAAGAGAATACGCTATCGGAAACTGATGGACGAGTAAGACACAATTCGCCGAGGCATCTTGTGGATGTCTCGGCGAATTTTTTGTTGGGGACGTTAAACTAATAGCTGTCTTGCGTCATCACGGTAATCTTAGAGTAGAATACCGGAATGTCGGAGATGCTTTGGCTGGAACGAACCGGAGAATTGGATATCAGGCTATTTATAATCATCGCTGTGTTATATGCCATCTCCTTCAAGTTCTTGTCGATAGTCATGGTCTGCTGACCGTTCTTGATATAATCCTGCGATTTGGCAGAATTATCCTGACCAGTAATGACCGGAAAGCCTGTAACTGGAATACCTGCTTCTTCCAGAGCAGCAATGGCACCCTGAGACGCATTGTCAGCTGCCGCAAGAACCATATCCGGACACTCACCCTCTCCATAGCTGGCGAGACGGTCTTTCATGGCCTTCTTTGCATCTTCAACATTCCAACTGTCACCCTTCACGTCGTTGTATGCCGTCTTACCACTCTTTACGATAAGCTGTTTACCAATATATTTCTCGAGCAGTTCCATCGCTCCGTCATAATAATCCTTGGCGTTGACATCGGTATCCGGACCTTCAAGGATTTCAAGGGTCATGGTAGCCTTTCCTGAAGAATGGAAATGGTTGAGAAGGAACTGCGCCTGCATACGCCCTACTCCCTTCGTGTCGGCAGAAGAGAGATAAGCTATGTGGGGGTTGTCCTGTATAAAGCGGTCATGGCATACCACCTTGACATCGGGATTCTGCTCAAGCAGACCAGACTCGTTGATTTTCTTATAGTCAATAGAAGTCACTACAATATATTTCACGCCGTCCCTAATGGCAGTTCTAAGCTGCTCGACCTGTTGGTCCGCGCCCTCTGAAGTCTCGGGAGCAACGTAGAATGTGGCATTGAAACCGTACGCAGTCATGGCCTGCTCAAGGTTTGCCTTGTCTATGCCCCAACGGGCAATACGGGAATCGTCGGGAAGCAACACCGCCACTTTCTTCTGATTATCACTGTTGTTGTCGTCATTGTCGCTGCACGATGTCAGCCCTGAAATCATTGCTCCACACACCATGATGGTGGCAAGCAACCATAAGAATTTGTTTCTCATAATTATTAATAGTTTATTCGTTAATCGGGACAAAGATACGAATAAGCAAGAATACATCCAAATAAAATTCGTTTTAATTTGTGTTGTCGAACGAAAAAGTCTTTGAGCGAAGCGAATACTTATATCGAACTGACGTTGAATTTTGTAAATTTCACTCTAAAGTAGATGAGGGTTGCGCCTGGCGTAATTTCCTATGCTAAACTCACGTTGTCATATAATAAAGGAGGGAAAGATCTATTGACCTCTCCCTCCTTTATATGAATGTATATGTACAAATGGAGTCACCACTTGATCCATTGACGATAATCATAGCGTGTCGGATAGTCCTCGGGTGCTATGCGTACAGTGGTATTGGCTTCTTTGCCCAAAAGGAACTTATCAATGAAGGCTTCCACTTCGGGGTACTGCACTTCAGGAAGTTGGCAATGTCCATGACCTGCAACAATGGAATAGCCAATGCGGTCGGCAATGCCAAAGCGCTCCCACACCTTGATGGCTGCGTTGGCTGACACATACATGGATGGGTCAGCAAGCCACTCATAATCAGGATTGCCCAGCAACAACACGGCACGTGGACAACACATGGCCACGAGTTCGTGACGGTCATGAGGGAGTCTATTCACCTTCTCTTCACCGAAGTTCTCTTTCAAACTCTCCTTGAACCAGTTGTAATCTGTCTTGTCAAGGTTCTCTACATTACCCAATGTGCGTGAAACACGCCATGATGCTGCGCCACCGCCTCCAGGTTCCTGTGCGATAGTGAGGGCGACACGCTCATCGAAAGCACCACAGAAGAGTGCCATCTTGCCGGCATAAGAGCAACCTGTCACACCGATGTGCTTCATGTCAATCTTGGTCACTTCGGGACCTAATTTCTGCAATCCGTCGAGCAAGCGGCTGAAGCCCCATGCCCATTCGCTGTATGCACCATTCTCCTTCAATTCGGGATAAAGCTTGTCGAAGGCATAGTTGCCTCGTCCACCTCCTGCACCACGCCCCATCTGGGAGTAGCTGTTGACCTGACGCTCGTAGAAGACCATCATGGCGATGTTTCGGTCGGTGAACAACTTGCGTGGCAGGGCGTTGTTGCTGGCACCAATGATGAGCGGATAAGGGGCTGTACCTTCTTTGGGATAGAAGATGGGGGTGGAGAGCGTCAGCACCTGTCCATTGACATGAACATCAACGATGAGGGTGTCGCCCGACATGCGTGCATCAATGTCATCCATCGACACGGTGGGTTTCTTACCTATCTCATAGTGCTGAATCTGGTTGGCGATTTCCGAGCGACGCTGTTGCCACTGTGTCAAGTTCTTTGCTTCCTTTTTGCTATCAGCAAAGACAAAGGGGTTAGGAAGCGTAGCCACATCGGGCATCTGGTCGGCTGTGCCGTATTTGGGTTCTGCAAACTTTGCCCCTGTGTTTTCTACTGAAAAGACAAGTGGCATTTGATTCTTCTGTGCCAACATTGGCTGTGAGCACACAAGACCCAGCAAGGAGAAGCATCCTCCCATGAGAGGGCTGATAAAAGTTTTCTTCATAAGGTAATAGGTTAGAAATTTTTTGTTTATATATTATGTTGATTGTCTGTTTATTGATTGATATTTATTCAACTAATCCTTGTAAAAGTCTATATTCTCTTTTGTCAGCAGTTCAATGGCCATGTAGTGGTCGCGCTTGATGTTCATCTTGAGCACGCAGGAGTTGAACATGGAACGGAAGCAGTCAAGTCCCTGCGACTGGGGGTGCTGAGCAATCAAGAAGTCTGCCGACCCGTTCTTGATGCACTGCACATTGGCATCGACGGCATCATAGCCAAGCAACGTGACATGGGGATGCTGAGGCATCTCAGTTCGCAGAAAATCTGCGATGATATGAATGGAAGAGTTGAAGCACAAGGCATGGCGTATTTCAGGATTCTTGGTGAAGAAATCGCGCATGATTTCCCGCATGCCCTGTTTGTCGTATACATAGAGGTTCACATCCACAATCTCAATCTTAGGGTTATGCTCTGCCATGTACTGACGGAAACCCACCTCACGGTTCATCTGCTGACGACTCGCCACACGCCCCTCGCCCAACACCTTGAAGAGTGCCATCTTCTTGGTTTTTGAATCAGCAGCCAACGACATGATGCGTCCGGAAAACGCGCCGCTCTGCAACGAGTCCTGTCCGTAAAAGATGCGGTGGTTGAACTCTGGCCAGTTGGAGTCGAGCAAAGCATAGGGGATGGCACGCTCATCCAACTGAGCTGTGAATTTCGCCATGATGTTATAGTTGAAGATGGGACCAATGATGACCGTGTCAGGATTGGAATCCAAGAGGCTTTGGCACTCGATTTTGAACGATTCCGTGTTGAACGGGTCATATCGAAAGACCTTGAAGGATATCTTGAAATCGTTGAAACGTCTCACACCGTCAGTCAGACCATTCTCCACACGTGCCCAATAGCTGTCCACCTCATGCATAGGCAGGATAGCGGCAAATTGATGCACATTGTGAGAGGCAAGTGCTGATGCGTAATGATTGGGGGTGTAGTTGATTTCATCCATCACTTTCTGCACACGCTCCATGCTGATGGGCGACACATTGCCACGACCATGGATGATGCGGTCAACAGTGCCTACTGACACCCCTGCCCTTTCCGCGATGTCCTTAATACGAATCTTGGACGTTATCTCCATATTTTTTTATCTTCACAATCTATTTTTAGTCCCGAATCTTATGCCGGCATCCAGAGTCTGACTCAGGAAAAACTGTGCAAAGTTAACGCTTTTTAATCATATAAAAATCTAAAATGGATAAAAATTCGCTGTCTGTGTTTTTTTTGTCGGACAAAACATCTTTTTTCTCGCAAAAAAACCTTACATTTGCACGCTAATTAAGAGTGTGGTTGCCTTATCACACATATTTTCTGAGAACAAACATAACTACATAACAAGAAACATTTGAACTATCACATGGCAAAAATCGTAACTATGGGCGAAATTATGCTTCGCCTTTCACCAGAGGGAAACTATCGTTTCGTTCAAGCAGACAAGTTCAACATTATACCAGGCGGTGGAGAAGCTAACGTGGGCATCAGTTTGGCAAACTTCGGACATGAGAGCGTGTTTGTAAGCAAATTGCCCAAGCATGAAATCGGACAGATTGCTGTCAACGCCCTTCGCAAATATGGTGTCAACACTGACTTCATTGCCCGTGGTGGCAACCGCATCGGTCTCTACTATGCTGAGACAGGTGCCAGCATGCGCCCATCAAAGGTCATCTACGACCGTGCCAACTCTGCCATTGCAGAGGCAAAACCCGAAGATTTCGATTTCGACAAGATATTTGAAGGTGCTGACTGGTTCCACTGGTCAGGCATCACGCCAGCCATCAGCGATGCTTCCGCAGAGTGTCTGCGCCAGGCATGCATCGCAGCCAAGAAGCATGGTGTGACTGTATCGTGTGACCTCAACTTCCGCAAGAAATTGTGGACAAGCGAAAAAGCCATCTCCATCATGCGTCCTCTCATGCAGTATGTGGACGTTTGCATCGGCAATGAGGAAGATGCAGAACTGTGTCTTGGTTTCAAGCCTGATGCTGATGTAGAGGCAGGTGTGACTGACGCTGCTGGCTATGAAGGCATTTTCAAGGCCATGGCTAAGGAGTTCGGTTTCAAATATGTGGTGTCCACACTCCGTGAGAGTTTCTCAGCCACACACAATGGCTGGAAGGCACTCATCTATGACGGTAAGGAATTCTACCAGAGCAAGCGTTACGACATCAACCCCATCATTGACCGTGTGGGTGGTGGCGACTCTTTCTCTGGAGGTCTCATTCACGGCTTGCTGACCAAGCCCACACAGGGTGAAGCATTGGAGTTTGCTGTAGCTGCTTCTGCTTTGAAGCACACCATTCCTGGTGACTTCAACCATGTGTCCATCGAAGAGGTGGAAGCACTGGCAGGTGGCAATGCCAATGGTCGCGTTCAGCGTTAAAACACAGAGTTTCGGTTTAGAGTTTAGTTAAGTATTCTTTTATGGCAAAATTTGACAAGTTGGCTGTTATGGCCAAGATTGGTAGCACAGGCATGGTTCCTGTGTTTTACCACAAAGATGCAGAGGTGGCAAAGAAAGTCATCAAGGCTTGTTACGAAGGTGGCGTTCGTGCCTTCGAATTCACAAACCGTGGTGACTTTGCCCATGAGGTATTTGCAGAGTGCGTGAAATTCGCAGCCACTGAATGCCCCGAGTTGGCATTAGGCGTTGGCTCTGTAGTGGATGCCCCCACTGCAGCTTTGTACATTCAGCTGGGTGCTTGCTTCGTGGTAGGTCCTCTCTTCAATCCTGAGATTGCTCCTGTATGCAATCGTCGTCTCATCCCTTACTGCCCTGGCTGTGGCTCTGTGAGCGAGGTGGGCAAAGCACAGGAACTGGGTTGCGACCTCACAAAACTCTTCCCCGGTGATGTCTATGGTCCCGCTATGGTGAAGAACCTCAAAGCGCCAATGCCTTGGTCAAAAATCATGGTCACTGGCGGTGTGGCTCCCACAGAGGAAAACCTCACAGCATGGTTCAAGGCAGGCGTGTTCTGCGTAGGCATGGGTTCCAAGCTCTTCCCTTCTGACAAAGTGAAGGCTGGCGACTGGCAATACGTGACTGACAAGTGCAAGGAAGCACTTTGTTACATTGAGGCGGCTCGCGAATCACTCAACAAATAATTTGATAATCACAACTATTAAAACATAACTTATTATGGCAATTTCAAATCTTCAGAAAGCTCGTGCTGCTTATCAGCCCAAGCTTCCAAAAGCACTTCAGGGTCCTGTAAAGGCTGTTGAAGGTGCTGCCACTCAGTCTGTTGGTAATCAGGCTGAAATCAAGGAACTCTTCCCT
>JAEEGL013323178.1_pt1 | contig 10913 bp, 9 predicted proteins | sample 9134231 | NCBI WGS metagenome assembly JAEEGL01 (sample SAMN16246548, study PRJNA631951) | gut metagenome | biome: gut microbiome; feature: rumen; material: fiber-attached | host: Bos | place: Iran: Karaj | collected 2018-10
CAAAGTTCAGGATTATAACACCGTCCTTCATCTTATCGATGGCTTCGGCATTTATCGTGTTCTTCGTAGAATCCATGAGCGGAACATGGATCGTGATGATATCACATGTACTGTATATATCATCAACCGAGAGCACATGCTTTATATCCCTTGACAGGTTCCATGCGGCATCAACCGAGATGTACGGATCGTATCCGTACACTTCCATCCCAAGGTGCTTTGCGGCATTTGCAACCCTTACACCTATAGCTCCGAGTCCGATGATGCCGAGCTTCTTGTCCTGGATCTCGCATCCTGCGAAGTTCTTCTTCTCCTTCTCCGCGAGCTTAGCGATATCGGCATTGTCGCTGTTCTCCTTTACCCAGTTGATACCTCCTACGATATCGCGGCAGGCAAGGAGCATACCGGCGAACACGAGCTCCTTAACGCCGTTTGCATTTGCCCCGGGCGTATTGAACACGACGATACCTTTATCGGCACACTTATCCAGCGGGATATTATTGACTCCGGCTCCGGCACGTGCAACGCACAGAAGCTTATCCGGAAGCTCCATCTCGTGCATGGATGCTGACCTTACAAGTGCTCCTTCCGCTTCGTTTATATCATCCGTTTTTGAAAAGCGGTCATCAAACCCGTCAAGACCTACCTTCGCGATCGGATTAAGGCATGTATAATGAAACATCACTGATTCTCCTTTTCAAACTTCTCCATGAACTTAACAAGCTTTTCAACGCCCTCTATCGGCATCGCGTTGTACATGCTCGCTCTCATACCGCCAACAGTCTTATGACCCTTAAGATTGACAAAGCCTGCATCCGCTGCTTCTTTGATGAACTTCGCATCAAGATCGGCATTACCCGTAACGAACGGAGCGTTCATAAGCGACCTGTCCTTGGCTACAACGGTACCGTTGAACATCTTCGATGAATCGAGAAAATCATAGAATACCTTTGCCTTCTTCTCGTTGCGCTCTTTCATCACCGTAAGACCGCCCATCTTTTTGATCCACTTGAACACCTTGCCACATATATAGATAGTGTAGCAGGGAGGAGTATTGTAAAGAGAAAGAGCGTCTGCCTGAGTCTTCCATTTAAGAAGAGTGGGTGTGCCCGGAAGCACATCATCGGTAATGAGATCCTCTCTGATTATCGCTATAACGCACCCTGCAGGACCGACATTCTTCTGAACACCGCCATAGACCACACCGTACTTCGTTACATCCATGGGTTCTGACAGGAAGCATGAGCTGACATCCGAAACAAGTATCTTACCCTTTGTGTTAGGAAGCTCTTTATACTTTGTTCCGTAGATCGTATTGTTCTCACATATATATACGTAGTCCATATCATCCGTTATCGGAAGATCCGAACAGTCGGGGATATATGAGAATGTCTTGTCTGCAGATGAAGCAAGCTCTACAGCCTCACCGAATATCTTTGCTTCGGCAAATGCCTTCTTGGCCCACTGACCTGTAAGTATATAACCGGCCTTCTTATTCTTCATAAGGTTCATCGGAACTTCCGCAAAGAACTGTGAAGCACCTCCCTGAAGGAAAAGTACCTTGTAATTATCCGGAATACTCAAGATCTCGCGAAAATCAGCTTCCGCCTCTTTGATGATGTCATCAAACACCTTGGATCGGTGCGACATCTCCATAACGGACTGGCCGCTTCCTTTGTAGTTAAGCATCTCATCTGCAGCTTCTTTGAGGACTTCCTCCGGTAAAACTGCGGGACCTGCCGAAAAGTTATAAACTCTTTCCAACTCTCTCTCCTCCTGTTACTTTATATCATCCGCATCAAATACTTCGGATATGGCCGCTCCCGGCGATACCATCGGGAACACCTTATCGTCACTGTCAATCACACATTCTATCACAACGGGCGCTTTCATTTCAATTGCCTTGGTAAGTGCGGGTACAACCTCTTCCTTCTTTGTTACCCTTATCGCATTACACCCGAGCGCTTCCGCAACCTTACAGTAATCAACCTTATCCGAAAGTACAGTATTCGAATACCTCTTGTCATAAAACAGTGTCTGCCACTGGCGTACCATCCCTAGAACCGAATTGTTGATTATTATCTGGATTATCGGGATATCCGCTCTGCTAGCAGTCGCAAGCTCATTCATATTCATACGGAAACACCCGTCACCGCCTATATTGCAGACTATCTTGTCAGGCTTACCGACCTTTGCACCGATACATGCTCCGAGACCGTAACCCATTGTCCCGAGTCCGCCTGACGAAAGGAACGTGCGGGGCTTGGTGTATTTGTAATACTGTGCTGCCCACATCTGATGCTGGCCTACATCCGTAGTGATGATAGCATCTCCTTTTGTTACCTCGTAAAGCTTCTCTATGATGTAAGGACAAGTGAGTCCGGATGCATCAAACTTAAGCGGATACTTTTCCTTAAGATCCTTTATGTGAGAGGTCCACTCGGGATGCTCATGTTCTCCGACCTTTTTATTAAGTATTGTAAGCACTTCCTTAACATCGCCTATGACAGCCGCCGTAGTCCTTATATTCTTGTTGATCTCGGCCGGATCGATATCGATATGAAGTACCTTCGCCTTTGCCGCAAACTTTGAAGCATTACCGATAACACGATCCGAGAATCTCGCACCTATTGCAATAAGAAGATCGCACTCGCTGACTCCGAGGTTACTTGCTTTCGTACCGTGCATACCTATCATTCCGGTATACAGATCGTCATTGCCGTCAAATCCGCCCTTGCCCATAAGAGTATCACATACCGGAGCATCGATCTTATGTGCGAACTCATTAAGCTCTTTTGAAGCACCCGATATGACAACGCCTCCGCCGGCATAGATATAAGGCTTCTTAGCTTTTTCTATGAGCTTAACAGCAGTCTCGATATCCTCATCCGTATAACGCTTCGGGATATCAAGCTTTTCGGGCTTTCTTTTCTCATATTCACATGTTGCCGCAGTTACATCCTTAGTGATATCCACAAGTACAGGACCCGGACGTCCGCTCCTTGCGATAGCAAATGCTTTTCTGAGCGTGTCCGCAAGCTTCGTTACATCCTTCACGATATACCCATGCTTTGTGATAGGCATTGTAACACCCGCGATATCCACTTCCTGGAAAGTATCCTTTCCGAGAAGAGGCAGATTGACGTTCGCCGTGATCGCAACAAGAGGTACCGAATCCATATAAGCCGTAGCGATACCTGTTACGAGGTTTGTCGCACCGGGACCGCTCGTAGCCATACATACGCCGACCTTTCCGGTCGCCCTTGCATACCCGTCGGCCGCATGTGCCGCGCCCTGTTCATGGCTCGTCAGAATATGCCTGATCTTGTCACTGTATTTGTACAGCTCGTCATAAATATTAAGGATAGTCCCTCCGGGATATCCGAAAACCGTGTCAACTCCCTGTTCAAGGAGACACTCCATTACTATCTGAGAACCGGTTAATTCCATGATCTTCTCCTTAGCCATATCTTTCTTTATCAAAAATCAGACCTCAGTACCGCACCTTTGTCTCCGCTTGTTACAAGCTTCTCGTATCTTGCAAGATACCCCGTGGAAACCTTCGGCTCACGCGGCTGCCACTTCTTACGACGCTCGGCAAGCTCCTCATCCGAAACCTTAACCGATAGTGAAACATTCGGTATATCAACACAGATGATATCTCCCTCTTCTATAAGCGCGATCGGACCGCCTACAGCAGCTTCAGGAGAGACATGACCTATAGATGCACCACGGCTTGCGCCGGAAAATCTTCCGTCCGTGATGAGTGCAACACTCTCTCCGAGTCCCATTCCCGCGATCGCCGATGTGGGATTGAGCATCTCTCTCATACCCGGACCGCCCTTGGGACCTTCATATCTGATAACGACTACATCCCCGTCAACTATCTTTCCGCCTTTTATCGCCGCGATCGCGTCTTCCTCGCAATCAAACACGCGGGCAGGCCCTTCATGCTTCAGCATGCTCTCGGCAACTGCCGACCTTTTGACAACGGAGCCGTCAGGTGCGATATTGCCGGTGAGCACCGCCAGTCCACCGGTCTTAGAATAAGGGTTATCCATCGGACGAATGACCTCGGGATTCTTATTGGTACATCCGACGATATTCTCGCCGAGTGTCTTACCCGTGACGGTCATGCAGTCGGTGTTAAGAAGCCCCGCATCAGCAAGCTGCTTCATTACTGCATGGACACCTCCGGCTTCATTAAGATCTTCCATGTATGTAGGCCCCGCAGGTGCCAGATGGCAAAGATTCGGAGTCTTTTCCGAGATCTCGTTCGCCATTGTTATATCAAAATCGAATCCGATCTCATGTGCGATCGCAGGTATATGAAGCATCGAATTGGTTGAGCATCCGAGTGCCATATCAACAGTGAGCGCGTTGATTATCGATTCCTTTGTGATAATGTCCCTCGGACAGATATTCTTCCTGTACAGTTCCATTACAGCCATTCCGGCATGCTTAGCAAGTGCAAGTCTTTCCGAGTAAACCGCAGGAATGGTCCCGTTACCTGCAAGGCCCATTCCGAGCGCCTCGGTAAGGCAGTTCATCGAATTGGCCGTATACATTCCCGAACACGAACCACATGTGGGACATACTTTTCTTTCGAACTCACATACGTCCTCATCTGTCATCTTCCCTGCCGCCTGGGCTCCTACCGCCTCGAACATAGATGAAAGACTTCTCTTCTTGCCCATTACATGTCCTGCAAGCATAGGACCTCCGGACACAAACACGGTCGGAACGTTGATACGGGCTGCAGCCATCAGTAGTCCCGGAACATTCTTGTCACAGTTCGGGACCATAACAAGAGCGTCAAACTGATGCGCGAGCGCCATGCACTCCGTTGAATCCGCGATAAGATCTCTTGTGACAAGGGAATACTTCATCCCGATATGTCCCATCGCTATACCGTCGCAAACAGCTATAGCCGGGAATACGACCGGTGTTCCGCCTGCCATTGCGACACCCATCTTAACGGCATCAACAATCTTATCTATGTTCATGTGGCCGGGTACGATCTCATTATATGAGCTGACAATACCAACAAGCGGCCTGTCCATTTCTTCCTGTGTAAATCCAAGTGCATGGAAAAGGGATCTGTGGGGAGCCTGTGCGCTTCCCTTCTTAACGGCATCCGATCTCATTATTCTTACCTCCTATCAATAAACGAAGGATATCCTTTACCGGACATCCTTCGCTTGGCATTTATATGATCAGGATCATTCTCCGGCTGCAGCATCCTCAGGCTTCTCAACCTGTGTAATGGCAGATTTCTGCATCGGTATACGACAGTTCTTGTTGTTACCGAACTCTACGATCACCGTGTCATCCGTAACATCGATGACCACTCCGTAGAACCCGCTTGTCGTCAGCACCGAATCCCCCGGTGCCATCGTAGAAAGAAGCGCTTCCATTCTCTTCTGCTCTTTCTTCTGCGGTTTGATCATAAGAAAGTATATCGCGATACCGAATATCGCAATATAACCTACCATCATAAGTATACTTCCCGTGCCGCCACCGGCCTCGGTCAAAACGATTGAACTCATCCGCTTTCCTCCATTAAAGTGTTACATTGATATCTTATCAAATGATACACAACAACTCAGTATGTTTCAAGGCAAATTTTCACCAATCTCTTCCATACCGTCAAGTTTCCTCTTTTTATAAGATGAAAACTCCCCTTTATCAAGTGCATCCCTGATCTCTTCCATCATCTTATTGTAAAAATACAGGTTATGCATCACACACAGCCGCATTCCGAGCATTTCCTTAGCCTTGAGCAGATGCCTTATATATGCCTTTGAATATTTCCGGCATACCGGACAGTCGCATCCTTCCTCGATCGGCGTATCATCAAGCTCATATTTGGCATTTAACAGCCTTACAGTTCCCCTGTTCGTATACAGATGACCGTGACGTCCGTTTCTTGACGGATAAACGCAATCAAAGAAATCAATACCCCTCTCCACTCCTTCAAGGATATCCTTCGGAGTCCCGACTCCCATCAGGTATGTTGGCTTATCCTGCGGAAGATACGGCACAACATGATCGAGGATGTCATACATGACTTCATTCGGCTCACCTACGGCAAGTCCTCCTATTGAATACCCGGGAAGATCGAGCTCGGATATCCTCTTCGCATGTTCTATGCGGATATCCGGAAATATCGCCCCCTGATTGATGCCGAATAGCATCTGCTCAGGATTTATAGTATCCGGCAAGTTATTGAGCCTTTCCATTTCATCCTTGCACCTTACAAGCCACCTCGTCGTCCTGTCTACAGAAGCCTGAACATATTCTCTGTCCGCTAGCGACGAAGGACACTCATCAAATGCCATCGCTACGGTTGATGCAAGATTTGACTGTATCTGCATCGACTGTTCGGGTCCCATGAATATCTTACGCCCGTCAACATGGGAGGCAAAATACACTCCTTCTTCTTTTATCTTTCGAAGTGATGCAAGGGAAAATACCTGAAACCCTCCCGAATCGGTAAGTATCGGTCTGTCCCAGGACATGAACTTATGCAGGCCCCCGAGCTTTTTTACAACCTCATCACCGGGCCTTACATGAAGATGATATGTATTGGACAATTCTATCTGACAACCGAGGTCTTTAAGATCCTCGGATGATACCGCTCCCTTTACGGCCGCAACGGTACCCACATTCATAAAAACAGGAGTCTGCACCGTTCCGTGGACCGTTGTAAACTCCGCTCTCTTTGCTCTTCCTTCCGTTGTACGGATCCTGTACATCTAAAACTCGCCTTTCAGATATTCTTCAAGACATACGCCACGGCTTGTGATATCCTTGGCATACTTAGTCCCGACATATCTGAAATGCCACGGTTCATATACTATCCCGGTTATCTCTTCCTTGCCCTTCGGATAACGCAGGATGAACCCGTAATCCGGTGCATTCTCGGCAAGCCACTTCCCGGCAGCCGTCTCCCCGAACCCGTCATCCATTGACGTGTATGAACCCGTCAGTATATCAAGCGCAAGCCCGAGATGATGTTCGCTCGTGCCGGGAACCGTCACGTTCATCGATCCGACCTTATACGCTTCAAGATAAGTCATACCGTCATTCATCAGACTGTTGATCTTGTTGTTGAACAACGTCCTTTGTCTGTCGTATGACCTGTATGCACTGCATATCATAAGATTGACACCGTCATCGGAAGCCGCGTCTATCATCCTGTAAATGTCGCCTATGATCCTCTCATCCGCATAGAGCGACTCGTTTATCCCTGCAAGCTTAACATCAAAATCATCGGGAACCGGATTCTGCTTGTTGACAAGCATAAGCCTCCAGTCATCCCTGTCGATCTCAACGCCTTCCTCATCATCTGCACCCTCATCCACAGGATCTGTATATACCGCTTCCTGATCATATTCGTCATCGCCTTCATCAACGACATTTCTGTCATCGATGCCCCTCTTCCTGAGCTGATCAAGATACTCCGATATGCCTTCCTTGTCTGCCGCCTTTTCACCGCTCTGAAGAAAATCATCCGCACTCATGTGATCGATACCTTCCTTGGCAGCAACATATCTGATATTAACGGTTTTCCTGTTCTCATCTGCGGCATCGGCATTAAGAGAAGTGCACGCGAGCACGCCTCCCACAAGGCAGGCTGTATAAGCCGTGATTATGAACTTGTCGATGTAGTAGCTTATTGGTCTCATAATCTCTTCGTAATGATACAGTTGCCGCTCGGAACCTTTATGAACGGTCCGTTAAGCACGATGATATTGTCCTTTAAATTCAGGTTAAAGAAGCTCATCGTATTTGATTCGTGGTTCAGGCTCACGATATGCTTGGAATCCGGGAAGAATGCAACATCCTTCGGATAATCACCCGAAACAGGAAGACACAGCCTCTTGTCAAGGAGTCCGGTTTTCTCGTCAACTTTATATATGGCAACGGAATTGCTTCCGGCCACAGAACACATAAGAAGCTTGTGATCGGCCGAGAACTTCATCGCACACGAGATACTTCCCGTAGTCTGATAATCCTCGTTGATAGTAGACACAGATCCTATCTTCTCAAAATCGGGATCGTTATCCTTTTCGGAATATGAATATATATCAACCTTGCATGAATTCTCATTCATGACATATGCGAACTTTCCGTTCTTGTGGAACTTGATATATCTCGGCGCACTGTTCTGGTCACAGTGGATCATTTCCTTGTATTTCAGCTTACCTGTTGTATGATCAAAAGTAAAGATCTTGACCTGATCCATACCACTGTCACATACGCAGAGAAACTTATTGTCCCTTGTCATCTTCGTACAGGTAACATGAGGAAGATATGTACGTTCGATGATGCTCCCAAGCCCTGCCGAGAATATCTCATCTGTTATCTCTCCTACAGAACCGTCATCATTGATACGCAATGCCGTGACCTTTGCATCATGATACCCGGCAACAAACAAGAACTTATCTTCGTAATCAGTCGAAAGATAGCACCCGCGCATACCGTTAATGGATGCTTTTCCTATACTCTCAAGTGTTCCGTCGCGCTTTACCTTATAACTGTCCACTCCGAAATCCGTTATCGCATACAGATATTTACCGTTATGTGAGATCGTCAGATACGAACTGTTAGTGATCTTGACTTTGTCCTTCTCGGTAAATCTTCCGGCCTTAACATCAACATCATAAACATGAATGCCGATCTCGGCATTCCTTGTATAGGTGGATACATACGCAACGTATTTTTCCTGTTTTTCTTTTGTTGTTTTCTCTGTAGATGTCATACAGAATAATTTTCCGTCCGGTGGGCGCAAATGTCAACCACAATATATTGTATGCGAAAAAATATGTCATTATGTCTTTCAAATATGATTTATATACTGTATAATTCTTAAGTTACATTGTGAGTATACGAGGTATATCGCAAATTGAGCAAGAAACTCATTGAGTTAAAGAACATATCCAAATCTTTCGGGGGCGTCGAGGTGCTCGACGAACTCGATCTGTATATAAGGGAGAATGAGTTTGTTACTCGCCTGGGTCCTTCCGGATGCGGCAAAACAACAATACTGCGTATAATCGGCGGATTTGAGACCCCGGATATAGGAAGTGTCCGGTTCAACGGAGTCGACATTACAAAGATGCCTCCCAATGAACGTCCCATCAATACGGTATTTCAGAAATACGCGCTCTTCACCCATATGACTGTTGCGGATAACATCGCTTTCGGCCTTAAGATCAAGAAGAAAAGCGATGCGTACATAAAAGAAAAGATCGATTATGCTCTTGATCTTGTCAATCTGCCGGGCTTCGGGAACAGGATGCCCGATTCTCTTTCCGGCGGACAGCAGCAAAGGATCGCCATTGCCAGAGCCATCGTGAACGAACCTAAGGTATTGCTCCTTGACGAGCCTCTCGGAGCTCTCGATCTTAAGCTTCGTCAGGAGATGCAGTACGAGCTTATCCGTCTCAAGAATGAGCTTGGTATCACTTTTATATATGTTACTCACGATCAGGAGGAAGCCCTTACTATGTCAGACACCGTGGTTGTCATGAACCAGGGTTATATTCAGCAGATAGGCACTCCCGAGATGATCTATAACGAGCCGATCAATGCGTTTGTTGCCGATTTTATCGGCGAGAGCAATATTATCGACGGCATCATGATAAAGGACCGTCTTGTAAGGATCGGCGGTCAGGATTTTGAATGTGTGGATGAGGGATTCGGCGAAAACGAAAATGTCGACGTTGTAATAAGACCTGAAGACGTGGAACTCGGACCCCCTGATGGCGCTCAGACCACGGGAACTGTTACATCGATAATCTTCAAGGGTGTACATTACGAAATACAGATTGAAAGCGCGATAGGTATCAACTTCATGGCTCAGACAACGCAGAACTTTCCTGTCGGAAGTTTTGTCGGTATCAATGTTATCCCTGATAACTTCCAGATAATGCACAAGCCGCAGTCTGAGGATGAAGAGATAATGAGCAAGGAGGATGCCCCGGCAGTATAGATCATGGACCGAAAGAGAATGCAGATACTGTCAGTTCCATATGTGCTTTGGATAGTGGGATTTACTGTCATCCCTCTTATTTTTGTATTCGCGAAGGCATTCACATCCCCTGTCGGCGGATTTTCTTTTGACAATCTCCTTGCGATATTCGACCCTGTTCATCGCAAAGCACTTATTCTTTCGTTTGAACTTGCATTCGTATCTTCTCTTATATGCATACTTATATCATATCCCGCAGCACTTATACTTCGTACTTCCAAGATAAAGAATAAAAAGACCATAATGTTCATAATGATCCTTCCGATGTGGATGAACTTTATCCTGCGCATCCTTGCGATACAGATGCTGATCTCAAAGAACGGACTGATAAATCACTTGCTGGGATCTTTGAACATTCCAAAGATATCCGTGATCAACACCCCCGTCGCGATAGTCCTCGGTATGGTATATGACTATCTGCCGTATATGCTCCTTCCGGTGCTTAACTGTGTTCTGGCGATACCGGAAGATATCATAGAAGCATCAAAGGACCTCGGTGCAAATAAGCTCACGGTCCTTCGTAAGATACTGATCCCGCTCTCGCTCTCGGGTATAGGAAGCGGTATCACGATGGTGTTCGTTCCCTCGATGACTGAGTTCGTCATTGCGAACATTTTAGGCGGCGGCAAGATCCAGCTTCTCGGAAACGTGATCGAGCAGGAGTTCTCGACAAGCATGAACTGGAATCTCGGCTCGGGATTGTCCGTCACTCTCATGATATTTGTCCTTGTCACGACTCTTCTGTTCGGCCGGGCATCGGACACTGACAGGAGCTTTGTCATATGATCAGAACGCTTGGAAAAGTGTATATAGGACTTATCCTTTTATTCATGTACGCTCCCATCGGCGTACTTGTTGCTCTCAGCTTTAACGA
>JAEEGL013800320.1_pt1 | contig 10913 bp, 6 predicted proteins | sample 9134231 | NCBI WGS metagenome assembly JAEEGL01 (sample SAMN16246548, study PRJNA631951) | gut metagenome | biome: gut microbiome; feature: rumen; material: fiber-attached | host: Bos | place: Iran: Karaj | collected 2018-10
CAATGTTTATAATCATTTTTACCATATTTAATTAAAAAGAATTCTTTTGTCTCAGCAACTTCATTTCCTGCCTCATCTACACATTTTCCTTCTTTTTTATAACTACCATGACTACCATCTTCTGTAACAGAAAATGGATTTTTAGATTTTTTCTTTGATTCATAATACAAATCAACTTCACTTAAAGTGTCATTTTTTGCACATTTTATTTTTAATTTAGCTTCTGACTTGTATCCTTTATGATTTTTATGATCCTTAACACTTGTAGTAGCTCTACCTTTATCACCAGATATATCATAAGTTATTTTTGGTTTAATATGATCAAATTTATAAACTGAAGTATTTGAACAAGTATAGTTTTTTCCAGTTGAACCAGCTTTTTTATAATAACTAACATTATACTTTAATTTTCCATTTACTGTATTCTCAATTTTATATATTTTTGCAACAGAAGCAGTTAAATTAGTATTAACATTAACCATCGCATCAGAGTCTGTATCTTTAGCTTTAATATTTCTTTTAACTAAGTAATGATGAGCTTTAAATCTAGCTATTATGGAATTTATTGGAGTTATTTTCATACTAATTTGATTTAAGTCATTGTTATACCAAGATGAAGTAGAAGCTTTTTTTGAATTTTTTTGTGTCCATGTAATAGTAGGACATTTTGATTGTTTTTCAACCTCATATCCTGCTGATGATGGAGGATAATCTCCTGGTACCCATGTAGTATTATTTAAATTCATTGTCGTCTTATTATTATCCATATCTGTTACAGTTCCATATACTTTCAATGAATATCTAGCATCAGGTTCAGCTTTAGCCATATCTGCAGTTGGTACAGGAATATCTGCTTTTCCAGTTGCAGCATAATAATCTTTTACCTTTATAATTAATGAACCACTAGCATTTGTTCCAGTCATTGTAGCTCCATTTTTAAACCATTGATATTTTAAGCTTTGATGACCAGGTCTTAATCCAACAGCTTGATAACCACTTTTATTTACATCCTTGATTTCTAGTTCCATATTAGGATATTTTGCAGTATTGCCAGCTTTTCCATTATTATAAGGTTCATCTATATAATCACTAATTGAATTAGTATTTTTTATAGTTACAATAGGCCCTATTCCATCTTCTAAACCACAAGTACTTCTTCCAGAATCCTCATTATTTTTATACACAACTTTTCCACTTTCATCTCTACACTCTACATTTGAAAAATAATGATAATTATTTTGTTTATCTTTCATTACATAAACAAATGTCTTTATATTTGCTTCTGATGTTCCTACATTTTTACAAGTAATTCCTTTAAGTTGAATAGGTTCAATCAATCCTTTAGCAACTAATTCTTCATAAGAAACTTTAGCACAACCAGTATTAGTATATCCAAACAAATCTTCATCATATGAATCTACAAATAGTTTAGAAGCTGTTTTAAGTGTTTTTTCATATGCTACATATTTTTGTTCCTTATTATCAAGTTGAACTCTTCTAACAGATGGTAAAGCCATTAATACAATTATTCCCATTATAGTAATTGCTACTAATAATTCAATTAAAGTAAATCCCTTATTCTTCAAATTATCACCATCCAATACTCTTCTAGTTTATAATAACACATAATAATACATCTTTTCAATTAATAAAAAAGAAAGATTAAATCTTTCTTACCACCAACAATATTTTCCTTCAGCACATCCACAAGATGGATCTCTACATGAATTATAGTTATAGCAATCAACAATAGCATATGCACTAGTTCCACTCATACCACTACCACCAACAACTGTTTTAGAAACACATCCTGGATCAGAATTATATTTTGGATAATTACCACACATATTACCACCGCTTCCGTTGTAAATACAAATTCTATCAGAATATGTACCGCAAGCAGCACAAGCACATTTTTTATATTTAGCACATCCACAAACTTTTATACTTTGACCATAGTCCATTTCTCTATGATTTTCACTACCTGTAACTTGATTATTTGCTTTGTCTTTACATACAAAACTATATTCATATGAACCTCTTGAAGTTTTTGTTACAGTAAATGATAATTTGCTTTGTATTTTACTATTAACATAAAAACTTGCATCACTTTCACCATCACTACAAGCAGCATTCACTACCAGTTTGCTTTTATATCCTTTTCTTGTTGGATACTTTTCAGAATCAGATGTTGCATAAGTACCTGATCCATTAACATTATGTGATAATTTTGGATTAACATGGTCATAACCATATTCACCTGTTGTTCCACAAGTATACCAAGTTGAACCATTCTTTTTTTGATATTTAATAGTATATTTTTCTACACCATTTATTCCATTACCTACATTTAATACTTGTGATATTCCGTTTAAATTATTTCTAAGTGAAAAATCTTTCGCAAATTTTCCTTTGTTAGTTCTATAATTCTTATAAAGTTGATATTTATTAGCATCAAATCTAGCTATTATAGTAGGAATCTCTGTTATATTTAATTTTACTTGTTCCCTACTTGTGTTATACCATCTTGTTTTTTCAACACTCGCAGTACTATTACCAACTTTAAAAGTCATTGTTGGACATTTAGATCTCTTTTCAACTTCATATCCTGCAGATGATGGTGGATAATCTTTTGGAACCCATGTAGTATTACTTAAAGTCATTGTAGTCTTATTATTATCCATATCTGTTATTGTTCCATACACTTTCAATGAATATCTCGCATCAGCTTCATGCTTACCCATATCAGCAGTTGGTACAGGGATATCTGCTTTTCCCTTAGCCGCATAATAATCTCTTACTTTTACATCAAGTGTACCATTAGTATTAGTTCCGCTCATTGCCGATCCATTTTTATACCATTGATATTTTAAATTTTGATGTCCTGGTCTTAATCCTACTGTTTGGGCTCCAGAAGAATTTGTATCAGTTATTTCAAGTCTCATCTTAGGATACTTTGCAGTATTTCCAGCTTTTCCATTATTATAAGGACCATCTATATAATTAGTAATTGGATTATCATTAATTATTATTAATTTTGGTCCACTTCTATCTTCTAAATTTCTAGGATTATTAATACCACAAGATGTTCTATCAGGATCTTCTTTGTGCGAATAAATAACCACTCCATTAGAATCCCTACATTCTATATTAACCGCATAATGGTGGTTTTTGCTTCTATCCTTCATTACATATACAAAAGTATTATCATTTTTACAAGAAATATCTTTTATTTGTATTCCTTCTATTAATTTTTTAGTCTCTAACTCATCATAAGTAACCTTAGCACAACCAGAGTTAATATAACCAAACAAATCTTCATCATATGAATCCACAAATAATTTAGATGCTGTTTTAACAGTTTTCTCATAAGCTACATATTTTTTTTCTTTATTATCAAGTTGTACTCTTCTAACAGCTGGTAATGCCATTAGAACAATAATTCCCATTATAGTAATCGCTACTAATAATTCTATTAAAGTAAATCCTTTATTCTTCATAGAAGACCCTCCTTATAATTCTCAATCGCTATACTATATATAATTATACTATTTTTTAATTTAATAAAAAAGAATTATATTCATTAATTCTTTATTATTCAAAATTCTCTTTTAATATTAGTAATAATCCATAAATATATAATAATCCAAATATTATTTTAATAACATCAAATGAAATTATACAAAGTAGTCCTCCCACTAATCCCAAATATACTCCCATCTTGTTTCCTTGTTTTAAATTAAAAAATCCATAACCAAATACTATCAAACAAATAACATTCAAAAATATATCTAATCCATTACTAATTCTAAAATTTAAAAATGATAAAAAACATAATACTAACATAACAATTGTTACTTTAGAAGCATTAATACATCTATTTTTAAAATCATTTTCATCTACTACTTTATTATTATTAAAAAAAGTTTTAAAAGTAACAATTATCTTATTAGTAGCTTCATCTTTTATTTCATCTTTTGTTTGTTTTTCTTCTATACTAGGAATTTCTTGATTATTTGTTTGTTCATTCTGACTTTCAGTTTCCTGTTTTTGTTGTTCAGTAACTTGTTTTTCATAAAAATTAATAAGATTATTTTGAAAATCAGAATTTTTATCTTCTATATTATTAAAACCATCATCAAATAATCTACTTTTACCTTCTTCTAAATTAGTTGTTATATTTTTAGTATTAATCTTATCACTCATACTATCACCATTATAATTATATCATACATTTAATGGCTTACAAAAAGAATTGCTAATCAGCAATTCTTTTTTCATATATCTCTTTTACTGCTCTTAAAGCTTCGTCCATTTCAGAATAAGGTTCATAACCATTTTTAGTTATTTGATATGGTTCATTTCCCTTACATAATAAAAGTATTACATCTTTATCTTCAGCTAACTCAACAGCTCTATCAATAGCTTTACCTCTATCTAAAATAATTTCATAATTAACATTCTTATCTAATTCGCTAACCATTTGATCACATATTTCTTTAGGATCTTCATTTCGTGGATCATCAGTAGTAAAAATTGTTATATCTGATAATTCTCCACATACATTACCAATAACAGGTCTTTTTTCAGCATCTCTTCCACCAGCACTACCAATTACAGTTATAATCTTATTATGTTCTAAATCTTTAGCAAATTTTAGTATTGCTTCTATAGCATGAGGTGTATGTGCAAAATCAATAATCACAGTAAACGGAGTATCTACATCTAAAACTTCCATTCTACCCTCAATTTTTATATCTTTAACATTTTCAATTAACTTATCTAATTCAAAACCTTGACATAAACATGCTAACATAGCCGCAGCTAAATTATATATATTATATTCAGCTAATAATGGAGAATTAACTTTAAATTCTTTCCCTTCATAACTAAAAGTAATATCAGTATGATCATTAAATAATTTATAATCAACTATTCTAAAATCACTTGTCTCATGTTTACCATAAGTTAATACTTTTCCATTTGAATTCTCTTTTACTCTTTCAAAATGTTCTTCATCTCTATTTATTATACAAAAACCATTTTCTTTAGTTTGTCTAAATAATTGTAATTTAGAATTAAAATAATGTTCAAAAGTCTTATGAATATTTAAATGTTCAGGAGCAACATTAGTAAATATAGAAACATCAAATTCAAATGTTTGAAGTCTCTCTCTATAAAAAGCTTCACTACTAGTTTCAATAGATAAATATTCACAACCATTATTTCTAAAATGATCTATAAATTTATATAACAAATTAGCATCCGGCGTAGTATTAACTAAATGTTCATGATATCCTTCACAAATAGCTCCATTTGTACCTATATAACCACATTTATTCATACCAATCAAAGTTTGAATTATTAAAGCTAAAGTAGTTTTTCCATCAGTACCAGTAACAGCTATTATTTTCATATCTTTATCTGGATAATTATAATATTTTTGACAAAGTCGAGGAAATTCATAATTAGTATTATCCACTTTAATAATTGGAACAGATTTCTCACCTACATCTTTACTTACAACACAAGCAACTGCCCCATTACTAATAGCTTCATCTATAAATTCATGTCTATCAGCAGTAACACCCATAGTACATACAAAAATATTGCCTTCTTCTACTTCTTTAGAATTCATAGATATTCCTGTTACCAAAACATCACTATCTACATCATATAAATCACTTAGTCGTTTCATATTATCACCTACTAAAATTATACAGTAAACATATTGAAAAATAAAGTGCATATCTTGTTAAAAAAAAATAATTAATGTAAAATTAAATTGGTGATATTATGAATACAATTATTATTTCAGCTCAAGCTGATTTAGGTATTAATGTAGATGGAGATCAACAAGGTTCTCTCCAATTAGTAAATGATATTAAAGGATTTTTTGATGGAGAAATAAAAGAATTAGTTGAACCAACAATAATTAAAAGTAGAAATCTATCAGATAGAAGAAAAAATGAATATGAAATAAGTCGATACAACACTACATTATATGAAAAAGAATTAGAATTAAAAGAAAATAAAGAAAACTTTGTAATTACTTTAGGTGGTGATGAAACAGTAACTATCCCTTCAGCCCTTGCTTCTAAAAAAGCCAGAGGTGAAGTTGGATTAATCTATTTCACAGGAGCACCATTATTTGATACTTTTGATACTACTCAAAATGGTAATTTAAAAGATCTAACAGTTGCTGCTATAACTGGATATAAAAATAAAGAATTAAGATACTATCAACCAGAACCCATTCTTTCTACTCGTTCAGTTGTTATTGGTATAAGAGAATTGACTCCTAGTCAAAAAGAAAATCTAAAGTATTCAGGTATTCAATACTTCACAGCTCAAGATGTAAAAGAACAAGGTATCGAATCAATAATGGATAAAGCATTTGAAATAGCAAATACTAAAACTAAAGGTATTCATGTAGCTTTCTCATTATCATTTATTGATCCCGAATATGCCCCTGGAGTATCTGAACCAGTATTCGATGGTCTAGATGAATCAGTAGTAACTACTATAAATGAAATATTAGCAGAACATATTAATGAAATAATGAGTTATGATTTTGCTGGCTTTAACCCACTACGTGATGTTGATAGAAAATCAGAACAAATATCAGTAAACATCCTAGCTCAATTAATTACAGCTATCAAATTAAAAACAACATCAGAACCAACAGAAAGGAAATACTAATAAGTATTTCCTTTTTTATTCATTCGATTTAATCTCATTTCTTTATTATAATCTTTTGGTGTATCATGATATTCTAAAACTCCACCAAAATAATCAAAAACCATTTTACTATAAGCAGTTGTTTCAAATCTTTCTCTATCTCTAGAACCATATACATTTCTATAAATATTACTTACAGAACTATTGCCAGTCTTATAATCATAACAAAAGATATGAACATCTTCTTCAATAGGATATTTTGAATAATCTCTTCTAGTTATTTTAATATTATTCTTATGATTATATATTTTACAATCAATAACTCTATAGTCATAACCTCTAATATTAATATCAACATCTGAATTATCAGGATATCCCGTATGATAAGAAACTAATTCTCCTTGAGCATCTTTTTCATAATCCTCTTTACCACAAAATAGTTTTGATAATGTAACAAAATCATCTTGATTTAATAACATATCTAAATAATCATAAGCTTCTGATTCTTTTAATTCATAACTTAATGCAAATGATAATGCCATATCAATCTCCCCCTTAAATGCCACATATTATAACATAAAACACAAAAAAAGTAAACTTTTCAGTTTACTTTTCAATTATTCACTAACAAATTTTATCTTATTACCATAATAATTTTCAAAATATCCTTTATCTCCAATAACTTTAAATCCATCAAATTTATCATTGAAAGATAAACTACCATAAGATTCAAAATAAGTATTAACAAGATAACGTCTAATATTAGTTTTACTACTAATATCAAATAAATCATCTTTCTTTTCTAAACTATAATTAATATTAAATCCTTCTAAATCAACATATCTAGAAACATAATTTGTTTCAAGTACATTACCATCTTCATCAAATGTATAATCATAAGAATAATGCTCATTATTATCACTCAATTTATAAGATGTCTCAAGATATTTATCAAACTCTTTATTAGTTATAGTAATACCATTACCCATAATATAATAATTTTCATTGTTTTCGATAAAACTATATAAATCAAAATCACCATTAATATCATTAATATTTAGAGCATATAAATCATTACTCTTTAACTCAACATCTTTTAATGAACATTTAGCTAAATTCAATCCATAAACATTATCTCCAACTTTACCAGTAACATCTTTAGTACCTTCTAAAGATAAGAATAATGATTCTTTAGAAGATAATTGTTTACTTATTTCAGTTAAATCATTAAGTTTATTATTACCTATATCTATATCATTTAGATCATTTAATTTATCTAAATCATTAAAATTAGATATCTTATTAGAATTAACATCTAAATAGTATAATTCTTCAAAGTCAGTAATATTATCTAATGATTCAAGTTCATTATTTTTAAGTGATAATAGTTTAAGATTTTTATTAGTTTCATCTATCTTACTTATTTTATTATCATCCAAATATAAATATTCAATATTTGTATCAGCAATTCCTTTTAGACTAGTAATATTATTTCCATTAGCTTTTAAACTATATAGTTTACTAAATGGTTTAATAATATCTAAACTACTAAGTGAATTATTAGATAATGATAACTGTTCTAAAGAATCACCATTTCCTTCAACAGATATTTTACTAACTTTATTATTATTTAATGAAAGATCACCAATACTATTACTAATTTTTAACTCAGAAATATTATTATCATCTAATTTAACAGAATAAGAATCTAAAGAAAGTTCTTTTAAATCACTTAAATTATTTTTAGACAGATCGATATAATTAAAAGATAATCCATCTAAAAATTCTAAATCAGATATATTATTATTATTTAACTCAAGAACTCCATATACAGTAGAATTACCATTTGATTGAAAAGATATACCTTCTACCATTTTTAGATTATTGTCATTAGCAGATAATGCCCATAAATTATTTAATTTACTGAGATCTTCAGTTTCATTCAAATCACAATCATTTATACTTAAATATTCTAATCCATTTAATTTAGAATAACCTTTTACCCCTTTATTATTATCTAAAATAAGTGTATCAAGATTTTCTAATTCTGATAGAGAACTAACATCTGATACATTATTATTAGTTAAATCTAAATGATATAATCCATATAATTTATTAAGAACAGATACATCAGAAATTTTATTGTTCTCTAAATCTAAGTATAATAAATCAGGAAATAAATCAACTATTTGTTTTAAATCATTATTAGTTAAATTACTGTTATTTATATGTAAACCAGTATTGTCATCAAATACATTAGGACTAACAAAATATTCTCCATCTTTCTTAAATACATTATGTCCAAAATTATCTTTAATAACTTTTTGAACTGTTTCACTATAATCACTTAATTTATAAAAATTATCAATATTATCAGAAACTTTTAATACTCCAGTCATATCAGTTTCAATAAATGCATCATCATATGAATAATATTGATATCCTTTATCACCTGATGTTTCACCATAAGAGTTAAGCACTATATATGCTCCATCATGAACAGGTTGAGATCCATTAGGTGATTTGAAATTATTTTTAGAATAAGTATCATCCCATCCTACAATAGAAATAGCGTGATTAGGGAAACCATCCTCATAACTAGAAAAATAATTATTCTTATCCATTGTACCTACAACAACAGCATATACTGAACCATACTCCATTATATGTCTTTTTACTTTTTCACGTACTTTTTCAGCATCATCATCACTATAATCATCTACTTCTCCATTTGTCTTATAGATTGAAGGAAATCTAGTAGAATGAGTAATATAAATATTACGTTTTCTATCTAAAAAATCAAAACTTTCTTCAAACATATAATCTTTATATTCATCTTTTTCTTCTATAGCAAGACCAAAAGCATCAGATAAACTAGAAATATAATAGAAAGCTCCACCATCATGAGGTCTTCTATAAGAATCAAACAAATAATCAGAAGTCATGTAATCATCATATATTTCTGATAAATCTAAATCTTTCTTATTATTTAACATATAATTTGTTTCGATAGAATTATTAGAAGCAAAAGCCCAACATAATCCGTAATCACTTTGATCTTCTAATTTTAATTTTAGTTCATCTTTCAAATTATACTTTTTAGGAAGATTAGTTTTTTCATCATACAAATCATCCATATTATCTAATTTTTCAATTGGAACATCATTAGTACTAGGAACAACTTTAACATCTTTCTTATCTTTATCTTTTAATTTGTCATAGTTTTGTTTGTTTTTACTAGTATTTTTTTCAATTATTTCTTTCTTTACTTCTTGTTGTTTAGAATCTTCTTTCTTATTATCAACATTCATTATTTCTCTATTGTGTTCATTTAAATCATCAATAGTAACTTGATTATTATTATTTTTATGATCTTCTCTATATTTCTTAAACACAATAAAGAATATTAATAAAAGAATGATAATAATTAAAGCAATAATAACTATAGTTCTAATATTATTTTGTTTCTCTAAAGATTCGAACTTTTCATCCATCTCTTCTTCTGAAGTCTCAGATTTAGATTCTTCTTTTTCTTCATCTTTAGATTCATCTTCAGAGTCTTTCTCCTCAGTTTCCTCATCTTCTTCAGAAGACTCAGTTTCTTCTTGTTCTTCTTCATCAGATGATTCTTCAACTTTACCATCTTCAATCATTTCATCTGTTTCTTCTTCAAGTTTTTTGAATTTTTCAATTTCTTCTTGTAATTCTTTTTCTTGTTCTTCTAAATCAACTTTTTCTTCTTTTTCCTTATCCATAATATTCTCCTATCTTAAATAAATTATAGCAAAAAAAAAGATGTTATTCCATCTTTTTTAATAATTTCTTTCTCTTAAGAAAATTGGTATATCTTCATTATAATCATCAGCTGCTTTAGCTTTTTCAGTATTTAATACTTCTGTCTCTCCTCTAGTTGGAGTAGATCTTCTAGGAAGTGGTTCTTCACTAACTTCATGTCTTCTTTTTTCTTCCTTTTGAGATTTCTTATCAAATCCTGTAGCTATAACTGTAACTATAACTTCTTCAGATAAATTTTCATTAATAACAGAACCAAATATTGTATTAATATCATTATTTGATGCAGCTCTAACAACTTCAGCTGCTTGTTCTGCTTCAAATAATGTTAAATTTACTCCACCTGTTATATTAATAATTGCATCTGTTGCACCGGTAATAGACGTTTCAAGAAGAGGAGATGATACTGCTTGTTTAGCGGCTTCAATAGCTCTTTCTTC
>JAEEGL014689732.1_pt1 | contig 10913 bp, 12 predicted proteins | sample 9134231 | NCBI WGS metagenome assembly JAEEGL01 (sample SAMN16246548, study PRJNA631951) | gut metagenome | biome: gut microbiome; feature: rumen; material: fiber-attached | host: Bos | place: Iran: Karaj | collected 2018-10
GCACCAGTCCGCCATGCGGGACGGTGAGACGATGACCGTGCCCGACCTAGGCAACCCGCCTGCCGATTGGGAAGTTCTGCCGTACTAAATGGGGCCGCAGGTGGCTTCCCCGCGCTGCTGCGCTTGCGCGGGGAAGCCATCCAAAGCGGGACGCGCGCTCTGAAGGAGCGCGCTATCAGGACGAAGTTGGTACGCCTGGGGAAAAGCACCACTGGCAATTTGGCACGCCTAGTGGGTACGCCAAAGGAGCACGCACAAATAAAAAAGGTTTTCGATTATGCTAGATATACAACCCTATCTTTACGGCGTGCATCACGTTGAACAGACGGATGCAGGTGTTGTCTTTCACCGCATGACAGCGGAGTTGGAGGCGTTCTACAGCTACAGTGATGCTGCGCTTCTGCGCGCGACCTGCACCACGAATGTACGCCTTCGCTTTCGCACCAACAGCACAAAGTTGTTTCTTAAGATGGCATACGGACAGTTTGCACGCCCGATCAGCTGTGTCAATGTGCTGGTGGAGGGGGCTAACCCCATTTGCGTGGATGCGGAGAAGGTTGAGGAGGGCTTTGCAAAGGAGCTTCCCTTGAAGACGAATGGCGAGATGAAAGAGGTGCAGGTGAGCTTCCCGCATCTGGCGCAGGTTGTTTTGCAGGATTTCAGGCTTGATGACGGCGCGCGAATCGAAGCGGCTTCTCCTCTCAAGGGGAAGATGGTCTTCGTCGGCGATTCCATTTTCCAGGGGATGACCAGTTCCAGCGCGGAAAACAGCATCGAGGCTATCTTCGGCAGGAAGCTAGGCTGCGACATCCACAATTTAGCAGTGGGTGGTGCCATTATGCAGCCAGAGGCCGTCAGGCTCTCCCGTGCGCTTGGCGGCACAATGGTGGCCATTAACTTCGGCGTGAATGACTTTGCGCAAGCCATCTCTATGGCAGTTTTCGAGCAACGCACCCGCGATTCAATCAGACTGCTGGCAGAGGATGCGCAGAACCGCAAGCCATACGTCGTCGTGCCCATTCCCTTCCCTGGCGAGAACGGCCCGAACAAGGAGGGACTTACCAGCGAAGACTATCGGAACTGCATCCGCAAGGCAGCAAAGGAATACCCTGCCATCACGCTGATCGAGGGAATGGAGTTCTACCCCAATGACCGCAAATACTTCATCGACAGCTGCCACCCAAATGACGCTGGTGCTGCGATTTACGCAGATGGTTTTGCGAAGGCAGTCAGGGGATAACGACGACGGCAGGGGGTAACGACGACGGCTCGTCGTCGCAAAACCACGCCAACTCCATCAAGGTTCATTTGGCTTCTAACAGGAAAAACGCAATGCATACATACAAGACGCTGACACACGATTTGGAACAATCAGGCTTAAAGCGGGATGACGCCATCCTTATCCACTCTTCGATGAAATCCATAGGCGAAGTGGAGGGGCGTGCGGACACCGTGCTTGATGTCCTGATGGACTACTTTGGCAAGGAGGGGTTGCTGGTCTTTCCCACGCTGACCTGGAGCAACGTGAACGCCGACCAGCCGATTTTTGACGTACGGAATACGCCCTCCGTTGTGGGCATTCTGCCGCAGCTGTTCCGCCAGCGCCCCAACGTCTGGCGCTCCCTGCACCCCACCCATTCCGTGGCGGCGTACGGCCCTGAGGCCATTCCGTTCGTGGAGGGGCATGAGCGTTCCGACACCCCCGCAAACAGCTTCTCGCCCTGGCGAAAACTGATTCTTGCCAAAGCAAAAATCATGTTCTTGGGGGCCTCCATCTCCCACAACACTTTCCTCCATGGTGTGGAAGAGTGGGGCGATGCCGACGACGACCTCTGTGAGAGTCTGCAGGAGCTTTATGTGGTTGACTACAATGGCGTCAAGCACCCCTGTTTCCAGCATCGTCATACAGGCGGACATTCAGGTTACTACGACCGTCTGGCAGAGCATTTCAAATACATCGGTGCCTGGTCGGAATGCACTTTCGGCGACGCGCACTGCATCATTTTGGATGCGCCGAAAATCGCCCGCTACGTCATCTCCATCCTTGCGAAATACCCTGCCACCTTCACAAAGAAGTGGAACGTGGCCAACCCCACCTTCTTCCAAGATATCTACAAGGAACTGACGGATAGGGGGTAGCAACGACGGCAAGGGGGTAACGACGACGGCCCGTCGTCGGAAGGGCAATCGCGGCATCCAGAACAAGAACTCTCACAACAAACATCCCATTCTATGACAACAACCGATTTCAACACTTCTTTTTGCCGTTTCATTGATGCCAGCCCTTCGGTTTTCCATGCCACGAAAAATGTCGTGGAATACCTTGAACAAAAGGGATTTACACAACTGAAAGAAAACCAGTCGTGGTCTCTGAAAGGCGGCAAAGGGTACTTCGTCGTTAGAAACGACTCCTCAGTCATTGCGTTCACTCTGCCCAAAAAAGTGAAAACGCAGATGCCTGTGCGACTGGTCACAAGCCATCTAGACAGCCCTGCACCACGCTTGAAGATGCGCGCTATCCGCGAAGCTGCTGGCCTCACAATGCTCCCCATTGAAATCTATGGTGGCACCATCTTGAACACCTGGCTGGACAGACCTCTTGGCATCGCGGGACGCACATTCAACCGCAAGGCGGGTGCCTTCACTCTCTTCAATCGGGAACATGCTGCGGTTATCCCCAATCTTGCCATCCACCTCAACCGCAAATGCAATGAAGGGGAAGCCCTGAACCCGCAAAACGACATGGCTGCCCTCATCGACGATGATTCTACAGCAAACTCCCTGCCAGTCATTTTGGGCATAGATGAAAACGAGGCCCTGATTTCCGAGCTCTTCCTCTATGACGATGCGCCAGCCGCCATCATTGGCTCCAGCAAAGCAATCGTCAATGCGCCACGACTGGACAACTTGAGCTCCGCCTTCGCCGCCTTGAACGCCATCGCCGAAGCCAAGGATTCGCCTGAAATCTGCATCTCGTTCTTCGCGGACAACGAAGAGATTGGCAGCCGCACACCGCAAGGTGCGGACTCCTCCTTCCTGAAAACCGTCATAACCCGCATCATGATTGCTCTAGGCGGTTCTTTGGAAGACACTTACATCGCTTTTGCCAACTCAACTTTCATCTCTGCCGACGCCGCGCACGCCCTTCATCCGAACCATCCTGAAAAGCACGACCCCAAATACGCCCCGCTTATGGGCTATGGTGTCGCTCTAAAGACCAATGTATCAGGACGTTACTGCACCACAGGACCGATGCTTGAGAAGTTCATTCGACTGGCAGATGAAAACGACATCGCTCTACAGCTCTTCACAAATCGTGCCGACATGCCATGCGGTTCTACAGTCGGTCCCACAACCGCCGCTGAATTGGGCATTCCAGGCATCGACCTAGGCATCCCTATGCTTGCCATGCACAGCGCACGTGAAACCGCCTCACTCTCCGACATACACGACCTCTACGACCTGATGCGGTGCTACTATCTGGGCTAGGAAGTGGGGGCTGTCTCGTTGGCATCGTTTTCCGATGACGGGTCGTCGTTGTTACACCCCTGCACCGTTTTCCGCCGACGCGCCGTCGTCGTTTATACCCCTGCACCGTTTTCCGACGACAGGCAGTCGTCGTTACACCCCTAGAACCCTGCGTTGATAAGCGTCTCCATGGTGATGCCCTTCTTGTCAGGCGCATGAAGCATTCCGACGACGTATTTGCCGAGGATGTCCGTCTCTACGTTGACCTTGGCACCTGGCTTTAAGGAGTCCAAGTTGGTTTTGGCGCGAGTCAGGGGAATCAGGCAGACCTTGAAGCGGTCGCTCTTAACGTCTGCAATCGTGAGAGATACACCATTGACTGCCACACTTCCCTTTTCGACAAAGTAACTTTGCTGACCTTCTGGAATGGCGATTTCCAGCTCGAAGTCATCGCCATTGCGTTCTGCTGAAAGCACATCCGTGCAGAAATCCACATGGCCTGTGACGAAGTGTCCGCCCAAACGGCTACCCACACACAGGGCACGTTCCAAGTTCAGTGGTGCGCCTTTGGAGGCAAACCCCAAGTTGGTGCGCGACAATGTCTCCGCCAAGGTATGGAAATGGATGATGCCCGCAGCAGCCGATTCGATGGTCAGGCAGGCACCATTGACGGCGATGCTGTCTCCGACAGCGATTTCTGCCAGCGGCAACGTTGTGCCAACACTTAACTTAGCAGCCTTCCCGTGTCGTTCAAGGCCAACAAGCTTACCGATATCTTCTATCAATCCTGTGAACATTGGGGATTGGGGATTAGGAGCTAGGGATTAGGGGGTAGGGATTAGGGGGTAGGGATTAGGGGCTAGGGGTAGGGGCCCACGAGAAAAGGAAGTCATTTGCCCCCCTTTCCTCCGCCGCTAAAGCGGCTAATCCCTAGCCCCTAATCCCTAACCACTGTTTTTGCAGTATCCAGTTAAAAGAATGTCATTTCCAATGGGTTGCGCTTGGAAATCGTCTAGGGCAAGGGCATCGTCAAGAGAAAGGGTGTCCTTTCCGCCGACGACGGGTCGGGCGTTTCTGCCGCCGAGTATCTTCGGGGCGACAAAAAACGCGACCTTGTTGACGGCTCCTGCATGCAGGGCAGCAGCGGCGAGTTCACCGCCACCTTCCAGCAAAAGAGCTGTTACATTCTGTTTCCCAAGCTCTTGCAGAAAAAATGACCACTCCTCCTGCGTGACGGGCTTCACCAATTCAGGCGGTGGATTGCCGTCGGTCAGCAATTTGCATCCTGCTGGCAGAGAGTGCGAAGTCCAGACAAAGCGTCTCGGCTGACGTGGCCAGTTGGCAGGCGAGCGAACGGTCAGGCTCGGGTTGTCCGCAAGGACGGTGGCGCCGCCGACCATGATGGCGTCTGCCCAGCGGCGCATCTCCTGAACTTTGGCGCGGGCGGCGGAGCCCGTTATCCACTGAGAAGAGCCATTGGCGGTGGCAATCCTGCCGTCCAACGTCATCGCCATCTTCAGAAGTACGAAAGGCTTTTTCTTTGTAATCCACCAGAAAAAGGCCTCGTTCATCTTCTCGCATTCGTCTTCTAAAACACCTGTATCAACTTCGATACCAACATCTTGCAGGATTTTCACGGCGGCACCGCAGTAGAGCGGGTTCTTGTCTAGAGCACCGATGACTACGCGGGCGATGCCCTCTTCGATGATGCGCTTCGTGCAAGGTGGTGTGCGTCCGTAGGTGGAGCAAGGCTCCAGTGTCACATAGAGCGTGGCACCCTTGACGGCGTTCGGGGCGTTCCGCAGGGCATCGTCCAAAGCATTTGGCTCTGCATGGGGCGTACCTGCCTTGTGGTGATAGCCCTGGCCGATGAGCTGGCCGTCCTTGACAACCACGGCACCGACAGTCGGATTCGGCGAGGTCAAGCCGAAGCCGAGTTTCGCCTGCTCGATGGCGCACTGCATCCAGAAAATGTCATTTTTGTCCGTCATCGACCTTCTCCTTCATCAGGGAGTGGATGAGGTAGTTGCAATGACTGACTAGACTCTTTTTATCGATATCATCGTAGAACATGATACGGATGACAGCAGCCTCCATCAGGCAGAAGAAGATGTCTGCCGTCATCATCGGGCTGACGGGCTTGAACTCCCCCTGGGCGATGCCATCCTGAACGATGTTCTTGATGTAGCACTGGAAGCCAATTGTGTGGCGCTTGATTTTGGGTTCCACGGACTCTCCCTGTCGCCGCTGTGCGATGAGATATTCGACAATTGCGCGTAGCAAAGCGGGGTTCTTCAGGCAGGCTTCGACAGCGGTGTTCACCACCAATTCCAGCTTGCCTTGGGAGTCCAAGTTGGGTTCATGGACAAGTGTCTCGCCGATTTCGTCATTCAAATCCTGCATCAGCTGGTTGATGGCGTTGTCCAGGATTTCCTTTTTGGTGCTAAAATACTTGTAGAGTGCGGTTCTTGAAAGGCCGCAAACATCTGCCAGTTGCTGGAAGGTGACCTGTTGATAGCCTATCTCCGCAAAGAGATGGCACGCCTTCCGAAGTATCTCGCGCCTTCTGTTGGCATGGTCAACTTGCTTGCTCATTTCTTTCCTCCCTTTGACGAAAGCAGACTGGCAATCGAACGGGCTGTGGCGTGGAGATTCTGCTCGGCACCCGCCAAAACCTCCTCAAGTGGCTCGACGGATTGCAGTGTACTGAAGACTGCCGCAAATCTGGAGCGAAGCTTTTCCGCATCCTCCACGGCACCCGAACACAGGATAGCAGGAACACTATGCTTGGCGGAGAACTCCGCCACAACGGCGGGAAGCTTGCCGAAGAGCGTCTGCTCGTCCGTCTTGCCCTCGCCTGTGATAAGGTAGTCGGCACCCTGAAGGTGCTCCTCCAGGTGAACGAGTCGCGCGATGAGAGTGGCGCCCGATTCCATTTTGGCGTTCAGAAAGACGCGCAATGCGAAGCCCAGACCGCCTGCCGCACCATCCCCTGGGTGCGTACAGTCTGCTGCAAATCCCGATGAAATAACCAATTCCGCAAAATGAACAATACCCGTTTCCAGCTCCTGCACCATTTCTGGCGTAGCCCCCTTCTGTGGTCCAAAGATAGTTGCGGTGCCAGTAGGACCTGTCAAAGGATTCGTGACATCGCTGGCAATCGTAAAGGTGGCCTCGCGAAGCAGGGGATTCGCCTGGGAAGCATCAATGGTGGAAAGTGCCTTCAAGGCACCCCCTCCTCGTGGAAGCGGTTGCCCCTGTGCATCCAAAAACTTGAAGCCCAATGCCTGAAGCATGCCCACGCCACCATCCACCATTGCACTGCCACCTATGGCAACAGTTATCTTTCGCGCACCAGCTTTCAAGGCCTCGGCGATGAGCTGCCCCACGCCGTAGCTTGTGGTTTTCATCGGGTCCTTTTCCTCTGGCTTCAGGAGTTCAATGCCACAGGCGGCAGCCGATTCGATAAAGGCAGACTGCCCGTCATCAAAAAGTGCAAAGGATGCCATAACAGGACGCAATAGTGGGTTTGCTACCTCGCATGACATCAGCTTTGCATGCGTGGAGAACTCCACGGACTGCAATGCTCCCTCGCCCCCATCGGACATGGGCAAGCACACCAGCTCCGCAGACGGGCAAACCTCCGCAAAGGCCTGCTTCCATATCCGACAAACCTCTATGGCCCGCAAGGTGCCTTTGAAGCTATCTGGTGCAATGACGACTTTCATAAGGAAAATGGATTCGCAGGAACGTCCTTTCCGTATTCAACTGTCTGGACTTTATTTCCAGCAAAAAGCAGGCTACCATCGTCAGCAACGGAGTAGCAACCTTTTGCAAAGTTCAGCACGGCCTGTGGGAAGACAATCCAGTCGCCCTGCTCTTTCAAGGTGTTCTGATTCGCCTTTGCAACCTCTTCCAGCGCATCGGCATAGCCGCCTTTTGGACGTTTGGCGGGGCGCAGGGGAACACAAGCCGCCAGCTCTTCGCGCGTATGCCCCATTAGGTTGATGGGAACCTTGGTGGAGACACCTAGCAGGTGCCCGCTATCCATCTCGCCCCCCGCGCCCGAATAGGGTTCCACCACAATCACGCTGCTACGCATGTAGTCCAGCCCTTCCAAAATGGCCAGCTCGATGGGTATCGTGTGGAGGCCGACAAGAAGCCGCCGTCCGTTCTTAAGGTAGGTCAGATCGCCTGGATGGACATTCAGGCAGGGGAAGTCGGAGGTGATGTTCGTGAGAGGAACGAAGCCCGCAAAGATGCCGAAATCCAAGTGCATAGGAGCCAGAAGCTTCCGCAACTCATTGGTCCACTCTTCGCGGATCTTCTGACCAGCGGGAGTGGCGATGGAAACGCGCGTTTCGCCACGGTCAATGTAGAATTGCTTGATGTCCAGCTCGATGACAGGAATATTGAACATCCTGCCTAGTTCGCGCGCCCTACTTGTGAGGGGGGCATCCGTGATAAGCGCAGGGATAGCAAGTGGCGGATTAGACAGTGCCTTGATGGTGTTCAAAAGGGTCTCGGCATTGGAACCCGAGCCACTTAGGAAGATGGCAGCGTTGGGTATCCTGCTCTGTGCGGTGAAAAAGGATTTTGCCATGGTTGGTTAGCAATAGATATGTGCGTACACTGTATAGTATGTGCACGCTCTGAAGGAGCGTGCACTCAGGACGACGAGAAGCGTGCTTGTAGAACGAAAGTATTAGCTCAGCCGTTTCAAGCAGCCAAGAACAATGAGTAGCAAGGCTGCTATCACCAAAGAGGCAGCGATGGAGCGTCCTGCGGTGGTGTTTTTCTCTGCGAGCTTTAAGGCATCGCGCAGGTGCCATGGGGCACCTAGAAGAAACAACCCACAAATGACCAGAAGCAGGCACACCACGGAGTACACCCCACGCAAGGGGACATCGTAGATGAACGCGCAACGGATAAGCTCGTTGGTTGCAAGAATCAGGAAACCACCCAGTGAACGTGCGAAAAGGTAGTCAAGATAGAGGGCGCACAGGATGGAGAGGAGTGGCACTAAACACCAGACCAGCGTGTGGAACTTGGCAAGCCCCCCTTCGAGCATGATGCAACCGTGCCAAGCAGACCAAACCAGACAGGGGATACCAAGCACAATGCCCGCCCAGCGGAGACGTGGCAGCACCGCCATTTTATCGGGTTGGATGGCAAAGGCATATCCTAAAAACACCAGTAAGGCGGCAAGGAAAAATGTCAGTGGCAGAAATAACATGGAAGCAATTATATTGGAAGAATAGCTATTTTTTATCCGACCATTCGGCTTCCCACCAGGTGAATTGCGTTTTGGTGCGCAGGTCACCGCCGAAGAGATAGTCGTATGCGCTTTCAAGTTCGCGGAAGGCCCAAAGGAAGTTCTGATAGTCCAAATCGTCTTTGGCAATCTCCTGCTTGACTGTACTTCTTCTGCGATCGACGTAGGTCACCTCAAGGACACGTGCAACCTCTTGGAAGAGAAGCAAGAAGAGATGAAGCTGGCTAGGCAGTTTGCGCAACTCTGCCTTATAAGCAGCCAGGCGTCTAGCCGACCATTCCTCCTTTGTCACCTTCGAACGAAGCACTGTTGGCTGCGGCGGCGCAGGCGGCAGTTCAAGGCAGGATTTGTAGAACTGGATAACTCCCACTGGATTAAGTACAAACGTGGCATTTGTCTCGTCGTATTGGCACCCCCATTCAGGAAACGCTTCATTGGAAGAGACGCAAAACGCCACATTCGCCTCGGCCAGTTTTGTATGCTTGCGGATGAAGTAAATTGCCAGTTTTTCGGCAAAATCCGTTGCCCGCTTCAGGCATTTGTCCAATGTTGAAGCGGTCGTTGCACCTGGTTTTCGCAAATACGAATTGCAGAGCTTTTCAATCTGTGTCCACGAGGTTGTCGGCATAGTGAAAAACCTAGTTCTGGGGATTACGCCTCCTCTTCCAATTCCGTGGGAAGCGTGGAACGCGAAAGCGCAACCTTACCCGTGCGGGCCAGTTCGATGATGCCGTAGGAGGTCATCAAGGCCTCGAAGGCATCCAGTTTCTCCGTTGCACCCGTAACCTCGATGACAAGCGAATCCTTCTGCACGTTGACGATGTTCGCCTTGAAAACACCCGCTATCTGGATGATTTCACTGCGGTTTTCGGCACAGCGCACCTTGAGAAGCATCAGCTCGCGGGAGACAAAGCCGCTACCCGTCAAATCGGTGACTTGCACAACCTCCACCAGCTTGTTCAGCTGCTTCTGAATCTGCTCCAGGATGGCATCGTCACCATGAGTAACGACGGTCATACGGGAGTAGTTCTTGTTCTCAGTCGGGCTGACAACCAAGCTGTCGATGTTGTAGCCGCGCGTGCTGAAAAGCCCCGCAACGCGCGACAACACGCCGAAGCGGTTCTCGACCAGCACGGAGAAGGTGTGCTTCTCCTGTTTATTCGGCTCTGAGGATGGTGATTTCGTCGTCATTGAAGGTCTCGCGGAGGTAGCGTTCAATGCCTTCCTTCAGGGTGGCTTGGGCGTGAGGGCAGCAGCCGCAGGCGCCTTTCAGGCGCAGGGAGATGTTCTTGCCCTCGAACTTCACGATTTCCAGGTCGCCGCCATCGGATTGAAGATGCCCTCTGAGCATCTCCAGAACTTCACGTGCATTCTTTTCAAATTCTTCCATGGGAGTTTTCCTTTTGTTATGGTTGCTACTCTAAAGGAGCAGCAACTCAGGACGGGGATTATTTGTACGCCTTCATCTGCTCGCGAACACGTGCGAGCTTCTCCTCGAACTCGGTAATCTTTGCCTTTTCGGCATCGACGATTTCCTTAGGGGCGCGTGCAACGAAGTTCTGGTTGGAGAGCTTCTTGCGGATGCTTTCAAGGTATTTGATGATTTCAGCTTCCTGTTTTTCGAGGCGTTTGACCTCGGCATCCAGGTCGATGACTCCCGCCAACGGGATATAGGCGGTAGCGATGGTGCTAACTGCCGTGCCGCAAGGGCCTTCGGGCTTGCAGTTCTCCTTGACCGTCAGCGTGCTGGCTGAGAGCAGGGACTTGAGGGCGGCACTGTCGCGCGTCAGGAACTCCGCTGCCTCCGTCGTGGTTGGGGCGATGTAGATGTCCAGCGGGCTGTTGGTCGCGATATTGTAGGAGGCGCGCATGGCGCGGACGGCACGAATGAGCTCGCACTTGGCCTCGGTCAGTTCCGCGTGGGCGGCGGTTGCTCCGAAGCTGGCAAGCGTGGCGTCGTCAATCGGCTTGGGCCATTCGGCCTTCATAATGGAATCCTCCTCAGCGACAAAGCCCATCTGGTGCGCCAGCTCATCGGTGATGAACGGCATGATTGGATGAAGCAGACGGAGGAAGGCACCCAGGCAGTAGTCGAAGATGCGGATGATAGTGTCTCCGTTTTCGGCTTTGCCATTGAAGGCAGGCTTGCAGGATTCCAAGTACCAGTCGC
>JAEEGL016898521.1_pt1 | contig 10913 bp, 8 predicted proteins | sample 9134231 | NCBI WGS metagenome assembly JAEEGL01 (sample SAMN16246548, study PRJNA631951) | gut metagenome | biome: gut microbiome; feature: rumen; material: fiber-attached | host: Bos | place: Iran: Karaj | collected 2018-10
CCCTGATAGCCTTCGAGAAACTGTTCAAGAATATTCATTGTAAAAATATCAAAGTCGTTTGTAGGTTCGTCGAGAACGAGGAAGTTCGGATTTTCAAGCAAAAGACGAACGAGGTAAAGGCGTTTGCGTTCGCCACCGCTGAGGCTGCTTACCGGGCTGTGCTGAATCTTTCCTTCAAAGCCGAACTCTTCGAGGAACTTTGAAGCACTCACTTCTTTTTTGCCGTCGTTAAGTGTCATGTGTTCAGCGGTTTCTTTTATGTATTCAAGAACTGTGAGATTTGTGTTCGGGAATACAGGATTTTGTGTGTAATAACCGAACTTTGTGTTTTCGCCAATGACTACAGTTCCGCTGTCTGGTGCAAGCCCGCCCGTAATTATATTGAGGAAGGTTGATTTTCCTGAGCCGTTGTCTCCAAAGATTCCGATTTTCTGGCCCTTTGTAAAGATGTAGGAGAAGTTCTTTATAACCGGTACGTACTCGGGGGTGTTACGGGGGAGTCCCCCGTTAGAAGGGGTAGCGGAAAAACCGGTGGTTGAGCTTGTCGAAACTACCGGTTCTGAAGCGAGGGGAAGACCTTCCCCTCCTAATGCACTAACATATCCTTTTGGATAATTCTTTGAAATGCCGTGAAGTTCCAGAACTTTACCGCCGAGGCGTTTTCCCTTGACTTCAAAAGTAAAGCCCTTGTCTGCCTGGAACTTTTCGCGGTTAATCAGCTGCTCGTCGCGCTGGATACGAGCCTTGATTTTTGTACCACGGGCACATGGACCTCGCAGCAGCCATTCGCGTTCAAAACGTAAAACAGATTCAATTCGGCGTTCAGTATTAGCTTCAATTTCTGCTTCGGTTTCTTTTTTCTCGAGGTACTGGCTGTAATTTCCTACGTAGAGCTTGAGCTTGTTGCGGGCGAGTTCGTAAATATTTGTACAAACTGCGTCCAGGAACCAGCGGTCGTGAGTTACCATGAGAACGGAACGTTTTGTATCGTGCAGGTAATTCTGCAGCCAGAAAATTGTTGTGATATCGAGGTGGTTTGTAGGTTCGTCCAAAAGCAGAAGCTTTGTGTCTTCTACGAGTACCTGAGCGAGGGCAACTTTTTTGCACATTCCGCCGGAAAGTGTTCCCATGCGGCGAGTCATGTCTGTAATGCCGAGTGTACTTAAAATAGAACTGATCTGTGCTTCGTAATTCCAGAGGTCACCGCTGTCCATTTTGTGCATAATCTGTTCATAACGGGTTTGGAGACCTGAGGAAAGACAATTGTCATTATCGGGCTTGACCCGATAATCTTTCTGGGAGGATTCCCCAGTCGAGCCGGGGAATGCCATTGAGATCCCCATCTCTTCGCAGATTTCTTCATATTCGCGGATTACGGCAAGTTTGGGAGAATCATTCTTAAAAATATGTTCACGGATTGTATCTTCCGGATTAAATGCTGGTGTTTGCGGCAGGTAAGAAACACCGGCCTCTTTATTGATTACAACTGTACCTTCATCAGGCTGTAAAACGCCCGCGATTGTGGCGAGCAGGGTAGACTTTCCTGTTCCGTTACGTCCAATAAGGGCTGCCTTTTCGCCCTCCTGAATACCAAAAGTAACGCCAGTAAACAGCGGTTTTTCACGCCCTATTTTTGCAAGATTATTAATAGAAAGAATGTTCACAATTCTGATTATAGCGATTTATGCAGCGTATGAAAATTGTCTTTTTCCAAAAGATGATATAACATGTTTGTCTATGGGTGGAAAGAAAAGAGCTAATAAGAAAAATCACAAATCAAAAGTAATATATGCCGTTCTAGCAGTTATTCTTCTGTTAGCTGCCGGTGCGTGGTATCTGTATGGTAAGCCACAGGTTGTTGTAGGGGAAGAGGGGGTATCGCTTGTTCAGGAGGGCACTCAGGTAACAGAGCCTGAAGAAACGCACAGGTCGCACAGAACTCACAGTCCAAAGCAAGAAGCATCTAATCCAGCTCTTGATGAAGGACACTCTGAAAACTCTCCTCTTTATTTCGGAAATCCTTCTGATTCAATAAACGACACAGCTGCCGCTAAAAACTATCTGATGGAAAAGCCACAATTTACGCTCAGCTATAACAGCGAAACTTTGAATCCGAATTGGGTTGCATGGCACCTCTGCCGCGACGACCTTGGAGAAGCAGATCGCGCAGATACCTTCCGTCCGGATTCAGAACTCCCGAACGACTGGTACGCTGTCCGTAAACAGGATTACAAGTTTCCGGCCTATGGCTTTGATCGTGGTCACATCTGTCCTTCGGCAGACCGTACTGCAAACACCGAAGATAACTCAATGACCTTTCTTATGACAAACATGGTTCCTCAGGCTCCGGATAATAACCGCATTGTCTGGGTAGCGCTGGAAAAGTATGAGAGGGAAGTGGTTCTGCAGGGTAAGGAAGCTTATATTTTTGCAGGACCTTACGGAAAAGGCGGTACTGGTGACAAAGGGTATTTTGAAGAGATTCCTGTTACTCTCAAGGATGGTACAGAACTTTCTATTATAGTTCCGTCTCACACCTGGAAAATTATTTTGTTTATGCCGGAAGGTGAAGATGATTTTGAACGTGTAGCCCGTGCTGACGAAGTTGAGGTTCTCGCTGTATGTGTTCCGAATGAAAAGGGGTGCGGTAAAAACGGCAGCTGGCAGCAATATCTTTGCAGTGTGAATTATATAGAAGAAATTACAGGTTATGATTTTTTTGAGCTTCTGGAAGATGAAGTTGAAGAAGCTCTTGAATCAAAGGTTATGACAGAGCTTATTCAATAGTAGAAAGTAATTCCCTGCTTTTAGCTGCAAGTTCTGGAAGATTTGCAGCAGCATAAATTTCTGCAGAATGAATCAGGGCTCTTTTAGCATCAACTTTGTTTGCCTCAGAATAATTTCCTTTTAAAAGAATTACTGCCTTTATATAATAATCTGCACCCAGAGCCATAGAATTTTCTGCCAGGCGGTCATACTGAATTGCAGTATTAAGAGCCTGGAGTGCTCCTTTTTTATTTCCCGATTGCGACTGGTTCTGTGCAATTTTATACCAGGTAATTCCTATTTCAGAAAGATATCTCTGATCGGTAAAAAGCTTTGCGGCCTCGTTGTAGAGTTTATCTGCTTCTTTATATTTGCCTGCAAGTCTGTAAACATCACCAAGAATACTGTCACACTGAGCATGATTGTAAGGACTTTCCCTAAATACCCTTTTCGCATGGTCCATTTTGTCAGTGATCATTTTGAAATTTTCCTGAACAGCATTTTGTGCAATAAGGATTCTTGCTTCTCCCATTGCGCAGAGAAGTTCGCTTTCTTTTTCTTTTACTGTATATGGAACCAGATCATAAGATTCATCAATATATTTTTTTGCTTTTTCAATTTCAGGCGGATTAAAAGAAAGATACAGACTTACATGAGCAAGAGACACCGAAAGCAATAAATCATAATTGTCGATGGAAAGTGCCTGAGTGCGTGCAATTGCAAGAATCTCTTCTGCCTGCTGATAATTTCCGCTTAAGATACAGGCATTTGCAGACTCTATAGAATCCTTACAGGAATTCTTTATTGTGTTTATAGCCATTAGTCTTTTGGGGCTGGAAGAACAGGCTGCGAATAAAATCAAAATAGAAATAAAGATACTTATTGAAATCAGTTTTTTCATTAGAAATTATCCTCCCTGAGCTTTGGAGCCGCATTCTCTTTTTCAGGTTTATCAGGTATTCCGTTCTTTAGAAGAGGGTTATTTTTTAAGCCTTCCATTACATCCTGCATCTGCTTTAAGAGAGTCTGCATCTGAGATATAAGAATTGTAACACCCGGCATCTGTCCTTCAACAGCAGTAGTAATTGCATTGATATCACCCATGGTCGAGTCCAGCTGAAGCAGAACGTTTGCAATGGAACCTTTTGCGTTATCATCTTCTAAAAGTTTTGGAACCAGTCCGGAGGTGTCAGAGGTGATTTCATTTATATTTGTAAGAATTGCATTAAGTTGAGTAATAGTATTTGTTAGAGGAGTCTGTTCGTTTCCTTCAAGTGCAATATTAATCTGTTTAACAAGAGTATCAATGTCTCCAACAAGAGTAGTTGCCATTGCAAGAATTGTGTTGATGGAATCTGTCTGTTCAACAACACTTACCTTATGTGCTTTTATCAGTTCGTGGGCTTCATTACTTGAGCGTTCCGGTATAAACGAATTATCTTCCAGTGGCAGACTGCTGTTTCCCGGATAAAAAACTACAGAAGAACCAAGCGGACTGGTAAGAATTTCTATGATGGAATCTTGAACCGCTTTGGTTTTGTAATCATCTGTGATATAGAAATTTACGATGACTTCATCAGAATCATTCAGACTAAAGCCTTTGATTTTACCGATTTCAAACCCCTTGTAGGTAATAGACTTTCCTACGTTGATGTTTGAAGCGGAAGAAATGACAGTATAATAATTATGTTTTGGTATAAACCATTTTTGTGTTGAACCAATTAAAAAGATGATGAAGATTAACGCAATAATTGCAATGAGGCTTAGAATTCCAACAATTTGATCTGCATACTTAATTTTAAATTTCATAAATCACCTTCATAATAATCATCTATCTGGTTTATGTCATCAAGAAGAATCTTTTCTTTGATTTCCCCGTCTTCAAAATAAATTTTATCGCACAGAAAAGAATTGATTAAATAGTTGTCATGACTTACATAAATGACAGTTTTATTCTGACTGATAAAATCTTTAAGAATTGAAATAAACAGGTCTTCAGTCTTTTCATCAATTGATTCTGTAGGTTCATCTAAAAAAAGAATTTCGGGGTCACAGATTAAGGCACGTGCAAAACTTATCTTTTTCTGCTCACCAATTGAAAGGGCTGCCGGTCTGACAATAAGCGGTCTGTAAAACTCGACTCGTTCTGTAATGTTTCTGATTTTTTCCTTGCGTTGTGCAGCGGTCATTTCCGGAAAATGAAGCAGCAGTGGAAGTTCGAGATTATGGTAAATATCCTGATTTGCCCAAAGTGCTGAATCCTGAAACATAAACGAAGCTCTTTTACGAAATTCTTCATTCTGTTTATGATGCATAGCGTGAATATCTTTATCTTCAAAAGTAATGGTTCCGGAAGTAGGAGTGATAAGTCCTGCTAAAAGTTTAAGCGCTGTAGATTTTCCGCTTCCAGGTTTTCCAAGAAAAGCGGTGACAGAACTAGGTTCAATATAGTGAGAGATGTTGTTTATGATTTTCTGGCCGTTGTCTTCATAGCAGACGTTTATCATCTTAAAAACAGACATCAAAAACTCCCATATATCTATAGAACATAAGACACAGTTGTTATAAACGCGTCTGCAATTATAATAAACAAAAACGCTTTACTTACCGCCCGAAGTCCTGCCATCGGGATATCAGTAGAAGCGCGTCCGGCATTAAAACCATATAGAGTAGCCGAGCCTGAAATTATCATTCCAAAGACAAGGCTTTTTAAAATCGAAATTAAAATGATTTTCAAATCAAGTGAAAGAAAAAGATTCATGATGTAATCGGAAATGCTCGTTGTAGAAATAAACTGAATTATGATGGCAGGGCAGAGCAGGCCGAAAAGTGAAAAATAAATATTCAGGAAAAACAGCGAGAAGGTAACACCAAGAAAGCGTGGAGCTGCAATGTGGCTGATCGGGTCAATTCCAACAGAAATATAAGCTTCAATTTCATGCCGTACAACCATAGTACTGATTTCTGTTGCAATGGCAGTTGCAGAACGGGCTGTAACAATAAAAGCAATCAGAATAGGACCAAGCTCTCTCATAATCAAAAGAACCATAAGATCATATTTCAGCTTTCCCTGTCCAAAGGCAGTAAGAAAGGTATTTCCTATCATAAAAACTGAAGTGCCGATTCCGGCCGCAAGAAAGCAGCAGATTGGAAGTGCTTCCACATAAGTAAAAAGAAGTTGCATTGTGAGGATTTTTCGCGCAGTTTTACCACGTTTGGCAAAAAAGAAGGATGCGGTTATGAGCTTTCCCAGATAACCGATCATGTATAAAAAATCTTTTACTTTTTGTCTTAAGGAATGACCTAATGCACTGACCATTTTGAAATGCCTTCTTCTATAGTGTTAATATTATACCAATACTTAAATTTTCGCTACTGTTCATTTTTGTACAATTAATAACTATTTTCATATATTTGAATCCTTTGTATTGTCATGATAAAATATTGTTATGGACACTAAGATTAAAGATTTATTATCTAAACTCACTCTTGAAGAAAAGGCCGGACTTTGTTCCGGAAAAGATTTCTGGCGTACAAAGCCGGTAGACCGCCTCGGCATTCCATCTATTATGGTAAGTGACGGTCCGAGCGGACTTCGTACCCAGTTTGATAATGGCGTAGATGAAAATGACTCACGCCCTGCTGTCAGCTTCCCGTCTGGCTGTGCAACTGCTTCTTCGTTTGACCGCAATCTCCTTCGTCACCTTGGAGAGATTCTTGGAGAAGAAGCAAATAACTACAAGGTTTCTACAGTTCTCGGTCCTGCTATCAATATTAAGCGTTCTCCGCTTTGTGGTCGAAACTTCGAATATCTTTCTGAGGATCCTTATGTTTCTGGAGAACTCGGCGCGGCTTATATCAACGGCGTTCAGTCAAAGGATGCGGGAACTTCAGTTAAGCACTTTGCTGCAAATAATCAGGAAACAAACCGCTTTTCTGTAAGCGAAACTGTAGATGAACGCACTCTCCGCGAAATCTATCTTCCGGGCTTTGAAACCTGTGTAAAAAAGGCTGCTCCTACAACAATCATGTGCTCTTATAACGCAATTAACGGCGAGCTTTCAAGCCAGAATAAGTGGCTTTTGAAGGATGTTCTCCGCGACGAATGGGGCTTTAAGGGCCTTGTTATGTCAGACTGGGGGGCCGTTTACGACCGTGTAAAGGGAATTAAAGCAGATCTCAGCCTCGAAATGCCATACAGCGGTGGCCATACAGACAACGACATCGTTCAGGCAGTAAAAGCCGGTACTTTGAGCATGGAAGAACTTGATGAAGCAGTTTCTCACGTGCTCGAAATGGTTTTGAATTATGTTGAGCACAAGCAGGATGGCGTTTTTGATATGGATAAGGACCACGCTGCATCTGCAAAAATTGCAGAAGAATCTTGTGTTCTTCTCAAAAATGATAATTCAGTACTTCCAATCAAAGCATCTGTAGATAAAGTTCTCTTCGTTGGAACCTTTGCAGAAAATCCTCGCTATGGTGGTGGCGGAAGTTCTAAAATCAAATGTTACAAAATGACCAGCGCCGTTGATGCTGCAAAAGAAGCAGGCCTCAATGTAAAATATGTAAAAGGCTATAATGATGATTTTGAAACTAAAACAGCAGCCCTTACAGACGAGGCTGTAGCCGCAGCACGAGATACCGATACAGTTGTTGTTTTTGCAGGACTTCCAGAAAGTTTTGAATCAGAAGGTGCAGACCGCACAAGCCTTGATATGCCTCAGGTTCAGAATGAGCTCATTGAAAAACTTACAGCAGTAAACAAGAATGTAGTTGTAGTTCTTCATAACGGAGCTCCAGTTGCAATGCCTTGGGTAGATAAGGTTGCTGCAATTCTTGAATGCTACCTTGGCGGCGAAAATATCGGTACAGCTCAGATTAATCTTCTTTTTGGAAAGGCAAATCCAAGCGGAAAGCTTGCAGAGACATTCCCTCTGCGCCTCGAAGATACTCCATGTTATCTTACATACCCTGGAAACGGCCGTACCTGTATTTATTCAGAAGGAATCTTTGTTGGTTACCGCTGGTACGACAGTCGCAAGATGCCGGTTCTCTTCCCATTTGGACATGGTTTAAGCTATACAAGCTTTGAATATTCAAACCTTAAGGTTTCTAAACCTGCCTTCAAGGATAGTGATGGGGTAGAAGTAAGCATTACAATCAAAAATACAGGCAGCGTTGAAGGAAAAGAAGTTGTTCAGCTGTATGTAAGTGATAAAACAGGCGTAGAAATCCGTCCGGAAAAGGAACTTAAGGGCTTTGATAAGGTAAGCCTTAAGCCGGGTGAGTCTAAGGAAGTTGTTTTCAAACTCGACTGCCGTTCATTTGCTTACTGGAACATTGATATCGGTGACTGGTATGCTCCATCTGGAAAGTATATCATCAGTGTTGGTGCTTCCAGCCGTGATATTCGTGCTACAGCAGAAGTAGATGTTACTTCAACTTCTAAAAAAGCCTTTACAATCACACCTCAAACTACAATGGGAGATATGCTCCGCAACCGCGAAATGGCAGCCCTCATTCAGAAAGAGTTTGAAAAGTCTTGTGATGCTGTAATTGGTAATATGACTGATGAAGAGTTTGAAGCAAAGTTCCCTTTCACCAAGGGAGCTATGATTGAAATGATTAAGAGTAATCCATTCAGAAGTAACCGTGGCAAAAACGGTATTACAATGGAAGATATCCTGAAGCAAGTTGATTCATACAATAAAGCGTTAGAGGATTAAGCGTGAACTTGTAAAAACGGCTTACGTAAAAAAATGGGTATTGAATACCGATAAGATTATTTGTGACAGCCGGTCAAGCCGGCTGCACCATAACTTATAATGTATTCAACACCCATGTTTTTACTCCATCCGTTTTTACAATTTACGGAGTTCTCACACAATATGTATAAATCTACTTGACACCATAAAAAATAAAAAGGGTGCGGAACACACTCTGAGTTATGTTGCAGGCCGCACCCTTTTTATTTTTTATGAGCGCTAATTAGACTTCAACCCTTACCATAGTAGCGACCGGCTGTGTCGATGCATATACATTCCGACTAGCCTTATAAGGATTCTTAAAGTTATTAATCTGTGATTTCAACTGTTCAATATGAACTCTAAGCAGATCCCGGTTAATAGCGTTCTGCTTGAGAACCTTATCCTGAAGGTCTGAAAGTTCATTCTGAATCTTAATGATATCAGCATCTTCTGCAGCTGATGTATTGCTGCCGGTATTAGCCTTGTACATTTTGGCCATTGGAACAATAACCTTCTGAAGATTAGCAATATTTTTAACAACCTGCTGTTCAAGTTCTGTGTGGGCAAGGAGGCTTTCTGGATTTTCAGATGTGATAGAATCCTGTTGTTTTTCAAGAACTGTAAGATATTCACGGAATTTTCCGCGCTGTTCTTCCAAAAGACTTCTGAAACGACGTAAAATTGCAACGCGTTCGTCTAATTCTTTCTGTGTGATTTCTGCCATATTTTCCCCCTGTTCACACTGATTTTGATACACCCTTCGGCGTTCAATCAGCGTTATCCCACTATATTTAATGTGTTAGCAACCTTTGCTGCAGGTGCATTTGCAGTACTGTTTGCAATAGTTCTCCATGCACCAGCCAGATCATCAATCTTAGTAAGTACGAACTCAATCTTTTTCTTATTATGACTGATAGTTGCATCCATCAATTCTTCATTAAAATAAACATACAGAGACATAAGATTTCTAGCGATGTCTCCGCCTTTTTCCATATCAAGCGAAACCTGAAGCTCAGTAATAATAGCCTGAGTTTTCTGAAGATGAATACCAAACTGCTCGATATTTGAAGGTTTAATCTTCTCATTTTCATCAAACAAATTGAGGGCTGCTTTAAGATGTTTTACAGCTCCTTCGTAAAGTAAAACAACAAGACGTCCCTGACTTGCAGTATTTACATTTGTTTTCTGATATGCGGTGTAAGCGTTCTGGTAAGCCATAGCTTTCCTCCTTGAAATCTGTCCGCAGAAAATGCGGGTGTTCTAATCTGATTGTCGGATTTTAAAAAAAATTGTTTAGCAATATTTATAAATTTTTAAATTATTTTTCATATTTTCGATTTTAGTGGAAAAAAATCAATTTCTTTACTATATTAAAAGTATAATCCAGCAAAATTCTTGTATTTTTATTGGAAAAGAGATTATTTAGGATACATCAATGGCAGAGAATCAGAACGAAAACCCAAATCAGAATCAGAATGATGAAAATGATCCTTACAAATTTTTCAAGTTCCCTGGACCTGAAAACAATGATAATAAGGATAAACGAAAAAAGAATAATGGTAAGAAAAAATTGCCTTTCTGGCCGATTCTTTTGCTTACACTTTTTATAGTTGCAATGGCAGAAGTATTTCTTTTCCCAAAAAATGATGATTTAATCGATTATTCAGATTTTAAGACAAAGATTGAAAGGGGAGAAATCAAATCTGTTGTTATAAGCGACAATTATTTTGTTGGTTATGGTACTGTGATTGAGACAAGATCAGAAGGAAAGGGAATTAAACTCTTTAATGCACCTTCGATTAAGGCTCAGATTCAGTATAAAACCTCTGCAGTTCTTACTCAGAGCTTCCTCGATTTCCTTGAAGAAAACAATATTCATTATAAATTTGCTGCAAAACAGAGTAACTGGTTTGTACAGCTGCTTTTGAATCTTCTTGTTCCATTTGGACTGATTTTCCTCATGTATTTCTTCCTGTTCAGAAAGATGGGCGGTGGCTCTGGTGGAATGGGCAGTATTTTCAGTGTAGGAAATTCACGTGCCAAGGTTGTAGAAGAAGGAAAGATTAAAACCCGTTTTACAGATGTAGCCGGAGTAGACGAGGCAAAGGAAGAACTTGTAGAAGTTGTTGATTTCCTTAAGTCTCCAAAAAAATATACAGACATCGGTGGTAAGATTCCTAAGGGTGTTCTGCTTGTTGGTGACCCTGGAACCGGTAAAACTTTGCTTGCCCGCGCTGTAGCAGGTGAGGCCGGTGTTCCATTCTTCAGCATTTCGGGTTCAGACTTCGTTGAGATGTTTGTAGGTGTAGGTGCCAGCCGTGTTCGAGACCTCTTTAAGCAGGCCCGCGAAAAAGCTCCTTGTATTGTATTTATTGATGAAATTGATGCTCTTGCCAA
>JAEEGL012969142.1_pt1 | contig 10912 bp, 8 predicted proteins | sample 9134231 | NCBI WGS metagenome assembly JAEEGL01 (sample SAMN16246548, study PRJNA631951) | gut metagenome | biome: gut microbiome; feature: rumen; material: fiber-attached | host: Bos | place: Iran: Karaj | collected 2018-10
ATCTCCTATATCCAGAAGCCCGACTACGGTACCGCCGGCGACTATGAAGCGATCATCCTGCTGACCGATACCAGCAACAACGCTTCCACCGTTACTTCGAAGGTCCACATCCGCGCGCTCGGCGATCCGGTCGTGATCGAAGCCGGTTCCGAAGTACCTCCGGCCAGCACCTTCGTGCTTTCCGAAAGCTCCAACGTTTACTTTATTACCGACCTTTCCACGCTCCCGCTGAATGTTCCGGGAACCTACGATATCATCATTTCCGTTGAAGGCAAGGAATACCCGACGACTCTTACGGTCGTCGACACGGTGGCACCTGTTGTTACGACGCAGGATCTGCTCCTGCTGCCCGGTTCCGACCTGAAGCCGGAAGACTTCATCCTGACCGCGGAAGACGCAACGGAGCTGACCTACGCGTTCCAGCTGGCACCGGATCCCAATACTCCCGGCGAACAGTTCATCATCATCACGGTGACCGACCTTGGCGGAAACATTACCAGCGCTACCGCTAAAGTCATCGTATCCGACGGTGAACCGGTCGCGATCGAAGCCTCCAACGAGACTCTGACCGCTGAGACCGTCGCGGAAGCACTTGGCATCGAAGTGACAGAAGAGACCGAGCTTTCTTTGAAAGAAAGGATCGTTCCGAATCAGCTTGGCTATGAGATCGTTACCTTTACCGTCGACGGCGACGAGCGCGTCCTGATCCTGAACATTCAGGATACGACGCCTCCGACGGGCGAGATGGTGGAAGTCGAAGGCTACGCAGGTTATCCGATCGACCCGTCCGAATTTGTTACTGCTGTGACCGATGTCACCGAAGTGACCTACGCTTTCGAAGAAGAGCCCGACTGGACGTTCACCGATGATTTCCAGTTCGTTACCGTTATCATTACCGACGCCGCCGGCAACCAGACGACCGTCACCTCCACGCTCACGCTGAGCGAGGATGACGTCGCGCCTGAGATCTACGGCGCGATCGACCGCTACTGCTTTATCGACGAGGCTGTCTCCTACTTTGCCGAAGTCTTCGCTGAGGACAATGTAGATCCCAACGTCACGCTGGAGGTCGACAACAGTGCTGTCGATATCCATACCGCCGGCACCTACACCATCACCTACACGGCTACCGACGCGGCCGGCAACACTTCCACCGCTTCCTGCGACCTGACGTTCGTGGAGCAGGAAGTCACCGACGAAGAGCTGCAGGAACTCGCGGATCAGGTTCTCGCGGAGATCCTGACCGACGACATGGATATTCAGCACCAGCTTTACGCGGTCTTCTGCTATGTCTACGACCACATGGTCTACGACGACACCTCTGACAAGACCAACTGGAAGCTCGAAGCCAAGCGCGGCATTATCGAGGGTACCGGTGACTGCTTCACCTACTATTCGGTGGCCCATCTGCTTCTCGAGCAGCTGGACGTCCAGATCATGTCCGTCGAGCGCAACCGTTACTCCGATGAATCCCGCCACTATTGGCATCTCGTCAATGACGGGACCGGCTGGTATCATTTCGACTGCAACAATACTTCGCTGACAAGCTATCGCTGCTTCATGCGCACTACGGAAGAGACCGAAGCGCATTCCGAATATTTCTGGCGCTACGTGAAGTCCGAATATCCGGATACCGCAACGGAATTGTATCCGCTGTCTCCGGACGGTGAGGAACGATAATGACGAACATTCTTGAATATCTTGAAAAAACAGCAAAGCGGCTTCCTGAAAAAGCCGCTTTCTGCGATGAACAGGAACAATTGACCTTCTCTGAGGTACTGGACCGTTCCCAAAGGATCGGTTCGTATCTTGCTTCGGAAGGTCTCTCTCACCAGCCCGTGGTGGTCTACATGCACAAGTCCCCGTCCATGCTCACCGCTTTTTTTGGGGTGATCTACGCAGGCTGTTACTATGTTCCGATCGATGATGAAATGCCGCTTCACCGCATTCAGCTCATTTTCGACACCTTGAAGCCGGGAGCGGTCGTCTGCGGTGAGGCCGAGGCAGCCAAGCTCGAGGCATATCAGCTGGATGCCAGAGTCTATCTTTACAGCGAGGCCGTCAGCGCGGCGGTCAACGAAGAAGCATTAGCCCGTGTCCGCTCTGCCGCTCTCGATATCGATCCGATCTACATCGTCTATACATCCGGCTCGACCGGTGTTCCGAAAGGCATTATTGCCTGCCACCGCTCCGTGATCGACTATGCCGAGACCCTCACCGAGGTCCTTCGCGCAAACGAGACTTCGGTTTTCGGCATGCAGGCTCCGCTCTATGTGGATGCATGTCTCAAGGAGATCCTCTCGACGATCCGCTGCGGCGCGACGACCTGGATGATCCCGAAAGGCCATTTCAGCTTCCCGATGAAGCTGGTGGAATACCTGAATCTGCGCAAGATCAACACCGTGTGCTGGGTCGTTCCGGCGCTGACCCTGATCTCTTCTCTCGGAACCTTCCAAAAGCTGGTTCCGGAATATCTGACGACGATCGCGTTCGGCAGCGAGGTCTTCCCCATCAAACAGTTCCGTCTTTGGAAAGAATATGTTCCGAATGCGCGCTACATCAATCTGTACGGACCGACCGAATGTACCGGCATGTCCTGTTACTACGAGGTCGACCGCGACTTTGCGCCCGATGAGGTCATCCCGATCGGAAAACCTTTCCGCAACACCCAGATCCTGCTGCTGAATGACAAGAATGAGCTTGCCGCGGCCGGGGAACCGGGCGAGATCTGCATCCGCGGCACATCGGTCACGCTTGGCTACTACCGCAATCCGGAAAAGACCGCAGAGTGCTTCGTACAGAACCCTCTGAACGATCTGTATCCCGAGATCATCTACCGAACCGGAGACCTCGGACGCTACAATGAGCGCGGCGAGCTGTGCTTTATCTCCCGCAAGGATTACCAGATCAAGCATATGGGTCACCGCATCGAACTGGGCGAGATCGAGATGGCCGCGGCCATGACCGAAGGCATCGAGACCGCCTGCTGTCTCTTCGATCAGGAAAAGAAAAAGATCATTCTTTTCTATACTGGCGCGGCTGATCCCGCGGCAGCCTCCAAAGCGCTGCGTTCCCGTCTGCCCCGCTATATGATGCCTTCCGTGACCCGTCAGCTGGAGCGCTTCCCTCTGACACCGAACGGCAAGACCGATCGGCTGGCGCTGAAAGCGCTGTATGAGGCGAATTGAATACTATCCCGAATAACAAAATCAATTGACAAGGAGTTTCCAAATGGACGAATTACTGGATATCCTGCGTGACCTTCATCCGGATGTGGATTTTGAGACCTGTACGAACCTGATCGATGCAGGAATCCTCGATTCCTTCGACATCGTCACCATTATCGCGGAGATCGATGAGGTCTTTGACGTGCAGCTTCCCGCGGATCAGATCATCCCGGAAAACTTCAATTCCGCCGCCGCGCTTTGGGCGCTGATCCAGAAACTGATTGAGGAAGACGACTGATGTCCTTTACATCCCCGATTTTCCTTGTCTTCGTCGCGGTCCTCGTGCTGCTTCGGTATCTCCTGCCCAAGCGTTTCGCGTGGATCCTGATCCTCATCGCCAACGTGATCTTCTATGCGTTCGCAGGCTGGTACGGCTTTATCTTTATTGCCTTTACCAGCTTCACGGCGTGGATCCTCTCACGCGCGATGGATCGCAATCTCTCCGCTCAGGATCTCTATCTGGCTGAACACAAGAAAGAGATGCAGCGGGAGGAACGCAAGGTCTACAAGGAAAGCATGAAAAAGAAGCGCCGGCTGATGCTTGTCATCGGGCTGCTTCTCAATTTCGGAATCCTGTTCGCGTTGAAATACCTGAACTTTTTCATTGCGAACGTAAACCTTTTCCTTCCGGCAAGCGCCAGGATCGGCGCGATGAAGCTCTGGCTTCCCATGGGCATTTCGTTCTATACGTTCCAGACCATGGGCTACCTGATCGATGTCTACCGCGGGAAGTATCCGGCCGAAAAGAACTACTTTAAGCTGGCCACGTTCACTTCCTTCTTCCCCCTGCTCGTTCAGGGACCGATCACGCGGTTCAACGATCTCTCCAAAACGCTTTACGATCCCGCAGACTTTTCCCGCAAGCGTTTCTCCTTTGGGATCCAGCGCATCCTGTGGGGCTATTTCAAGAAGGTTGTCATCGCGGATCGGATCCTGACGGCGGTGACCGCCCTGATCGCCTCGCCGGACGTTTACAACGGTTCCTATGTTTTCTTCGGCATCGTTTTTTACGCGATCCAGCTCTATGCGGATTTCACCGGCGGGATCGATATCACGATCGGTATCGCGCAGCTGCTGGGCATCGACGTCAAAGAGAACTTCGAGCGTCCTTTCTTCTCGAAGGATATCGCGGAGTACTGGCGCCGCTGGCACATCTCCCTCGGAGAGTGGTTCAAGGATTACCTCTTCTACCCCATCTCCGTCAGCAGCGGGATGCTGAAGCTCTCGCGAAGCGCCCGCAAAAAGCTCGGCGACAAAGTCGGCAAAAAAGTTCCGGTCTACATTGCCTCTCTTTCGGTTTGGGCGATCACGGGTCTTTGGCACGGCGCGGCCTGGAACTTTATCGTCTGGGGTCTTTTAAATGCTTTTGTCATTATTGTTTCGGAAGAACTGACACCGCTTTACCAGAAGTTCCACGCCAGGTTCCCGAAGCTGAAAGGAACCGCGCCCTACAAGGTCTTTGAGATCCTGCGTACCAGCTTTATCATGGGCTCGATCCGTACGCTGGACTGTTACCGGAATGTACCAGTCTCTTTCAAAGCATGGTTTTCCATGTTTACGGTTCCGAACCTCGGGCAGGCACTTGCCAGAGACGGGGGTCTCATGCATCTGGGGCTTTCGATCGCGGATTACATCGTTGTGTTCGTCGGCGTTCTGATCATGCTGGCGGTGAGCCTGAAGCAGCGCGGCGGCAGCGTGCGCGAGGCGATCTGGCAAAAGAATTCGCCCGCCCTTCGCTATGCGCTGATGGGTGCGATGGTCCTCGTGATCCTTGTATTCGGCGCTTACGGAATCGGCTACGATTCCGCTCAGTTTATCTATAACCAGTTCTAACCGATCAAGTCCGATCTTCCTGCAAACAAAACTATCCATTCCGGCCCGGTCTTTCCGCCGGGCGATCCATTGATTCCATGAAGATTTCCAAGACAGCGAAAACATGGCTCGGCATCGCCGTGTTTCTCGTTTTGTTAGTCGGTCTTCTCTATCTGGCGCAGCGCCTGCTGATGCCCAAGTATATGTCCGGTGTTCCCGAAGGGGCTCTGCCGGCGGAATACTACCGCGAGACGACCGATCATGATGTCATCTTTATCGGAGACTGCGAAGTCTACGAGAACTTCTCCCCCATGACGCTTTGGGATGAGTACGGGATCACTTCCTACATCCGCGGCGGCGCGCAGCAGCTCATCTGGCATTCTTACTACACGCTGGAAGACACACTGCGCCATGAGACCCCGAAGATCGTGGTCTTCAACGTTCTCTCCATGAAGTACGGAGAGCCTCAGAGCGAGGCTTACAACCGCATGAATCTCGACGGGCTGCGCTTCAGTTCTTCCAAGCTTTCCGCGGTTTCCGCCTCCATGACCGAGGACGAGACCTTCCTTAGCTACGTCTTCCCGCTGCTCCGCTTCCATTCACGGTGGAGCGAACTGACGGGAGATGATTTCCGTTACTTGTTCAAGACCGATCCGGTCGCGCACAACGGTTACCTGATGCGGATCGATGTGAAGCCGAAGACCCAGCTCCCCTCCAAGCCGGTGCTGGATGATTACACGCTCTCCTACACCTGCTTTGAATACCTCGACAAGATGCAGGCACTCTGCCGGGAAAACGGGATCCAGCTGATCCTTATCAAATCACCCAGCGAATATCCTTACTGGTACGACGAGTGGGATGAACAGGTCGATTCCTGGGCGCTTCAGAATGATGTCCCCTATATCAACATGCTCGCGATCTCCGAAGAGATCGGGATCGACATGCAGACGGATACCTACGATGGCGGCCTGCACCTGAATCTGGCGGGCGCGGAAAAGCTCTCTTCCTGGTTCGGTGAGTACCTGACTGAGCATTATGATCTCGAAGATCATCGCTCCGATCCGGTTTACGCCGAAGTCTACGAAATGAAAAAAGCTGCCTACGAGGCCGAAAAGGCCGATCAGCAGCGTCAGCTCGATGAATACGGAAAGCTGATCGATATAGAAAGAATCAACGGAAATTAAACCATGAGGTGTATGATGAGAAAGACAGTTTCACTACTTATGATCGTGCTGCTCGGCGCGCTTTTGCTGAGTGCCTGCAGCAATTCCGGCACCGGGGAATCCGGCAGCAACGCGGGAAACAGTTCCGAAGGCAGTGTTCAGACCGGTTCGGATGTCGTTTTTGTTGACCCCTCCGCTGTCCGCCCGGATTACCGAAAGCTTGGCTTCAGCGTGGATGGATTCACGTTCGGCATCTACGACGCGATGGATGACGTCATCGCGGGGATCGGAGAACCGAACGGTACCTTCGAGGCTGCCAGCTGCGCTTACCAGGGAAATGATTATTTCTACTATTACAGCAATTTCGAGCTGATGGCCAACGATTTCGACGGGGTACAGCGCGTCACGCATATCACCGTCATTGACGATACGATCTCGACCCCGCAGGGTGTAACGATCGGGATGAGCGAGCTGGATTTCCAGGCACTCAGCATTAGTTTCACCGACGAAGGAAACGGCAGATTTACGAGAACGGAAGGCACTTGCACCATACAGGTCATTATCAAGGATGGCCGCGTCTCCGCGATCGAATATTATCCGGTAAGCTAAAAAGCTGACATGCAGCTTCCGGCAAACAGAACCTGACAATCCAAAAGGCCGTGTGAAAACCGAAAAGTGTTTTCACACGGCCTTTTTGTTTTTGCAAATGCTTAACGAAACGGGTTATCGTCTATTAATCGACCTTCTCTGCCTTCGGTCTTCCGCATTCGGTGCAGAACTTGCCTCGGTTTCTCGCTCCGCACCTGCAGGTCCAAAGCTCGAGCGCCGCGGTCGGAGCCGGTTTTGCCGGGCCCGCGCCTGTCAGTGTTGACGGCGGGATCCTAACCGGCGGTATGTTGACCTTCGGCGTCACTACTGGGCGAATATTCGGCTGATACGTTTTCGCCTCATTTGCGCCGCCGGCTCCGAGGAACATGCCATCCCGCTGATCTGTTTGCACCATACGGCTGTCCTTATCGCTCACGTCCAATACCGCGATGGCCAGCGAATCGATCGTGATACCTCGCAGCTCTGCCCATTGCCTGTTCAGCTCTTCGATCATAGACTGTTCGAGGATCTCAACAAATTCCGGCAGCATGGAAAGCCTGACACCGCGATCGTTGACAGCAACGAGCGCCTTGGCGACCGCGCTTTCGACTTCTCTTCGCATCTGGTTTTCCATCTGGCTGTAAAAAACCAGTCCGCCGAAATTCGCGCAGACCTTGCGGTAGAACACGGCGGGATCGGAGATGCGGAAGCTGTAAACACCGCTGCAACGCACATTCATATCCATATCGAGACCGACTTGTGTGCTCCTAATACGGATCGGTACGCCGCTGCCGGGGGTCGCAAAAGGATAGTTAAAGCATGGTTTTGTGTTGATGTAATAGACCCGCTGACGGATCGGAGGCGCATCTCCGCCGAAGGCGATCCGTCTTCCGATATCTTTCAGTACGCCTCTCGCGTTTCCGCTGAAAACCGAAGGCGCGCTCTGAGAGTTCACGACATTCTCACCCGGCTTAGTGAAGACCTCCAGGACCTTGCCGTTTTCAACGATGATCGCACACTGTCCGTCTGCCACCGCGATCACGGAGCCTTCGGTAATGACTTCGTTTTGGGAGGTATTTGCACTGCGGGACCCGGTAGCTTTGATGCCACGGCACGCCAGAACATCGGATTTCATGGCATCACAGTAGAAATACTCTCTCCACTGATCTCCCATCGCCCCATCAATGGAAGTGATGGCCGCTTTGATGATCCCCATCTCAAATCCTCCTTTTCGTTTTTTCCGTCAGTTTATCGAATTTACTCCGCCTTGGGAAGTGTCAGCAGCGCGATCCCGTACGCAGGCAGGGTCAGTTTATCGCCGCTGAGCTTGACCTGATCCTTGCTAACAGTCAGAACGCCGCCCAGTTCGGTAAAACCTGCGGCATCTCCGGTCAGACTTACGGTCTGACTCTCATCCGAGGTATTGATCACGATCAGGATCGTCTCATCTCCGTCCGTGCGGATCATGGCGCAGATGTCAGCCCCCGAAAGCTCGCCCAGCACGCTCGTCGTACCCCTCGCAATGACCGGATAAGCGTTTCTCAGCCGGATCGCGTTGCGCACATAATGGTAGATGGAATATGGATCTGCCAGCTGCTCGGTCACCGTACCGTATTTCATGACCACCTTGCCCATGTTCGGAGGTCCGTCGCACACGCCCTCCAGCAAGGCTTTCTCCTCGCTCGTCTTGGCCTCTTCCTCGGTGATCCAGTACATCGGCGCGCGTTTGTTTTCATCGTCGCCGGAGCCCTTCATGCCGATCTCTTCGCCGTAATAGAGGAAGGCATTGCCCGTCATCAGAAGGTTCAGTGCCATCGCCAGCTTGGTTTTGCTGCCGTCATCACTCGCGTAGTAGCCGGCGCTTCGGGCCATGTCATGGTTCGTGTAGAACGGCGCGTTGACATAGCCGCCGTGGTAGGAAGCATACAGCTCTTCCTCCGCCTGCAGTGCGTCCCCGTAAGAGGAAGCATCTCTGGCCCCGCGCACCACGTTGGTGATAAGACCGTCCTGACCCGCGAAGCGGAAATCGAAGAACGAGTCCAGTCCGCTGCGGTAGTACTCCGCGTAGACGGACTGATCTTCCCAGCACTCCGCGACCAGATAGACCGCGGGATTAATGCGCTCTGCTTCCGATTTCAGCCAGCTCAGGAACCAGATGTTCGCTTCCGCGTAGCCGGTATAGTAGGAGGTCACCGCGTCCAGCCGGAATCCATCCACGCCCTTGCCGAGCCAAAACTCCATGACCTGGACGAGCTCGCCTCGGACCGCCTCAGAATCGAGATTCAGATCCGGCATGCCGGACCAGAAGCGACTCTCGTAATACCAGCCGCTGTCCCCGATGGGGGTATACCCGCTCTGCGCGTCCCGGCTGAAATTGTAATAATCAACGTAAGCGCAGTCCCATGCCGAGGGTTCCTGCCCCTCAGGAAGGCTTTTAAGGTACTCTACAGCCTCCAGAAACCACGGATGGTAGTTGGAGGTATGATTGACCGCCAAGTCCAGAATAACGCGAATACCGCGCTTGTGGCACTCTTCCAGCAGCGCGTCAAAATCATCCATCGTCCCGTATTCCGGGTCGATATCCATATAGTCGATTGTATCATACTTATGATACGTAGGGGAAGGGAAAATCGGCATCAGCCAGATCTCGGTGCATTCAAGATCATTTCCCTCGCCGGGGGCGCCATCGTTGATATAATCCAGTTTCTCCAAAAGCCCCTGCAGATCCCCCACGCCGTCGTTGTCGCTGTCATAGAAGGAATAGACGAATACCTCGTAGGTAGTTCGGTAATCGTCCGTATCCTGCTGCACCGTGAGCGCTCCGTTCACCTTATCCATCTGTGAACCTGAACCGCCGGAAACTCCCGAACAGCCCGAAAGACACAGACACAAGGCAAGCAACAGCGCGGTGATCGTTTTTATGCGTTTCATAGTGAACCTCATTTCGGATAAAGGTACGAAAAAGGCTGCCGCGAAGGCAGCCTTTTGCTTTGTCTGAATCGGATCAGCCCTTGACAGAACCGCCGGTAACACCTTCGACGTAGTACTTCTGCAGCGCCATGAACAGAGCCGTGACCGGGATCGCAACAAGGATACCGCCGGCGCAGAACCGGGTGAAATATCCCTGATAGTCCTTGGTCCAGACCCAGCGCTGCATGGCGACGGCTACGTTGTAGCTGTCGGACATACCAAATGCCACGTACGACGCGAAAATGTAATCGTTCCACGGCGCCATGAAAGCAACCAGCGCAGTGTAGATGATGATCGGCTTGGAAAGCGGAATGATCATCTGAACCAGGATCTGGGCGCGGGTAGCGCCGTCGATGATGGCTGCTTCATCCAGCGATTTGGGAATCGTGTCAAAGTAACCTTTGCACACATAATATCCCATGCCGGAGCTGGCGACAGAAATCAGGATCAAGCCCGGGATCGCGCCGGCCTGCGTCAGGCCCATCTGCTTCAGCAGGAAGTACAGGCAGATCATGGTCAGGAAGCCCGGGAACATGCCCAGTACCAGCCAGAAGTTCATCAATCCTTTACGGCCTCTGAAACGCATTCTGGAGAGCGCATAGCTGACACAGATGACAACGAGCGTCTGGAACACAGAAACAAAGAACGCGATGATAGCAGTATTCAGATACCAACGCAGGAATTTGCTCTCGCCGCCGAAAAGGAAAGCATAGGAATCCAGCGAGAACTTCTTCGGGAACAGATAGTTGACCATGCCGCCGCCCGCCTCAGTGTAGGAACGGAAGCTCTGCATGATCAGGCAGAAGAACGGGAACAGCCAGATAATGCTGATGAGGATCAGCACGATATAGCAGATAATGTTGCTGACATCAACTTTCTTTTTCATTACTGGAAGCCCTCCTCATCCTTAACCGAAGGCAGAATGTTGTAAACGACCAGCGAAACAACAGCGGTGACAATGAAGACCATGATACCGATAACGGAAGCCATCTTGTAGTTGCTGTCGTTGACGGTCATCTTGTACAGCCAGGTAACCAACAGGTCGGTGTAACCCGCGTTGGCTTTCAGGTTCATCGATTGCGGATGTCCCTGGTTGAGCAGGAAGATGACGTTGAAGTTGTTCAGGTTTCCGGTAAACTGCGTCAGCAGGAA
>JAEEGL013159163.1_pt1 | contig 10912 bp, 8 predicted proteins | sample 9134231 | NCBI WGS metagenome assembly JAEEGL01 (sample SAMN16246548, study PRJNA631951) | gut metagenome | biome: gut microbiome; feature: rumen; material: fiber-attached | host: Bos | place: Iran: Karaj | collected 2018-10
CTATCATTACCTGCACAAGCATTAGAAGCTCCTGTACCTATTTGAATAATACCAGCCTGGCTTGTTGAAGCTGTCGGTAGGGCTGGAATTTTTACTGTTGAATTGGCACTTGTTGTTAAATGTCCTCCAGTATTAAAAGTAAGTTTTGGAATATTAAATGTTGAACCAAAACTTGGTGTTTGATTTGAACTATAATTTGTAGTATTAGCAGATAGTGTTGTTGGGTGAGAATAATTATTTGCATTTTCTGCAATTCCTGCAAGTTTATTTTTTTCTGTTGTTGTATAATCGTTTGTTGATAATCCTTTGCCACTTATTTTGTCTACTTTTGTGGTGTCTGATGGGTGTATATGATCTCCACGAGCAAATTTAGCAGTTTCAGAACCAACTGTAGCAGTACCATTCATTTTTGGACTTGTTCCACTTGCCATAGAATGTCCATAATTACTTGCAGATGAAACTCCATATGTTGTAGCAGAAGTTGCGTGACTTTTAGGTGTTCTTGTGTCGCTTAATCGACTATCATTGCCTTCTCAATATGTTCCTGCATCTGATCCAAAAGTATGAATATGTGAATCCAATGCATAGGAATTAGAATCTACATCTCCGTTTGCCTTTAAGAATTGTGATGTAGTGCCACCGCTTTTAATAAATTTACTAGCTGTTATATTGCTATTTGAAGTTACAGCACCAGTCAATGTGCCACCAGTTAATGGCAAATATGAATGTGTATGTGAACTATTTGCTTTTTTTCCTAATGCAGTATTGATTACTTTGTTTTGTACAGGATTTGTTGACGTACTGTTTATTGCTGTGTCTATAACATATTCACTTTTGTTTAATTTGTTATTTAATTGAGCCGTTATTTGTGAGATCACTTCACTTTTTGCGTCTTGTATTTCATTATCTACATATGATATCAATGCAAACCATCGTTCCATAACCTCTTTAAAATCTGCTAATATTGTTTGTATATCCATTATCTCACCATTTATAAAATTTATGTTGGGGTTTCTGGACCACTAGGTGTATCAGGTGTAGGTTTAGTCATTACTTTATTTGTAAATATAGTTGTATTATTTGAAATAACTGTATTTTCCAATTTATAGCCTAATACTGCTTGTTCTTGCCAAGTATAATTAACTTCAACATTATTAATATATTTTGGAACATTAATCGTATATGTCCAATTATTTGCATCATTTAATATTATGACATCTTGTGTTGGTTGAAGAGCACATCTCAATTGTACTGGTCGTAATAATTGTTTATTATTATTGTCATTCCAAATTTTTGTAACAGTTAATGAAACATTTTCTACAGATGGCTTTTGATATAATATTGCATTATCACTAGTTCTAACAATGGATATTATTTCCTTATTGTTCATTGTCAATGACTTTACTTCTTTATTATTGATTGTCCAAGTCATTATATCCCCTATTCATCTTCCACAAAGAATTTTAATGTTTCTGTGCTATCATCATCGTAGGTGACTAAACATTCAACTGTATCCATAACTAAATTATGCAATTTGCCATCTGATCCTGCAAAGAAAACAGTATCATCTTCTAAACTCCAATAGACATGATTAAATAAAGTAATCATTCGTCCACTAGCTGGATTATTGTTTGCATAATAGAAGCCATCTAATATTCCTTCACTAAAAAGTGGTCCAAAATAATCAGATTGAAGATCTTCTACGTTATGTGTGTGTGAAGCATCAGCTTTTGATTGTTCTATATCAAATAAAGCATCATATACACATTTGGCACTTGGATATTGAGTATCTGTTGACTGATCTGATATTGCAGTAACTTTATTTGAAGTATCTTCCTTTCCGCTAACATCAGGGATTGTTGGCTTATCAGTCAAGTCATTGTATGATCCAGTCAATGCCACATTTTTTAATGCATCAACTTTACCTTTAGCTACATTATCGTAATCATTTGTAGACAATCCCATATTCTGTATCTTGTCTACCTTGTCGTCTAAATATGTTTTTATTAATTTTTCGCTTGGTACTTTTGTATCAGTCAATGGATCTGAAAATTGTGTTACTACATTTATTTTCTTTAAGAACCATCTATCTAACCAATCAACTATATCTAAAATCTTTTGTGCCATTTTTCATTCCTTCTATATTTTTGCACTTGTCAAACTATTATCAATATCATTTATAATTCCTAATTTAACATTTACTTTTGTTAAACCAACAGGAACAATAATTTTTTTTATCAATATATTATCATCAGCAATTTCATATGCTATATCATTATCTTCATATATATTGTTATATAAAGCATTAAAAGTAGCATAATCTTCTTCAATTTCATCTTCATAAATATCATTTTCATAATAGTAAGGAGTGTAGCCTTCATAAATGTTTAAGTTTTCATCCCCTTTAACAACATAGAAATCATATTCTTTCATACCATTTTCTGTTTCAATCTCAAGTTTATGTTTGCCTAATCCCAAATCATGAGGCAATAAGAGTTCTTTACTTTCTTCAAAGTACCCTCCACTCGGTGCTTCATTTATGTCACGATAATCAATATAAACATTGATTGGTTTGTCTTGCATATGTATACTTGTTTCAAGATTTCTCACATCATTAATATTATATATGTCTGTTGCACATATTGGTGCTATCATTAATAACACTAATATGATTGATAATACTATCTTTACTTTCATTGTATAATTACTCCTTTAAACTATTGATGCTGGGGGTCTTCTCCATACTAATGTGCATCTTATGTAATTGTTTGGTGATAAAGTTCCTGTGCCTGAAATCATTCTAATTTGAACAACCCCTTTTCCATTGTTTGTATTTCCGATTTTGACTAAAATATTCATTGTACTGCTACTCATACTCATTACTGGTGTAGTCGGAGCATATTGGTCAGGAACTTTTGGAATATCATCAGTTACCGTATCGATATCACTCCATGATGTTGTAATTGTTTTACTAACCGTACCTGGACTATGATTAATTTCTAAAATACATATATAGTCATTAACATATAATTCAGCTCCTAAATTACTAGGAAGGCTAATTTGTTGAAATTCTAATCCTGAAATATCATTTGTTGAGTGAGTGTGACTATTGCTTGACCATAATCCAATGCTTCCATTCCTATACTCGAATATTGGATGTTCAAGTGTCATTTCCAAGTTAGTTGCACTATACATATAACCAAGCAAGACATAGAGTTTCCCATCTTCACTTGATGGCAAGGTTTGAGTATAATATGGACTTGCAAGTTTGCCCAATCCATTGCCTTCATCAGTACAGACCATATAAACAGGCTTACTGACTGTTAAACTTAATGCAGAACTTGTATTGTTAAACGAATAACCTAATGGGAATGTGTATTGTTGCCACATTGTAGTTGCAGTCAAGTCTGCATTTGCATTTGTAGTGGCATTTGTTGAATAATATCTTATATCCCCTCCAAGCAGGAACTTTCTTGTATTCATTGACGAGGATAGGTTTGTTATACCATTTGTTGCAGATGAAGTGTTTACTGGCATAAACTTTCCTTCATCAGCAGTTTGCAACCATATACGATAAGCATAACCCTTATCACTTGCCTTATATTTCGTACTATTTGTCCTTACTTGATAACCGATAGTATTTGTGTTGCTGTCGTATCCACGATAGCATGTCCAACAACCACCATTTACCCTTGTTGAGTCATATACAAATAACATAGTGTAATTGATGTTGAATATTGTAGTATCTGCAGTAGCTGCAGCCAAATTTGAATATACTGGCTTTGCACCTAAACCATTCACATTTAGTGTGAATCCAGCTGCTGAAGTAACAACACCATTCTTCAACATTACAGTTGTTCCATCTACAAGTTCATTTATTCCATCGACTGTTGCAGTAAATGCTGTTGAAGTTGATGATCTATTTACAGTTCCATAGCTGATTTGTGACGCATTTTGAACATCACCATTTGCCAATAGTTTTTCATTGCTTGTTCCACCATCCTTGATTATCTTGCCTGGGAATATTGTATTCTGATTGACATCTGCATAATATATATGTCCATTGTTTGAATAGTTTGATGGTGTACGATAAGCAGTTTCGCCATAAAGTCTTATCCTTGAAACCAATCCATTGCCAGTTCCACCAGTCTGTGTGAACACCAATCGTAGTGCCTTTATCCTTGTAGATGATGAATTTGTCTGCGAACCACTATTTCCACCCAAAGTAAAGGAGATTGGATAACTGTTCCAACCACTATTCCCACCAAGAGTAAAAGAACTTCCATAATTTGAGAATGTTTCAACATTTGAATTGTATTGGGTGTATGTCTGTGTCTGCAATTGACAAGTGAAACCAGTAGCATTATTTGTTCCAGTATAAACTGCAATCTTCCGAGTAATCATATAAAGAACACTATTTGTGTCCAAATCACCCACATCAAATGTTATCCTTAAACGATTCTTTGACCTATCAGTTGTGCTATTGTTTCCCAAATAAGCAGTATAACCATTCATACATAATCTTTGCTTGTTTTCAGGACCGATTGATGAATAGGTAGACCAAGTAGAACCACCATTTGTTGAATATTGGATGCTTATTCTTTCGGATGGGAAATATGCCAATCTATTGGCATTGAAGTCTTCACCAGTAGCCATCAGTATTGGGGAAACACTATTGATAGTTGCAACACCATTCCAAGTCACATCTGTGTCAGGAACACCTATCTGTGTTGATGTGTAAAGGTTAGGTGCAGAGCCATTTGGAGCAGTTGTTCCATAGTTCCCATCTGCACTCGGTATCTTTGTAACTGTTATTCCTTCTGTAAGGCAAACCATGTCATACAATATATAACTGTCATTTGCAGTCTTGTATGCACATAATCGGTATTTATTATCTTCAACTTTCCTTAAATAGAATGTTTGAGCAGACTCATCACCCCAAACCTTAAATGATTGGACTGTGTATGTACTACTGGTGATGTCTGTGTTGGAAAACCTTATGCTTACATAATAATGTCTATCTTTTGCTCTTCGTGTTACTGCAAATGTGATTGGTCTGTCTTGCCAACTTTGAGTCATTGTGAACTCCAACAAGTCCACATATGTCGCACTTGTAACACCCCCAGTAGACCAGTGGTACAGTTTTCCATGTGCATGGTCTTCCCTTGCATATTTAGTGCTTGTTCCGACCAATCCATTATATGGGTCATCTGCTAATCCTTTGCTTGTGCTTGGCTCTACATTTACAGTTATTGTCTGCCAATCCTTCCAACCACTTGTACTATGAAAAATACGATAATACACTCTTGGAGATGCCATATAATAATTATACAATATTTGAATGCAACCATTAGGAATTGACTTTACTGTCAGTAATCCACCTTGCGAGTCATTTGGTGGTTTATTGGTATTCCCAGTCTGTTGAGAACTCCAAACAAAATAATTTCCATCATTTTTATAGTCATTATAGTCAATATTATAATTCAAATTAATTGGTATCTCATCACAAGGAGAATAGTCTGTTGCATTGAAACCCCTTTCAAGTTTTGCACTTGAAACAGAACACTTGCAACCACCAAAAACACGAATCAATGGATATTTACTTGATTGATTTGTTCCACCCTCCTTTATTTGATATGTAACTGTAAACAATTGCCATTCATCTGTCAAATTGAATCTTGTAGCACCATCATTTGAACTGCTTGCACTTTCACCATAGTCCACATCACTATTGGAATACAATCTTCTTACACTCATTCCATTATAGAAATATGTTCTTATTTCATTGTTTGTGTTATTGGCATCGCCTTTCGCCCAAAAACTGAATGTAAAAACATCTGTTGGTTGAAATACTGATGCCTTTGTCATATATTTCATACCACTATAATCAGAAGTATCATTAATACTTTGATTATCTATAACATCGATTGGATTTTCGTGAAAAACAGAATATGTCCTTGTAGGCATTGAACAGTTTCCACCACTCTTTTTATCACCTTGCCATTGACCAAGAAGATTTACTCCACCTTGACTATTGCCTTTTGCAAGAAACCAATTTTTTAGCCATGCAACCAGATCTAATTTTTTACTGCTCATTTCATCACTTATGATATAGAATGAAATATAATGTGTCCAGCATCTGTACCTGTTGTAGGACCTAATTCAATGCTAGAAACATCCACTATATTTGATTTTAGGGTACTATTTAATTGTGTTGAAGTTATTCCACCGTCTTTAACTTTAAATTTGTTTGCTCCGCTTGCAACATAAGCTGTTAATGTTGATTCATCGGCACTATATGTAGTATCTTCCACTAGATCAGAAACCTTAATGTATAAATGCTCATCTGTACCTGAACTGTCTTTTGTATTAATAACTAAATCAATATATTTATCGCCGACAACATATCCGTTGACAGGACTGTTTGCTGTAGTAACTGATTTTACACTACCAGATTTAACTAAAAAGTCTTTTGGAATATCTATTTGTCCTATTGAAGATCCACTTTGACTAAAAGTATAAGTAGCAAAATATCCAGTATTTGCTGTTTGCTCTTTTGTTAATGTAACAGCACCAGCTGTAGCAAGTTGTGAAGATAATGTATCTATTGAATCTTTTAATACTTTTCCTTGATATGCACTTAACGCTGTACCATCAGAGTGAGAAGCTTGTGTTAATTCATTAATTGTTTTTACGTGACCATATTTTGTTGTACTACCTAATCCATATGTTGTTGCAGTTGTAGCATGAGCTATAGGTGTACGACTATCTGTTAATCTACTATCCGTCGAAAGAACATATGTTGCTCCTGATGTACCATCTGCATCATTTGTTAAATCACTTGTTTTTGTAGGAATTGTTGGTTTATCTTCAAATTCTATTGTACCTGTACTTGCATTGGTTACAACATTTTTACCTTTATATGAACTATGTGTTTTATCAAGTTTGTTATCTAAACTGTCTTTTACTAATTTTTCACTTGGATAATGATCATTTGTTGTTGTTGCACTCCAACTTGTTACCTTATTGTTAACAACTTCAAACCAATTCTTTAACCATGTTACAATATCTAATTTTTTTGTTGTCACTTTATCACCATAATAATATCATTTTGCCATCATCGGTTAGTTTTAAGTCAATGCGATCTTTACGTGCATATTCAAATAAATAACTTCCTTTCCCTTCATAATTGCAAATCTTAATTTTTGGCACTACATTATTTTTTACAGATATTGCTACAATATTTGTTCGTATGCGTTCAGAATATATAAATATCTTAAAACAAAAATGGTTAAAAATGGTAGGTGGCACAATGCAGGTAACTTTTTCTTTATATTCTCCAATGTGCATAGTGATGCCATTACCATCTTTTGTCATAAAAGTTACATATATATCTTCATCTTTCCATGCTTCTTCATTAAATTCAAATTCACATTTACATATTTTATTGACAATATTTTTATTAATTTCATAATGCGTAAGCTTATGAATTTCATCATCGACATAAAACTTTAATAACATTATTATCACTTTTACTATTCTAATACTTATAAATTATCATCTTCAATTGTATCGTATGTTAATTTGTTTCCTTCAATATCCATATCAATAATGGCATCTTGGATATTATGGAAATCATCATCCAATAAGATTATACTATCAAGATTTGTATCACTACTAATGAAATTTGATAATATCAATTGACCAGGATCAACATTTACAGTAGTGTTAATACCTATAAGAGTATTTTCTAAATCAGCAATAGTAGTATTGTTGTCAATGCTCATTGATTCATTTAATAACCAACCATCATTATCAACAAGTAAATTAGTGAATATAGGTTGGTCTGTTAAGGTAGCGATATATACGCCAAGAACAAATTCTTTTGTGACAATGACACTATTATAATTTGAATCCTCTATAGGTCTAACATTAATGGTATGAGTACCCATCTCTAAAGTATCATATTGTTGTCCGATTGTATTGTTAACTAAAATAATACTATCCCCAGGTTTTGTAATGTTAAGTGGAGTTTTTGAATCAAACCAACAATAAAATGTATTGATTTCATTATCAAAGGCATCTCTAATGCTTAATGGTATTGGATCATGATTTTGATATTCTTTTGTTTCTGGCATCAGCAATTCAATTGTATAATCTCCCTTTGCAACATTGATATCAAATAATTGACTATCAAGTTCATCATTTGTTATATTAATTGACAATGTACCTGCTTGATATATATTGCAACGAATGTTAAAAACATGATTGTTTAATGTTGTATGAAGTGTTGCAATATTATTATGATTTAATGTTATGTGAGTAACATCTGTATCATAGCATTTTACTTGTATGGTATTTGCTCCAACTTTAAAATTATTATTTAATATTTCAAATATCTTTTCGTACAATTCAAAGTTTTCGTATTTTGAATAGTCACCAACACGAACAATAATTTTGTCATGCCCTTCTGCATTAGGATTATTAGCTCTGCAAATATTTATAGTATATATATATGCATCATCTGTTTCTGTTCTTGTATATGTATATTCAACATCATTATTTGTGTCTGTATTGATTACGGAAATCGGTTGATAAATACTATCAGCATTAAAATTACGATAATATCCTGTCACACTCATTAAAATGACTTTGATGCTTTCAACATTAATGTTAATACTTTTTAATAAATTATTATTAACATATATTTCACATTTATCATTATATATGTATATTTTAAAATTTTGCCAATCGTTTCTTGTTTTATTAAATGTTGTTGTTGCAATATTGTTGTTATAGTCAATTTTTACTTCATTGAATTTATTTGTAATGTTAACAATGTTTTCATCCTCATCGTCATATATGCTAATAGCTGAATACCCATCGTTCAATAAATCCGCAGTTACAAAGGCAGGTGTTGCTATATTGTATCCAGAATAGCCGAAACCATTAAATTCTTCTTTTTCTCCATCAATATATGTTTTATCATAAATAGTCGCACGATAAATAGCACACCCAGTTTTATTGTAACTTATCTGTTCAAGTTTCATTGGATTACGAACATCAAAAGAATATTGAACATTTTCTATGACACCATCATTTGCGTTACTTGTTAAAATAATATTATATTCACCTATTGTTGAACAAAAAGAACTTATATCTATCAAGCCATTAACAACATTTAATGTTTGATTATTTATAATGATGCTATTATCTTTTGTTAAAGTAACTGTTACTGTGCTGTTTTTTGTTTCCCCTAATGGTTTATAATAAATAATAGGCACATTTGGAATATAAAAGATATCTTCATCTGGTAAAATAAAGTTTGATTTAATCTGCACATTATGTTGATAATCTACATCATCATATTCTATAACATAAACATCTCCAGTTTCTCCATACCAAGTATCATCATTGATATGTCCTTCTATATGAAGCAAATAATTTCCTGCCTGTAAAAGACTATTATCCATACTATAATGCCATAAACCATTATCTATAGCTGTTAAAATAATATCGTTAACCGTGATTGCTTCACGATGTTCTGTAATGAAAGGTTCACCAGTATATTCATCACATAATTTAATGGATACATAATTGTTTACTGATCCTAAATAATATATATCATCTGCTTCAAGTAAATGATGTAAAAGCATGACATAATATTCTTCTGTGACATTACTATATGTATGATTTGATACTTTTGTCTTTACTATGAATCTTAAATCAGGCATATCACGACTTGGTATTGAAGAATATTGTGGTGTACCAGTATAAACATATTTACCCATAAAGTCTGTTTGCCCAGAGCATAATAGTTCATCTTCTATGAAAAGATCAAAAGGAATATCTGATAATATAGTGTTTAATGTATCTTTCATTTCAATTGTTACTTGCCATTGATCATCATAATATGCTGTTTCTGTGTTATATAATGCACTATAAGGATTATTATTTTTAGGAGTTATTGTCACTTCTATCTTACCTGGCATGACATTAACAATTCTTGTAATTTCTGATTCGTAATAGTCATTTGTGCTTGGCACATATTTGAATGTATAGTTATGCAATCCTGTTACAGTTGGTTTTATAATTATATTATCCCCTATGCTGTAAGTATAAATTAATGTATTTCCATCATATATTTGTATTTGTCCATTTGTTACAGGATCATCATTATCGTCACGCACAACAATAGGAATATTATTATTAGAATTTTTATATAATTCAAAATCATCTAATACAATATAAGTAGGATGTATACGTTGAACTCTGTTCAATGCATTAACCAATCCATATAGATCGTTAGGAATATCATTGTTGGATACACCAACATTAAATAAGTATGCTTTTAAAAATTTACAATAAAAATCAATTTTTCTTATTAACAATAAGTTTATTTCAGGTACTGTTCTTTTGATGATAGTGCCATTATCAACTGTAAAGGTTGCTATTCTATTATATTGTTTAGAATTGTCTGTATATAAAAAATCAACAACTTCTTCACTATCATTAAAATGTAATGTTTCATCTGTAGGCAATATTGATGTATCGCATACAGTAACACTTTTAATTTCTGGAATCTTTGCAATTAAGCTAGAAAAAGATAGAGTATTTTTTTCTAGCTCTGAAATTACTCCAAACCTAAATAAAATATTACCTAATAATGCTTTAATCAATATCATTTTGCTATACATTTTTTGATATTGTAATGTCATATCATCAATATCTGTCATATTACCCCTCATTCACATCTAATAATAATAGCATTAGTTCCATATATGATGCTGTTTCTCTGAACATTTCATTCATTTCTGCTTGTGAATATGTTTCATTTTTTGTATAATACTGACTTAAATCAATAAACTTTTCCAATAAGAAAACCTTATCATCATATTGTTCGTCATAAATA
>JAEEGL013168656.1_pt1 | contig 10912 bp, 10 predicted proteins | sample 9134231 | NCBI WGS metagenome assembly JAEEGL01 (sample SAMN16246548, study PRJNA631951) | gut metagenome | biome: gut microbiome; feature: rumen; material: fiber-attached | host: Bos | place: Iran: Karaj | collected 2018-10
GAAGGGCATCAACTCCGGCAAAGAATTCTGGAGCTGCAGCGGATACCCGGAGTGTAATGGGACGAGGAAGATAACGTGATAACGACATCATTAAAGCAACACAGGAGCCTCTCAAGGCTCCTGTCTGCTTGTCCTAAATGTCTTTTTCGACGTATGTGAAGGTCGTCTTGCCGATGTTGAAGGACATGCCGTGGCGCAACCAGATCTCCTTGTCGAGGTGGGCTGGCTCTCCATTGAGGAAGACGCCAGGCTCGAGTGCCTTGAGGCACAGTCTTTCGTTCACCATGGTGATCTCTGCCTGGATGGGGGCAAGTTCGCTGCTGATGTCCCACGACAGCTGCAGGCTGCACTCTACTGACTTGCCAATGGTGACCCTCATTGTGGGATTGCTGCGGAACCACTTGTACAGGGCAACATCCATCGTCTTCACGGCACCCTCAACCTTGAGGAAGTAGCGCTGTGAGCGTGGAGCGATGTTGGCGATACAGGCGGTCAGCATCATCGCATAGATGATAAAGCTGAAGAGGATGAGTACGCGGTAGTCCATCCTGATCTCGACATAGAGCAGGGTCCATACATAGAGTGAGAGGAATCCGATGATGACGCTGATGATGATGAGCGACTTGCGCAGATGGATATTGGTGCGGAGGGTGGCGCACAAGGCGATGATGAAGCCTGATGCTGTCCACGGAATCCAGTCGATGATGAATGCCATGCCTGGGATGGGGAAGAGGGCATCAACGTAGTCGAACAGTCGGAAGATGAAATAGCTGAGTATGGCTGCCACAGCGGAGCGCAGGATGATTTCGATAACCTTGTTTAAGATATGTCCTGCGCGTATGGCCATGATCGAGATACCCACTGTCAGGAAGAAGGCGATATTCTGTCCGAAATAGGGCAATACATGCCGGGTATGGGGTGCGATGATGGTGAACAGCGTCCAAGCGACAGTGGCGGCGATGACAGCCATCAACATCCAGTTAAGATAGAATGGGGCGTTGCGGTGGTCGAAGAGGAATTCCCTGTTGTAATAGTGGTGACCATGCTTGCAGCGGTCGCTGTATTCAGGACAGTGGTAGTCGTTCTCGTCCCAGCATTTCTTGTGCATGGTATGCTCGCACTTCACCACAATCTCTTCGCCCATGACAAAGGGCGCCTTGCAGAGGTAGCACGACTCCTTGACCATGTGGTTGCGCACACTCATGCTGTTGCCCGTATAGCGCATCACGTACTTCTTAAGGAAGATGCGATAGCTGATATGCGGTATGACCATCTGGATGATGAAATAGACTAGCAGCAGGATGGCGAAGCCCAGGAGAATGCCTTGCGGGATAACCTGAAGCAGGCTCTGTCCGTTGACGATGATGGGGTTATAGGGGTTGCCCTCAGTAATAGTCGTTGAGAAGGAGGATATGAGGGTGTCGTTTTCTGTGCTATAGAAATTGGTCGTCAGCATGTGTACTCCGCCACGATAGACCTTACCATCGGGGTTCTCGAAGGTGAAGCGGTAGTCTGTGGCAGGCAGTTTGAACGCCTTGAACAGCTGGTCCTCGAAATAGATGAGGTTGTAGCTCTTGATCATCTCACCACCGCTCTTCTCACAGAAAAGGCGGATGACGCCCATATCCTGGATGTCGTCGGAGGGGTCGCCGCGTCGGATGCTGGAGTAGAATGCCGTAAACGTGTCGTTGTTGACGGAGTCGTTCTTGATCAGTTCCTCCTCGAATTGGTAGTGGTCGGGGTCGATGGGCTCGTCAGTCTCTGTATTGTATATCTTGTCGTTGGAGAAAGTGATCATCACCCACTGGCGACCATTGGCCCACGGTCCTAACCTGTTGACAATCTCTGTCTTCTTCTCGAGGATGGCGCGGTAGAGATAGACATAGTCCTCTGCTCCCTTCACGAAGTAGTTGTCCATGATGTAGTCGGTAGCAGGCATGGTTTCGCTGACGGTCTTGCCATGCATGAAAGCGAGGAACAGATTGTTGTGCTTGAAGACGGTGCTCATCTCAAGGATGTGCTCACGAATATGGTTGATGTCGCTTTGGGGCAATGTCAGGTCGACCAGCGCCAAGAGCATGATCTTGTGCGAATTGATCATCTCTGACATCACATTCTCTATCTTGATGAGTCGTGGGCGCGTCAGCGCGCTCTCAGGGATGCCGTCGTAGGTCTCCTTCACCTCAGACCTGATCTCCGTGCTGTCTTGCAGCTCGTTGTAGCCGATGCTCCTGTTCAGGCTCGTCGTTACTGTGAAGGTCTTGTGGTCAGGCGAGAACTTGACACTATTGACGGTGAGGGCGTCCTTCTTCTTCGGCTTGACCTCCTCCAAGAGTTGGTCGTAGTCGTCAACGCCGTCCATATTGGCTGTGATCTGGTCGCACCCCGTTAGGCAGAGTGCGGCAAGAGCTGTCAGCAGGTATCTGTGTATCATCTTTCGTACCATTGGTGTCCTTATATTATATATGTAGATGTCTCGTGATTATATTGTCGGATATTGTTGTCCGCCATTGTTGTGCATCATATCCTGATACTGTTTAGCCGACTGGCGGGCCTTCTTCAGTGCCTGAAGTTTAGCCCACAGCATGTTGACGAACATCAGGAGGATGGCTACGCAGGCAAAGCCTATCAGGTAGTCCTTGAGGCGAATGAACAGCGGCTTGTACTCCATGGCCTGTATCTTCTCGGAGATGGCCTTGAGGTTGGTGAACTTCTCTTCAATGATTTCCATGTGTGACGACAGCTGTGGCATAAGGGCCGTAGCAGCCTTGGCCTTCTCGTAGCTGCTCTGCAGGTTGGCGAAGATGACCTGCTCCTTGGCCTTGACCTTCTCCAGTCGGGGGGCGAGCTTGGAGACAAGCGACAACTCGAAGGCTGTCTTATACAGTCGCTTGTAGGTGCTGTCCTGATTGAGGAGGAGCTCCTCGGCATGTGCAAAGTCTCCGAGTGCGTCAACCTTCTGTTTCTTCGATGCCAGCGTGTCGGCCACCATTTGCTTCAGCTGTTGCACCTGTGTCATGAGCTCCATCAGATTCTCGCTGTCGGCAATGTCAGCCTGCATGGCCTGTGTGAAGGTGTTCCAGCGCATGTCTATGGCATTGTAGTTTTCCTGCACCATCTTCATCTTGCTATTGAGCACATTGACATACGATGTGGAGAGCGGTGACGAATTGGAGAACGTGAAGTTCATGTTACAGATGACGGCCAGTTGGTTGAGGTCGTCGGCATACTGCATCATGCGGCTCTCTATCTCCACGTTGAGTGAGTCTGACTCGAGATTCTGAGCCACACTGCAGAGCGGGAAGAGGGAGAGCGCTCCTAACAACAGTATATGTCTGATTACTTGCATGAATTCTTAAAGTATTTCTCGGCTTGTCGGAATAATTTGACGGCATTCTGGTCCTCACTGCTCTGGGGATTGCCGGCATTGATTAATACCTGGGTGTCCTTGATAAGCGACTCACACTGGTGAGACAAGTCCTCGCGCTCCAACTCGTCTTTGCTGATGAGCCAACGTGAGGTCATCTTATCCAGATGGCGGGCATTAGCCAGAATGGTCTTGGTGTCGAGTGCTCTGCCCTTGCTGCCGCCCAGTAGCTCCAAACCGCCACCGGCTTCATTGACTTGTACCTTGATGGCTGCGATGGAATCGACATAGAGGTTATACTGGTCGCGGGCACTCTGGATGTCGGGACATGGGCTGTAATCGGTATTCTTCGGATACTGGGCGGTCATCGTGGCCTTGATTTCCTGGAAAGCCTTCAAACCCTCTTGTGACGATACCGTCCCCTTGCCATAGCGCTTCTTGAAGTTGCTAAATTGCTTCTTCAGGGCTGTCAGGGCGTTTTGGGATGATTTGATTTCATCGTCCAAGCCGAAGCAGGGATTGCGCTGTATCGTGACGTTATACGTAGTTTTGAGGTCTTGTCCGAAACTGATGTCGTAGCCGCGCTTGACACCTTTCTCCTTGACGAGATCCATCAGGAACAAGTCGTGCAGCTCGACCTTCACCTCGGTGCGCTTGCCCTGGATGTCGAACGTCTGCTCGATATAGTCGTTGACCATCTTCAGCTCCTGTTCGGCAGGCTGCAGACCATCAACCGAGATCCACTTCTTGAAGATGTAGTCCTTGTAGGGCTTAGGCAGTGCATTACGGCACTCCTTGGTCAGTCGGAAGCGGTCAGTGGGGTTCGACGTTACAACGTAGGGCAGGTCGTCGGTACGTATCCAGCGACGCTTGATGGCCTGTCTGTAGCGTGTGTCGTTCCAGAAAACGAATAACATGCGGTAAGAGACGAGGCTTACCGTCAGGGTGTTCTTCCCTTCATCGAACACGAACTTGACCATCAGGTCTTTATCGGTGTTGTCTTTCTGGAGAGCCAGATGGTCGGTATAGGCTGAGTCTTGGGCGACGGTAATGGCTTTGACCACCTGTGCCTTGGCCATCGTAGCGCCCATCAGCAGACAAGCCACCATCAGACTCCTCATCCATCGGATGCTTCTCGTTGTATGTTTCTTCTTCATATATACTATATCAATTTTCTATTCGTTCAACTCTCACCCATCCATTGGGTTCCCCCTGCTGGCGTACCCAGGCGGCTACCTGCAAGTCCTCGGGGAAGGGCGCCTCCAGTGTGGCGTGATAGGTGTCGTAGCGCAGGTAAGCTGCTACGCGCCTGACGCCCCACAGCAGGTCGGTATAGGTGTCGACCATATTGATGCATACCCTGCCTGCAAAGGCTCCGAAGTATCGGATGTTGGGGTGCCAGGGGTGGGGCATCTCCTCGCCGTTATCAGCGGTGAGGAAGTGTAGCACAGGCGCTCCGTCCACGCAGGGGTATTTGGCGGGCAGGTCGAGCATCATCACGAAATGGTCGGCATAGAGCGGTTTGTTGGTCACGCCTTCCTCGTTGAGATGTGCTACGTCGGTAACGCCGCAGATGCTACGCTGGTAGTAGTCGATGCGGTAGCTGACGGGCAGACCGTCGGCATTGGTACGCTCTACGCGCCAGTTGATGTCGGGGCGGCCTTTGAGACCCTCCTCCAACTTCTGCCACTCATAAAGCAGCCGTCTGTTGCGACCACTGAGCTTGCTGGCTTCGTATTGACTACTCTCCATCATGATCCATATTGGTTTATCAACCTGGGAACGGATCGGGTATCAGATAGACCATGTCGCCATTGTTCACCTGATAGTCGGCCAGTGTCTGGTCGGTATGTCCGATGCGTGGTCTCAACACTCTGATCTCGTGCACCAGTGGGTCCTCCTTGCCAAAGAAGTAGTCGAGGGGTGCTCCCGTGGCATCAATCGATGGAAAGTCGAAGATGAGCTTTCCGTCGTTGCCGATAGCGTGGCGCAGATTGGTCATCAGCGTCTCCAGCGGTGCGCTAGGATTGACGACGCGGAATTTGACAGTCTTGTTCTTATAGACGATGTCCAGTAGGAAATCTTTTTCTTCCATTGTGGTAATCTGTTATCGTTGTTGTTTACTGAATCAGTACATGTTTGGTTGTTTCTCCTTTCTTCGCTCCATCTGTATGCTGACATAGATAGGATAGATGTTCGGGCTGCGCACCTCCATCCTCTTCCTGAGCATCATCTCAGCTTGCGGAATCTTCTCGGAGAAGTTACGCTTGACGAATGGGTTCTCCAACAGGGTAATCTCGACATAGAAGGCATAGCCGCAACCCGATGGACTGTTCTGCTGGATATGGTCTATCGAGATATTGCTGATCATGTCGGGCACGATGGCATAGCGGTTCATCAGCTCCGTATAGCAGAAGATCTTCATGTCGGCAGGGGTAACAATGCGGTCGTTGGTGACCATGTGGTAGCGCAGCAGAGCCTTCACGCCCTCGGCATTGTTGACTTCGTCGTAGCCGTTGACGGGGTCTGCAATCTGTCGTATGCTCTTGGCGTCGAACTCTGCGGGAGGTACGAACTTGCTGTCGCTCTTGAGAAGCTTGTTGACTGACGAGCCGTCGGTAGTGAGGTAGCCGATATCCAGACTCACGTTATGGTTGCCCAGTACACGGCGGTCGAGCATCAGGTAGATGCCAGGATTGGTGCGGAACTTATCTTGTCGGACAGCTTCTGACAGTTTGGTGAGCACCTTCTGCACATTGGTGGAGATGTTCTGTAGGCTGATGTCTTTCAGCTCCTGGAAGGCATAGTAGTCTGAATGGAACTTGGTGGAAAGACTGTTGATCAGTCGCAGCAGCGTAGCCTGGTTGAAACGGTCGACAGCTACACGGCGTACCTCGATGGGCGTCTTTCCAAACAGTTGCTCCTTAGCAGGCGGCAAAAGGTGCATGAACTGGCGATTCTTCTGCTGGTTAGGTTCAGCTTCGCTAAATCCCGTCACACGCACAACCGGGAACGACGATGACAGCGTGGCAGTATTCAACTGGGTGTTGACCAGCAGGATGGCGTTGAGCGACAGGTGGCTCTTGTCAAATACGAAGTCGGGGGCAATGCCCGTGAAGTCGAAGACCATCTCGAGCGACTCTGTCTCCATGGGGATATACTTGCGCGCCTCGTGTCTCTTGACAAATACGAGTGCCACATTCTGACGGGCATACAGGTCGAGACCGGTCATCGTGGCATTATACATCTGTCCGTGATTGTACATCAGGGATTCTACCGAGAAGCAGTTCTGCATGGGTAGGTCGCCATTCTGCCAGGGCTTTACCAGAGGCAGCGGACGACCTTCGATGGAGATTCTGACATCTTGGAAACGGGTGTCCTTGATGGCAAATGTCATCTGGGACAAGTCGGTGACGGGCTCGCGGAAATTCAGGGTGACCTTCCAGCGACGTCCATCGAGACGTACCACAGAGCCAATGGTGGCGTTGATGACACGTGAACGGAACAAGGGCATGAACTGGAAACCTGTATCTGCCAAGAAGAAGGTGCTCTGCTCTGTGAGCGTGCTCTCAGGGATGCTGTTCTGCAGGCCTGCCTCGATGATGGCAGTAGCGGGTATGGCATGTCCTACCTCATAGGGGGTGGCCATGCGGGCATATTCATCGAGCACATCCTGTTTCAGGCGCTCTATCTCACTATCGCTCTCGTTGGCTTGGTAGGCCAGCGCAGTGACCAGCAGTCTGAATACGGGGTCTTGCTCTATGCCTTCCAGCTGGTCGGCGTGGTCGCTCTGTCTCCAGATGCTGACAATCTCGTTCAGCAAGTCATGGGCCCGTTGTCTGGTATCGTATGCTTCTTGTTTCATGTCTAATTCCAAATATTGAGTATCGTATCATACTTGTATTTCTCCTGGGTGCTTCTGATGATGCCCGTAACAGTGACATACACCTTGCGCTCCTCACGGACGTACGACATCGTAGCCGTGACGTTCTCCAGACGTGTCTCATAGCGCTCGACGGCTGTTTTCAGCTCTGTGGCGAAGGTGTTGATGTTTTTCGAGTTTCCCGAGATCTTCTTGGTATAGAGATCGTCCTCATCGACATCCTCATCGGGTAGCGAATTATAGAGGACGCCCTCGCGCTCATTGAATATCTCGAAGCGCACGTTGTTGAAGACGAAGCCGAAATCGCTGTCGATAGGACACTCGCCGCAGGTGCTGTTCAGCAACATGTTCATGAAGGCGTCGATGGCCTCCTTGTCGCTCTTGGCCTGCAAGAGTTCGCCCTTCTTGATGCCGATAGGTGTAATCAGTCCTTTCATCAGTGGTTCAGATTAAGGGGATGAATTCCTTTTCTTTCTGCTCAGGCACGTAGAGAGCGTTGAACAGCTGTTCGAAGAGCTCGGTATAGAGCTTCTCATAGAGTTTCTCATGCAACTCGCTGCTGAGGATGCGTCCCAGTTCCGGCTTCACGGTGTTGTCCATATACTCGGTCAGCCTGCTGCTCAACGAACTGGTCAGTTCGTCTCTCAGTTCCTCCTTGATCTGCTGGAGCAGTTTTTCATGCAACTCGGGATTGAGCTGCTCGTAGAGTTCCTTCTTGGCTTGTGCCAGCAGTGCATTGTAGTCGATGGTGTCGTCTTCCAGCTCTACGCCGTCGAGCAGGGTGACTGCTCCGGAAAGGAAGTTCTCAAACCATTTCAGCCATTTTGAGATATCGCCCATCCACAGACGTGGTATCTCTTCATCCTGTCGACCATTGGGCTTCATGATGAAGTAGTCGATAGCCTGTGCAATCTCTTGGGTGAGACTGACGAAGTCGGCGACACGCCCCTGCATATCGAATGACTTCATGACAAACAGGTAGCGCTGCATGGCGCGCTTGCCGTCGCCTTCCTTGAAGTTGGCGTGGCCTGCCAGCGAGTAGAGCAGGTCGGCATAGCGCTCGTGGAAGTCGTCGAAGCGGTTGTCGGCAGACAGCAGCAGACAGGGGAGGATATAGTCTGTATCGACAGTGAAGACACCATCGCTCACCAGGATATGGGTGATAGGCAGCGTGTTGCTGGCTTTCACCTCGTCCATTGTCTGGATGGCATAGACGTATTGCGGTCTGATATAGGGAACACCATCACGCTCGAAAGGCAGGTTGTTATTTCCGAAGCCTACTGTCAGGTAATACTCGTCGCCATAGAGCATGGGAATATTGATACTGACGTCCTCGTCAACTTGAATCAGTTGGCCTGAGGGGAGTATGGCCGTACACTCCAGACGGTCTATCTCAAACTTGTTGGTATAGAATGCACCCTGACAGTTGAGCGGTGCCCCTGGCAGTACACCCATACAGTTGTCGCCCAAGGCAGCACGGATAGCCATCTGCTGTCTGAAGTCGAGGTTGGCGTCCTGGTCGAGGAAAGTCTGGGCGGTAAGCTCCATGCCCGGCTTCCAGTTGATTCTCGCGTTAATATCCATAGTATGTTGCTATTTATTCAGTTCTGCATTATAGTCAAGCACCAGAGCTTCGGAAGTCTCTGGCTTCTCTCCGTGCCACTTGATGCGTATGATGCTCTTGAGGTCGAAGGGGAGAAACCACTCCTGTAGGAAGGCGGTAAGTCCCACTAAATCTTCGCTCATCTGACAATATTCCTCTGCGGTGAGGTTTTCGATGATGAGCTCGAATTGCACGGACGGTATCCAGTAACGGGTATTGTCTGTCTGGCTGTAACGTCCCCTTTTCATAATGACCTCACACTCAAAGAGTGAACTCAGCATTCTGCTCACAAGGTGTATGTCACCACGCAGGGTGTGGATGAAAGGCAGCATGGGCGCTATCTCCTTGATATAGGGGTTCTGCTCAGCCTCCAGATCATAATGGAAATATGTCTTCAGCAGGTAGTTGAGCTTGTCGGAAAGCAACTCTGAGATTTGTCGCTCTACAGCCAATCGGTTGCGGAAGGCGTAAGTGTCGAAGGGCTGGAAGAAGTCCTTCAACAGTCGCATCTTGCGGTTCTGTTCGCGGATGTTCCTGTTGCGCTCTCCCTTTTTCAGCGTGTTGTCGCGGAACAGCATGCCTTGTGGCAACAGCTTGAGAAAGCCGTCGCGCGCCACTTGTATCTCCTTGGTCTCCTCGTCGTAGCTCAGCACATCACGGTTATAGTTGCGATAGAAGGTACCGCTGTTCTCTACCTTCCATTGGCCTTCCAGCTCAGGATAGAGGTAGTTGACCAGTGCCTCCGCGCTGATTTCCGACAAGTTCTGATTGATTTTGCTCATGCGCCTCTCATTGCTATATAGTTGTCACCTTGGCGGGTCACAACGTGCAGGATATCCTGCTGTGGAATGCCCACCTGTGCCAGCGTCAGCTCCTGAAAGGGGAAACTGGCATCCAGCACGCTGTATTCATGTTGATAGACCTCGTCGGAGCGTCTGCCTCGCAACGGGGTTTCTGTCTCTAAGTATTCAGCCACAGCTCTGCCTGGCTTCATCACCTCCACCTGTTTGCCGTCGTCTTTTGCCTCGACAAAGTCGACGAAACAGTCGTTGAGTGTCACCTGAGGGTTGTCGTCGCCCAATAGCACACGCAACTGCTGCAGGCTGGCAGCCACCGTTGTCGTCGTGGTGATGTCAGATGTCACGACAGGCGTCCACTGTTCGTGTACGGCACAGTCGTCATCGTAGGCCTTGAACTCGACGAACTTGGTCGTCAGGTGCTGTCCCTCATAGCAGAACATCCGTCCGCATAGCGAGGTAAGGGCTCCTGCCTCCAGCTGTTCGCGATGGATGAGTTTCAGCGCCTCCTGTACCTCTACCGCTCCGATAATCGAGGCGATGATGGGCGTTGTGGCAGCACGTCCGGCAGACTCGTTACGACGGACAATGCCCGCACAAGGCATACGGTAAGCCAGGTCTTTTAGACCTTCCGGCCCCAGACTGCAGGCGTAGCAGTTCTCACCAGGCATGAAGACGCGGGCTGTGCCTTCCAACCCGTCGATACCTCCATCGACCCAGGGAATGCCCGCACGCATGCAAAGCCTGTTGATGTGATAGCGCGCCAGCCGGTTGTCAACACATCCTATCACAACGTCCATCGTGCTCAGCAGTCCTAAACCTACGTCGTAGGCGATGTCGCCACAGATGGCGTCGACCTCCATCGCTGGGTTCATCTCGATAAGCCGCTCTGCCACCACTATGGCTTTCTGCCTTCTGCCCTCTGCATCAGCATGGCTGAAGAGTACTGAACGTGTCAGATTATGCTCTTCAATATGGTCGAAGTCAACCACCGTGATGTGACCTACGCCAAAGAGCGCGAGATTCTTAAGCACCTCGTTTCCCAAGGCACCTGCTCCCACTACCATCACGCGGGCTTTATCGACCCTGTCTCTCTGAAACCATGACAGTTGAGAGAATATTTCCTCTGTCTGCTCCGTGCTTTGCATTGTTGCTTTAGGCAGTCCGGTTATCGATTATTGTTTGCAAAGGTAATAAAATAAATGAAAAAAACGTCTCAAAGACTAAAAAAATAACGAATGATAGTAAAAAAAATAATAAAA
>JAEEGL014168508.1_pt1 | contig 10912 bp, 9 predicted proteins | sample 9134231 | NCBI WGS metagenome assembly JAEEGL01 (sample SAMN16246548, study PRJNA631951) | gut metagenome | biome: gut microbiome; feature: rumen; material: fiber-attached | host: Bos | place: Iran: Karaj | collected 2018-10
CTCTGGTGTCAGGTGGGATTTGACTGACCTATAATACTCACACAGGGACGCGGCGTTTCTCTCGCCTTTATGATAATAATCATTGATTTTAGCGATAGCGTTTTCAAAGAAGGAGGCACGCACATTCTCAACAAAGAGGCCGCGTTTTTGCAGCTCTGCTTTCACGCAAATACGAGCCAGAAGAAAAGCGTCCCGATCGATGTTTACGTTACCCTGTGAGCTTGCACTATTGTTCACCCGATAGAAAAAAAGCGGCTGATCCAAAAAAACGATCCTGTCTGCGCAGCAGGCAGTAGTCATAACAAAAAAGGTGTCCTCTGACTTCCTGACGGGTTGAAACCTAATACCGGTCTCTTCAATGAACTTTCTTAAGTATAACTTATTGCAAGGCCCAGCGTAGAAATCTGAAAAGAATGTCCTGCCACATTGATTGACATTGAAAACCGTATCCGGAAAATTCTGTTTTCTGAATGGGGTCAGCCGTCCAGTGAGATTGTCGTAATGTTGAAAGGAAAAAACAACGATCTCCGCGTTATTCTTCTCCGCGCAGCGGAACGTCTCTTCCAGTAAGGTCGGCGCAAAGAAATCGTCGGCGTCCAGGAATATGAGGTACTTTCCCGTCGCAATCTTCATGCCGTTGTTCCGGGCCACGCCTGCGTACTGGTTCCGCTGCCGCAAGACCCGAATCCGACTGTCCTTTTGCCGGTACTCCTCCAAAATCTCAGCAGAATGGTCCGTGGAACCGTCGTCCACGAATATAAACTCCACATCCTGGAAGGTCTGTGCGAGCAGAGAGTCCACACATTCCCTCAGGTATTTTTCGGCATTATAAACGGGAACAACGACAGATATAGCGGCAGGCATACAATAATCTCCTTGACGTCAAGTCTTTATCGCCTTTGTGGAAAACCAGCTTTTCAGTTGTTATGCCGCCCGGGGAGACCGCAGACCTTCCGGAGCCCGGCGGAGACTCGGGGCTACCAATTACCGAAGGTATAATACTCGCATTCGCATCTGTCTCTCGAATTGCACTGTAAAGAGCTTCAAGGTACTGAGGATGAACCCAATCGTCGCTGTCCACAAAAGTGATAAAACTGCTGTTGCTGTTTTCGAAAATCCAATCCAGCGCAAAATTCCGTGCGACAGACTGTCCTTGGTTTTGTTGGTGAAATGCCACAAAACGAGAGTCCAGATTTGAATACTCTTCGCAGATTTCGCCGCTGTTGTCGGGACTGCCATCATCGACAAGAATCGCTTCAAAATCCGTGAAAGTCTGCGCAAGAAGGCTGTCCAGACAGCGCCGTAAGTATTTGTCAGCTCTATAAACCGGGATTACTACGCTGATTGTTGACATAGTACACTAATATCTCCTTAATACTACTTATCAATATCGCTATCGACGAAAATGATGAATTAATAATTCCATTGTACTGACTTGGTTATGCTGGACAGGCATTTTGAAAGCAATCGATTGAGGCTATAGACCGGAACAATAACGCTGTCTAAAGGTATGGAGACCTGTACTCTATAGCTTTTTTAGAGCTTCGATGCCAGCTTGAACGCGGGCTTGGTATTCCGGCATAATTCTCTGCAAATGAGTTCTAATTGAGGATTCGTGCTCCATCAGCCAAGAGAATGCATTTGCTAAATCGTCGTCTTTTTGCAAATCCTGCACAGAGATGACATAGTTTTCCTCAGAACCAAATAGATCCCGGGCAATTCCCTTGGATTTAACAGAATAACCGATGGTCAAGGTTGGAACGCAACTGGAATAAGCTGCAATTGTCGCGTGGGTACGTGCTCCGACAAAGAATCTGCATCGGCTGATGTACCCCTTCAATTCGCAGCAATTACAATCATCCAAGAGTATGACACGCCCTGTATGATGATATTGATCGGCAAATTCACGAAGGAATTGAATATCATTGTTACGGTCGATAATAACATGCGGAATCAAAAGGATTTTATTATCTGTATTATTCAAGCAAAACTGTATCAGGTTTTCAAAACTCCTCCGGGTAATACCCGGAACTTTTTCCGACCTTTCTGCCAGATAGCTAAGATTCAGGCCGATATACTTACCTGGCTCTACGCCTTCGGGGAGTGGATTATAAACAGGTTTCAATTGAAAAGCGGAATCAGAGACCAAAACCGTATTTAGATTCATCCGACGGAGTGCTTCATATGAAATTGTTTCTCGTGCCGTAATCAGATCAAACTCGGCAATATCTGCTGCAATCGCTGGGTCTTCCAACAAATATGGCTCGATGGAACAACCCCACAAAACGGTTTTTACATGGTTTTTGCGGAAATACTGGTTTTCTCGTGCAATAAGGCCTGTCCCGCCGTAGCAATAATTGTCACCGCCAATAGAAAGCGCAATATCTCCCTTTTTAACTCCTAAAGCAAGGCATTTAAAGTAGTTATCCATGATAGAATAATCATGTTTCAAACGTGCCTCTATATAGTGGTTAATCCAGGAAACGCTCCAGCGCGATCCGGTATTCATTTCCCCAATTCTATGGATATCACAGATATCAGCCAAGCCGTATTTTTGATCTGCCTCAGGGCGAAACGAAACAAGGCTAATGCGGTTCGTGCGATAATCCAAAAGATCAGCAGTCGTCCGAACCAGGGCTTCACACCCATGATTCGAGCTTCCACCATGGTAGTATAATATATAATGCTTCATATAACCTCCGGTGGTTGACCAATACAGAGAGATTAATCGCCGTGCAATCCGAGACTGCGGCCCCCGTCTACAACGATATTTTGGCCGGTAATGAACTGCGCGTCGTCGCTTGCAAGGAAAGCTGTTGCCGCAGCAATATCTTCGGCGGTCCCGATTTTTCTCAGGAAATTGGAATTGAGGAGGTAAGGCAACCGCTTGTTGGTATAACTATCCCGTTGGATAAAGCCGGGAGAAACACAGTTGACTGTGATTCCATAAGGACCAAGCTCCTGTGCAACAGATCTTGTCATTCCGTTTATCCCTGCTTTTGCGGCGGCGTAGTCAACACAGCCGGGCTTGCCATGGTCAGCTATAACAGAGGATACGTTGATAATCCTGCCAGAGCCCTGCGCAATCATCTTTTCTCCCGCGGCTTTGGTACACAATAAGGTTCCTCGCAGATTTGTGCGTATTACATCGTCTAGGACCTCGACTTGTTGGGACACCAAATCGGTCATCTTTTCCCTCGCTGAACCGCCGGCACAGTTAACAAATATGTCAATTGCCCCGGCTTCCTGCACGATTCGATCCAAGACCGGCTTGATGCTGTCTATGTCTGTTACATCTGCACAGCGGGGAATCCCGACGGCCCCCTCCTCCCGCATTTGTTCGGAGAGCGCATCCAAGGAGGACTGTGTGCGGCCTATCAGATATACTGTCGCACCTTCGACTCCGAGCCGGCGACAGATCGACTGGCCGATCCATCCCGCTGCTCCTGTCACGACAGCTGTTTTGTTTTGAAATCTCCGCACAGTCTCACAAACCTGAACCTGGTATTCGCGCGCTAAGCTGTATGTTTGAACAGTGGTCGGAGGTGAAACTGGACGATTCATGATTGCTCTGAATACTCTCTTAAAATATGCCTTCATTTGATTCTTTTCCTCAAGCCTTGGTATGCTTTATCTCCAAGGATAATTTTTAGCGCCTTTTTTGCTGTACCGGCTACGCTCGTGGATTGTTGTTCCGTCTGTGCGGGGTTAACGCTAATCAAATTTCTTATCGTCTTGAGTGCTTCATCCTCTGCTTTGCTGTCTGTAAATATTTCCGCCAGAATCGGATGGCCAACAGAGTCGACAGCCGTAATCTTGTCGAATACATCGTTTAGCTCCTCTTTCGTTTTAGCGGAGCAATAGGTAAAGCCCAAATTCACAGACAAATCTCGGACAAGCGTATCAGACTGATTCCCGAAGTGCCCAGCCGCTGCAACAAAAGGATCGCTTGCCGGCCCAAGCTCCTTTTGAGCTTTGTGTTGATACATTCTAAATTCGGTCCCACGTCCGTTGTTAATCAGTATAATCCTTAAATTTATTGGAAAGCAGCGATTACCTAACGCATTTAGGCCGTAGAAAAAAGTCAGATCTCCCAGTACACAAAAATGCGGCTTTTCAGGGGCTGCAAACGCCATTCCCACCGCTGTCGGAAGCGCACCGTCGATTCCCCGACATCCGGTATTTGCCCAAACAAAATCGCAGTTTGGCATGTCAAAGAACGTCCAGGAGCGCATGGTATTGCTGACGCCCAAATGAAGCGCGGAGCCCTTTGGCAGCTTATCGGACAAAAGCTGTGCCAGAAGAATGTTTGAAAGCGGCAGATTTGGGATCGCTTCAAAGCAGCGTCGGAGCTCTGCTTGCGCAAAATCAAATGAATTGCGAAGCATTGGAGTTTCTGAGTCAGTATAATGTTTGAAAAAATCAAGCTCAGGCATCTCAAACACGGCAGTCAGCTTTTTGAAAGTATCACGTAATTCACCGTCTTCGCTGGCCCGCCACACTTCCTTTGCTCGTCCGAGTCTTCCGAACGCATAATAATCACCAGACTGCTCGCCAATATGGATCAAAAGATCTATGTCAAATAACGGCGATCTGTACTTCTCCTGAGCGGCAAGGATAGATGCAAACACTCTGTATTTTCCATAATAGCCGCTGGAATGGTCCGCAAATACTATGGCGTCATGGCTTGCACAAAATTGATCAACTGCTTTTGTGAGTTCGGCAGTCCAACGCTTGTGTGCTCCGACTGAGATAGCAATTTTACAATTGTTTGGAATAACCGGAAGTGAATCAGCTTGGGTATAACGGCGAATGACCCGAGCATCGGGAAGTTCTCCCGCAGATAACGTATCGGTCTGGTATTCTGTAACAAGATTAATATGGACTGGTCCTCCGCCCCGTCTTGTCAGTTCAGATAAGGCCCTGTTTACCTTTAGGTTTACATCCCATTCGTCGTCTTTACAATGCACCGATTGGAGCGTAACGCTCATACGGACAACATCTTTTGGCAGTGGTCCGCGATCTGTAAACTGTGGACTGAGATTGCCGGACATGCTGAGATCCTGGGTGCCGGTTATAGCGAGCACTGGAAGCTTTCGATAAAAAGCTTCCGTTAGTGCGGAATAATAATTCCTGGATGCAGTCGCGCCGGTACATGTAATCACAATGGGGTCGCCGCTCTCTGCTGCCAAGCCGCATGCAATATAACCGGCGTTGCGTTCATCAATCTCAGAATAAAGTTGAAAAAAAGAATCGTTTTGAAGCGTTGCCACAAAATTCATGTGTGTTGCACCGGGAGAAACGACCACCCGATGAATGTTATAGGCTTTCAGCAGTGAAATAAGGATTTGGATATTTTGTTTATCAGAAATCATGTGTTTCATGGTATAGCTCCTTTCGGAGTTTATTGCGCATCCAATAACGTGAGCTGTTTTGAAACGATATAACCAGCGTACTGGGGTTGCCAAGGTTTGTTCTCATTGAACCCTTCCGTCTGTACGACCTCAAAGGAAACAGCAGAGTCATAGTGATCGTAAGCGTCATCATTGCCATATTCATTGATGCCGTAAACACATATAGAAAAATAGTAAGAGCCTGGAGCAATCCAAGATGTGTCTGCTTCAAATTGGAAGCAATAATGGTCCCCTCCTTGACAGTTCTCCTTCAACACAGGCGATTTATATACAGAAACAGACATGCCTTCTGCGCTGGTTAATCTGGTTCTGAAATACAGATTGGGAAGAACCTTCGTAGCTTTGACAGAGATTGAATATCGGACAGTTTCTCCGACATTGATTCTCCATGCATTATGGCTTTCAAGATGCAGAGACTGTATTTCGGCACCACCTTTTGAAAAAGCGCTCCTATTAAAGTTTGCTAAATCTATCACAGCGGGAGAAATCGCTTTCATGCCAACATAGATAGAGATAGCTTCTTCAACCGGACCGTCAAAAACAATATGGCCCTTGTCCAATACAATGCAGCGATCACACAGGCGGCGAATTGTATTCATATTGTGGCTGACATAGAGTACCGTTCGACCTTCAACTTTTGCGGCATTTCGCATTTTCTCCAGGCACTTCTTCTGGAAGGCCATGTCGCCCACGGCCAGGACCTCGTCCATGATCATGATCTCGCTGTCCAGGTGGGCGGCAACGGAGAAGGCCAGCTTCACGTACATGCCGGAGGAGTAGCGCTTGACCGGCGTGTCGATGAACTGCCGGACCTCGGAGAACTCAATGATCTGCTCCATCTTAGCGTCGATCTCCTTCTTGGTCATGCCCAGGATGGCGCCGTTCATGTAAATGTTTTCCCGGCCAGTCAGCTCCCGGTGGAAGCCGGTGCCCACCTCCAGCATGGAGGTAATGCGGTCGTTGTAGGAGATTTTGCCCTCTGTAGGCGCAGTGACCCGGGAGAGCAGCTTCAGCAAGGTGGACTTGCCGGCACCGTTGTGGCCGATGATGCCCAGGGCTTCGCCCTTCTTGACCTCAAGGTTGATGTCGTCCAGTGCCAGGAAGCGTTCGCCAACTCTGCCGCTCCGATCCTTGGCACCAATTTTACTGTTGGGGTCTTCCCTTCCCTGCTTCCGTGCCCACCAAGACTGTAGGTCTGCCTGCAGTGTGCCGCCGCCGATGGCGCCTAGCCGGTACTGTTTGGATACGTGTTCAATTTTGATTGCTAATTCTTCCATTCTATTACACCTCACACCGTATCCATAAAGGTTTTCTCAACCTTGTTGAAGAGAATGATGCCGATGAACAGCACAACAAGTGTAAACACCCAGCTGAGCAGATAATGGAACAGATCAAAGCTGCCCAGACCCAAAAACGCCAGGCGGAATGTATTGACCACAGGGGTCATGGGGTTCAGCATATACAGGCCCATGAGCTTTTCGGGCACGATGGCGATGTCATAGGCCACAGGCGTGCCGTACATCCAGAGCTGGACGCCGAAGCTCACCAGCATGACCAGATCCCGGTATTTTGTGGTCAGAGAAGAGATGATGATACCGACGCCCATTCCCATCATGGCCATCTGCAGCAGCAGCAAAGGCAACATCAGGGCGTACAGCGTAGGCTGCACCGCACCCTGAACCCAGTAAATAACCAGGAAAAACACAAACAGGAAAAACTGGATTCCAAACGTAATCAGCTGAGATAATACAGTAGAAATCGGGGTGACCATTCGCGGAAAATAGACTTTTCCAAAGATTCCCACATTTCCGGTGAATGTACTGGCTGTGGCATTCAGGCAGCCGGAGAAGTAGCCCCACGCGATATTGCCGCTCATAAAGAACAGGAAAGAGGGCACACCGCCGGGAGCCAGACCGGCCAAACGTCCGAAGACGAAGGTAAAAACAAAGGTGGTCAGCAGCGGCTGGATCAGTGCCCATGCAGGACCAAGGACTGTCTGCTTATAGCGGGTCACAAAATTCCGCTTGACGAACAGGAAAACCAGATCCCGGTATTTCCAAACCTCTTTCAAATGGAGATCCATCAAACCGGTCTGCGGGACGATAACGGTGGTGAATTGTTGTTCCATAATTAATTTATCCTTTATGTGTGCAAATACTCTGATAGATATCTATGCGCTTGAGCCCTTGTTATGTTGCCGCTTGTTAGTGCTACGAAATATGTTTTCCAAAAATATCGCTTTATACGGCGCAAATATTTCTGCTTCTCTGTCTTGCTTGGTACTGAATCCTGCTTGATCATTCTGGAAAAACGTACCGTGTCATCAAGTACTTTACCTGTAGCGACGCGACCTAAATGATTGGAATAAGCATAAGATTTCTTCAATAGTATTTCATTGGACGGAAGTGTATTGATCGTAGCTGCGGAAACACAACGGCGTGTCGCACTGTCCTGCTGTTGCCTAAAATAGTAATATGCAGATGGAAGCATATATCCATTCTTGCAGTTCAGGAAGACATCAAACAGGAAGATGATGTCTTCTTTCATAGACAATCCAACTTGGAAACGGCAGGTGTTAATCGTGCTTCTTTGAAATAATGCATTCCAACACACACCACCAGTTGGCAACGGTTTCCCAAACAAAGACGCCAAAAGAACATCCGTATTTTGAAATATATGTTCCGCTAAGTGCGCTGGTTCAAGGTGCTGTCCAGTTTCGTCGCACTTTTGATAGCAACAGAAAACAACATCGACATTGCGCGTAAGTTTTTCAAGCATTAGCTGAGCATACATTTCTGGATGAATCCAGTCATCTGAATCCACAAAGCCTATATAGGTGCCTTTGGCAATCTCCAGCCCTGCGTTTCTGGCAGCGCTGACACCGGCGTTCTTTTGGTGAATCACAATAATCCGGTTGTCCTTGGCTGCGTACTCGTCGCAGATTGCTCCGCAGCGATCCGGGGAGCCGTCGTCAATCAGAATCAGTTCAAAATCCCGGAAGGTCTGCGCCAGAATGCTGTCAATACATTTGGGCAAATATTTTTCAACTTTGTAGACTGGCACTATGATGGATAATTCAGGCATGATTGTGCCTCCGATAAAAATGTGTACAGAACGTGAAACAGCTGCCTGTATCAAGAATGAAACTGCTTTCGCTTAATTGTACCACAACCCCACACAAAAGTCCAACAGATCAGGGGCCATTTCTTTTTCCGCTGGTTCCAGATTTCGCGGGCCTTCTCCCGATCCTCTGGTTTTCCGCTCTTTTTGGCGATCCAGTAGGCCTCGGCATAGAGCATACCCCGGACCTTGTAGAACCTGGTGCAGCGGCGGTGGAGGATGTTTTCCTTGTAGTCCTCGTGGGCGGCGTACATGGCGGCGTCCGTGACTTTGTGATCCTCCACGGCGTAGCGGGACTGATAGTTGGTGCCGCCTTTTTCCACGATGGTGCGGTGGTGGCTCACCAACCGTGGATCCACATACACGTTCCCCTTGCCGTAGAGGATCAGGGCAAGAGACTGATCCCACACCATCCGGTGGGCCTTCCAGAACACGTCCAACTCCCGCTCCGGCGCGGTAGAAAAGAAGTTGCGGAAAAATGCGGTATCTGTGCTGTTGGGGAGACGGTCAAAGAAATGATAATTCTGAAAAGCCTTATAGGAGAATATCATAGGTTCGGTGATTTCCCGTCGGACCTTCTGTATGGATTCTGTGAGGCTCAGCTCACACCAGGAATTGCAATACATGGCGATTTACTCCGGGTGGGTCTCCATGAAATCATACTGGTATTGTAGTTTATCTTCAGCTTCCCACCAATCATCGCCCTCCAGAATGGAAATGTACTTACCCCGGCATTGCCGCAGCACGCCGTACATGTTTCTGCTGCCGCCTACGTTGGTATCCCGCAGAGAAAGAACGAAGCGGTCCGGATACCGGGCGGCATAGTCCAACAATATTCCCCTTGAGTTGTCGGGGGAGTGGTCGTCGTCCACCACGATCTCATAGCGGAAATTGACCTGCTGCTTCAGAATGCTGTCCAGCAGTTGGGGCAAGTAGCCCTGCATATTGTAGGTAATGACCGCCACGCTGACGGCAATCTCAGCTTTTGACTCCATGTACTTGCTCCATATATTCGGCTTTTAATAACTCATACCTATTTAATTCTTTGAGGGCCCCGCAGATTTGCAGGGCATATTTCTCCACCCGGTCGAAGCGGAAGCCTGCCTTCCGATAGAAAGCGTTGGCACGGCCGTTTTCGGCCAGGACGTTAAGATAGACTCGTTCCAGCTTAAGCTCGTCAAATGCGTAGTGACTTATTATTTAATCATAATCTATTTCCGATGAAAAATCAATCTTTTCGTCATGTTTCTATCAAATGCTTATTTTTCAGATTTATTATTCGACTATGTTTGTTAAAAAAGTGCTTTATTCATTGTCATTCGCATATAGAATCACTCGCGCCGCGCCGGTATTGTCTCCGGCGCGGCGGTCTTTTTACCGTTCCAGGCAATCGTGACTTCGTTGCGGTTGCCTCTTAATCTGCTGCTGAATTCCCTGTTGGGGTACATTGAGATTCTGATGCACCTGTTCGGAGCGCTGGGCGATATCGGCGCAGTATTCCAGCTCCTTGCGGGCTTGCTTTAGCTCATCGGAGAGCTGGCGGATGGCGGCGCGGAGGGCTTCGTCGGTGGGGGCGTTTTCGTCGCGGCGGACGCGGCGGAGGAGATTGCGGTACTCGGTCCGCTGGTGTTCCAGGCTGCCGATGCGCTGTTCAACGCTGGTCTTGTAGGCCGCCAGGTCCTCCATGGTTTCGATTTTGTTTGCCAGCAGGAGCTTCGCTTCCGCAATGTAGCGATCCAGTTTGATCAGGTCCTCCCGCAGCTGCCAGGAGACCTGCTTCTGCCGTTCCGGGTGCTTTCGGATGATTCCCAACTCGCAGCAGTATTTGAAATACAGGGCCCGGAGACCGCTGAGTTTAACTGTCGGTTTTCGGGTCATTTTTGCCCGATAAAATTGCTTATGCGGGGCCTGGAGGGGTGGGTCGGCATATTTGTTTGCCTTCACCCGATTGACCAGACTGCGCAGATCGTAGCCCTCTCCCAGGGAGTCCAGGCGGAAGTTCTTCTTCCCGCCGGGCGGGGTGATGGTGGGGTGCTTCAACGGGTATCCGTTTACGCCGTATTCCCGGATCACATAGCCCATGTCCCGCAGGGCGGCAAAGAATTCCCTGGGATAAAGGGACGATCTCACCGCCCGGTCCAGATCGTTCCGAATCATCTGGGAGTGGGTCAGCTTTCCCGCTTCCTCGGCCTTACGGAGGCCGTAGTCCTTTTTCCGACGCTGGGGGTCTTCGATGACGGACAGGCCGTACTCCCGGCACAGCTCGTCTGAGATGCTGCGCATCTGCCGGTAGTCGCTCTTTTTGTTGTAGAACTTGTACCCGTCCTTGTAGGAGACGGAGTTGATGACGAAATGGGAATGGTAGGTCCCGGTATTGC
>JAEEGL014981365.1_pt1 | contig 10912 bp, 8 predicted proteins | sample 9134231 | NCBI WGS metagenome assembly JAEEGL01 (sample SAMN16246548, study PRJNA631951) | gut metagenome | biome: gut microbiome; feature: rumen; material: fiber-attached | host: Bos | place: Iran: Karaj | collected 2018-10
CCAACGCAAAGGGTATGACCACTGGGGTTTCAACCTCGAAATCGCCATCGCGCCGACCAAACTCAACGAGCGCACGGAGTGGTTTCTTGAGAAGGCCACGGAAATCGGCATCGACCGAGTGCGGCTCTTCACCTCCTATCATTCCGAGCGCCGCGCAGCCAACGTGGAACGCTTCCAAAAGGTGATGGTGGCGGCGATGAAGCAGAGCATCAAGTCGCGCCTGCCCAAGGTGGAGGACCTGGTGTCGTTCGATAAGCTGGTGAAGCAACCCTTTGAGGGACAGAAGTTCATCGCGTGGATCGACGATGACGTGAAGGACTGCCTCTGCGACTTGTATCATAAAGGAGAGAATGTCATGGTGCTTATTGGTCCCGAGGGCGATTTCAGTCCTGAGGAAGTGGCCTTGGCCAAGGAGAACGGCTTCGTGCCGTGCAGCCTCGGCGAGGCACGCCTGCGTACCGAGACAGCCGCCATGGTGGCCTGCCATACTATCCAACTCATTAACCAGATGAAATGAAAAGACTGTTGATCGTCATATTGCTGTCGTTCTCTTTCGTTGCCTCGGCCCAGCAACTCAACATCGCCTTGCTGAAGTACCGTGGCGGCGGCGACTGGTATGGCAACCCGACTTCGTTGCCCAATCTGGTGCGTTTCTGCAACCAGGAGATTGGCACCGACATCAACCCCAACGTGCCTACCGTGGAGCCGTCGAGTCCCGACTTGTTCAACTATCCGTATGTCTATATGACGGGTCACGGCAATGTGGTCTTCGATGCAGCTGAGGCGCAAAACCTGCGCAACTACATGCTGGCAGGAGGCTTCCTTCACATCGACGACAACTACGGCATTCGGCAATACATCGAGCCTCAGATGAAGAAGGTGTTTCCCGAGCTGGATTTCGTGGAGCTGCCTTACACGCATGAGATTTTCAAGAAACCGTATGCTTTCCCCAACGGTTTGCCGAAGATCCATGAGCACGACAACAAGCCGCCACAACTCTTCGCCTTGATCTACGAGGGTAGGGTGGTGTGCATCTTCACCTACGAATGCGACCTTGGCGATGGTTGGGAAGACCAGCGTGTGCACCACGATTCGCAAGAAACGCGAGAGAAAGCCCTGAAAATGGGCGCGAATATCTTGCGATATGTGTTTACTAAATAGGAATAGAACAAATAGAAATAACTATGGAAGAAAGAAAATGTCTCTACTGCGGTGAGCCCCTCATCGGACGCATGGACAAGAAGTTTTGCTGCGACTCGTGCCGCAACAGCTATAACTACGAAAAGTCCCACAAGCAAATCAATGTGGTGCGTAAAATCAACGGCATCCTTGCCCGCAACCACAACATCCTGATAGAGCTGAACCCCAATGGGAAAGGCTTCGCCAGCCGTCAGCAGCTGAAAGAAAAAGGTTTCGACTTCAAGTACTTCACGAGCACCTATACGACCAAGGCCGGTGCCGTCTATCATTACGTCTACGACCAAGGCTATGTGCCGAAGGAAAACAATCCCGAACAGTTTCTCTTGGTGAAAAGTACTGATTTATAAACAATTAATACATGATTCAATGAAAAAATCCCTCTTTACACTTTTGCTTGTCGCGCTGTTTTTCGGCACGCTGCAAGCCAAACCGGTGGATGTGACAACGGCCAAGGCGTTGGGTGTCAAGTTCATGAATGCCAACACCGAGCTCAAGTCGTCCACGGCTGACCTGGCCTACACTGCCTATGCCGACAACGGCCAGCCGGCCTTCTATGTCTTTGCGATACAGCCCAAGGGTTTCGTCATCGTCAGTGCCGACGACCGCGCCATGCCTATCTTGGGTTATTCCACCGAAGGCGCCTTCAGCGATGAACTACCCGAAGGCTTGGAGAGCTTCTTCCGTAACTACCGTGCTGGCTTCAGCCAGATGATGGAGGCCGACGAGCCCCGCACCGAGGAGGCCGCCCGCGACTGGGACTGTCTGGCCGCTACGGGGATGGTCAACAATTCGAAGATCACCCGCGAAGTGCCTTATCTGCTGACTTGCATCTGGAACCAGTCGTCACTCTACAACGATATGTGCCCCGTCGACTCGTTGGGACCTAACAACCACGTGTATGCAGGTTGTGTGGCCACGGCCATGGCGCAGATCATGTACTTCTGGAAATGGCCCCAAGTGGGTTCGGAGATGCACACCTACGAGCTGTGGGAATATGGCTCAATCAGCGCCAATTTCGGCGGCACCCGCTATCGTTTCGACTTGATGCCCGACTTCCTTGACTGGACGTCGACACCCGAGGAGATTCATGCGGTGGCCCAGCTGCAGTTTCATGCCGGTGTGAGCGTTGACATGGGTTATAGCCCTGGTGGTAGCGGTGCCTTTTCGCAGTCGGTGTCTGATGCTCTGGAACGTTATTTCAGATACGACGGCGGCATGATGCATATCGAATATAAAGATTGGTACATGAACGCCGAATGGGATAATATGTTGCGCGAGAACCTGGACATGGGCATGCCACTCTATTATAGCGCCTCGGGTCCCGACGGAGGTCATGCCTTCGTGTGCGACGGCTATGACGACAGCAATATGTTCCACTTCAACTGGGGCTGGCAGGGCCTTGACAATGGCTATTATGCCATCAATGGGTTCTACCTCTCGCATTATTCCTTCCCTGACGGACATGCTGCTGTTTTCGGCATCTATCCCAACGACGAGTATTGCCTGAGGCCGTTGCCCGTCGGCGATTTGCAGATTGAACCCGTGGCAGCCGGCACCAACCACATCTCGTTCACCGCCCCCTCGATGACGCTGTGCGATTTCAATCTCGACCAGATCGACTCCATCCTCATCCTCCGCAACAACGAGGTGATTCACAGAGAGCTGAATGTCACAGGCGGTGCGCAGGTCTCGTTCAACGACACCGATGCCTCGGGTATCAGCCACTATGCGATTGTGCCTTGGGCCTATGAATACGTGGGCGAGGACAGCCGCGACACCATCCTCAACGGCCCCACCTGCGAGGTGACGTTCCATCTCCACGACTCGGTGGGCGACGGCTGGATTGCCAAGTCCATCGCTATCGTCGATGCAAGGGGTATCACCGTCACAAGGCTGGGCTTGGCCGAAGGGAGCGATGCCACGGTCACCGTTGAGTTGCCGGCCGAAAGCAATCTGGCCCTGCATTGGGCCTACGCCATCGGAGGCAAGGACGACGAGAGCTATTTCGAAGTCTATGACTGGAAAGGCGACCTGATCTATGCCACCCATGGACGGCCCTATGTCAGCGAGCTCTGCCAATTCTATACCGGCTGCATCGACGCTGTGGGCGAAAACGACCCTTCGACTCATTCGACAGGCTCAGGAACCTCAGGGATCGTTGTCTATCCCAACCCCGTGCGCTCGCAGCTGACCGTCGAAGGCATCGTTGTCGAACAGGTCGAGGTGTTCAACGCCTTGGGACAAAAGGTGGGACAATGCTTCCACAACCTCGTCGACTTCTCGGGCTTCGAGAACGGCATGTATTTCCTCCGCATCACTTCAACCGAAGGACAGGTGCGTTTTGAAAAAGTAATCAAGAAATAAAACAACAAAACCATGAAAAAGTCATTTATCTTAGTGACATTGGCCCTGCTGACCCTCGTCAGCGTGCAGGCCGGACCTGTCGACGTTGAGCGCGCCAAGGCGTTGGGCGTCAAGTTTATGAAGACAAATACCGTGGCCAAGACGGCACAGGCTGAGCTGACCTACACGGCCTACGCCGACAACGGCCAGGCGGCTTTCTACGTCTTCTCCGTGCAGCCTAGGGGCTTCGTCATCGTCAGTGCCGACGACCGCGCCAAACCCATCTTGGGCTATTCCACCGAAAGCAACTTCACGTCCCAGCTTCCCGACGGGCTGATGACGTTCTTTGACAACTACAAGGCAGGCTTCAGCCAGATGTTCGCCCGCAACGACGAGTGTACTGCCGAGGCCGTCGCCGATTGGACGAGTGTAGAGAAGACGGGCAGGCCAGCCTCCAAGCTCGACCGCAGTGTAGAGCCGTTGATGGCCTCTATTTGGAACCAGACCGACCTCTACAACAACATGGCACCCGAAGACCCGACCTCGGTCTACAGCGGTCACTGCAAGTCGGGTTGCGTGGCCAACGCCATGAGCCAGATCATGCGTTATTGGGAATGGCCCCGCCACGGGCAGGGTAGCCATGGCTACAATGCCAATACCCAATATGGTAATTATGGCTGGCAAGAAGCCAACTTTGGAAACGCCACCTACCGCTTTGAGTTGATGCCTGACTTCCTCGACTTCGCTAGCCCCCAGACTGAGGTGAATGCCACGGCTTTGCTTGAGTATCATGCCGGTGTGGGTGTCGAGATGATGTATGGCCCCAACGCCAGCGGCGCTTATTCGGATGATGTGCCTGATGCCATGATTAATTATTTCGGGTATAGCCCCGACATGGATCATCGTAATAAACCAAATGGTTCAAGCAACCAATGGAAGAACTCTTTGCGAACCAACTTGAATGCAGGCATGCCTTTGTATTACGCCTCAAGCGGTGAAGCTGGCGGTCACGCCTATGTGCTTGACGGCTACGATGATAACGGTATGTTCCACCTCAACTGGGGATGGGCGGGCTTCGACAACGGCTATTATGACATCGACGCCTTCTATCTGACGTTTTATTCCTTCCCATGGTATCACAATGCTATCTTTAATCTGCATCCCGATGATGAGTATTACGATGCACCGAAGGCTGTGGAGAACCTCAACGCACAGGCTGTTTTTGACCATGACGAGGTTAGCCTTACTTTTAACCCCATTTATGAGACCCGTAATGGGGCTGCCATTTCCAAGATTGATACGATTGTCATCATGCGCGATGGTGAGGTGATTGAGGTGATGACGGATGTCACTGACGATGAGGTTTCCTATTATGACTATTCATTGGGGAAGTATGGCACATATTATTATACGGTGTATGCCGTTAACGAGGCAGGCATGGGCAAGGTGGCGCGCGACACCGTGTTGGTAGGACCCAATTGCGACTTGCGCTTTGAGTTAGCAGATACGGGTGGTAACGGCTGGGACATGTCATTCATCGCCGTGCTTGATGAGGACGGCAAGGTTTCGCAGCGTGTCGGCCTATGGGATGGCGGTTCGGCTTCATTGATTGTGCCCGTGCCGAAATACCAGACCGCTACATTCTTCTGGACTTACGACAACACTTGCTATTCCCACGGAAGCCTTGAGGAAGTCTCGTATGAGGTCTACGATTGGGACGACAACCTGATTGTGGCCTCCAACGGCTATCCCGAGGTGGGCGAAATCATCGATTATAACATCAATTGCAGCATGGGTTGCGAACCTGTCTCCAATTTGGAAGGTGAATATGTGTGGAATGGCGGTGATGAATTCGGTGCGCTGTTGACTTGGGATTGGGAAGGCCGAACCGATGAGTTCCAGAAATATTCGGTATTGAGAATGGGAAATTGTGGTCCTTCCGTGATTGCTGAAATTGAAGATCCAACACAGAGGTCGTATTTTGATGCCTCTAATGAGGCCGGCGCTACAGAATATATCGTGCTTGTGACTTACGAGCGTCTTAACGAGTATTGTGAGTCCGATCCTTCATCGGTGACGGTCGAAGTGACATCGGTTTCGGAGAATACCTCCCATTCGATGCTTTTCCCCAATCCTGCCTCCCATAGCTTCACTATTGAAGGCAATGTCAAGGAGGTCAGAGTCTTCGATGCCCTTGGGCAACTGGTGCATCAAGGCACTGAAAAGGTCGTTGAAGTGAATGCTTGGCCCGAAGGCGTGTATTTTGTCCGTATCGTGGATGAGAATGATGCCGTGCAGACCATGAAATTCGTCAAGAAGTAAAGCAAGTGCTTACTTGGAATAACAAAAAATGCTGCCAGTCGGCATCATTTTTTTATGATGTATGGGGAAAGACAATGTGTCTACTGTCCCGTATACTTTCCGATGAAGAAGATGGCCTCCGACGATTGCTCGCTGATGACATAAAGGAAGGTGCGGTCGGCGTGGAACACCACACGCTCCGGCTCCCTTGGAGCGGCAGAAGCTACTTTGCTCCCGATCACCGTAACGGCTGCGGCTTCGGTGCCTTCCTCATCCAATTTGATTCTGGCCACCTGCTTGATGAGATCGATTTTGGTGGAGATGTCGCAGAAACGGTCGAATTCGGCAGCATTGGTGAAGGCTTTGGTAATGCCTAGTTTCTGCATGATTTTGTTGAGTTCCATGTCTGTTTTGGTCTCAAAGCGTGGAAGTTTCAAATCAACAAGGCATTTGCGCATCCAGTTGCCGTTGTCCCTCCATGTCTTGCTGCTAAGGTAGTCGAGAACGTCATCGATGGTCTTGTCTTCATGGGGTAGCATGACGGTCATGCGGAAGGAACCGTTTCCATAAGGGAGTTCGACAGAGGAGAAGTATTCATTGTCAGCGTAGTACAGCTTTTCTTCTTGGCTCATCATCATCACCTTCCCCTTGCCGTTGAAGGGCTCTTCTTTCGTTTGCTTTTTATCGAATTTCTTTGCCCATGATCCTTTGAAGTAAATGGCGTTGAGCAAGTAGCTAACGGCATCGGGATTAAAGGTTTGCTCGTCCAGCACCTGTTCAATCATCTTGTTGGTATGGTCGCTGGCCCATCGGTTGATGACATTGAGAGTTTTCCCATCGTGGAAGTCTCGGCTTTCGGGCGTCGCGTCAAAGTATTCTTTGGCTTTTTTGACGAAGTCTGATTTTAGGGTATAGCCCTTGTTTGTATATATCGTATTGCCTATCAATACTTTAGTTCCTTTATCTAAGGTAGGTGATTCTTCAAGCATCTTTTTGCAGAAAACGTTGATGGAGTCGATGTCTGTCTCAAAAAATCCTAGTGTTTGGTTGATTTCCTGTTGGGTCTCTCCCATGGCGCCGTTGTTGAGCAAACTCAAAGCATAAGTGATGCTGAGTGGTGAAAGGATTTGACTCTTGTCCTCTTGCGCAGTTCGAAATAGGTTGAAAGCGAAGTTGTTGTTGCTGCTGACCATCTGCAATTCGGTTTGGGAAAGATCGATTTGCTTCTTCTCTGCAGCTTCTTCTTGTTGCTGCTGCTGTTGCTGTTCTTTTGGCATTTCCTCTATGGGCATGGGCTGTGCTATGTTTTGTTGGCAGGCCGTCATGGCAACGATTGTTGCGAGAGTTAAAAAGGTCGTTAGTTTCATGATGATAGGAATTGATTAACGATGAAAAAAACGGGTTGTTGATGGGATTATTGTTTGTTGGTGATAGTTATGGGTCAAGCATCTTATATGCTTCGAAAACCTGTAGTCCAATATTTTGGGCGGCAAATGTCTTTATGGCATAGTCGCGGATGGCTTCGCGGTCGTATTCGTGGCTGTGGTCGAGGAGTTGGTTCATGCCATTCAGCAACGCGTCTTCGTCACCCGAGGGGATGAGGATGCCGCGCTCGGGCGAGAGGATCTCGGCGATGCCGCCCACAGAGGTGCTCAGCACGGGCACGCCACTGGCGAAGGCCTCCACGATGACACAGGGTAGGTTTTCGAAGTTGGAGAACAACACGAAGAAGTCGGCCTGTTGGTAGGCTTCGGCTACCTCGGCGGAGGTCTTCTTGCCATGGAAGATGACGCAGTCTTCCATATGATGCTCCTTGACAAAGGCCTTGAATTCAGGAGCGTCATAGTCGTGGATGACGTGTAGCTCGAAGTCATCGCGCTGCTGGCGCAGTCTTTCAATCGTCTGCAAGATGCCGCTGAAGTTCTTGGCTTCGTCGCGCAAGGTCGAAATGTGGAGCATCTGTTTCTTGCCGTGCATGTCATTCCTGCGTTGGCATGTGGGTTGGAGGGAATCTATGCACGGCTTCAGTTTAAACATATCCGTATTTACCAAATTGTAAATCACCTGAAACCGGTTGCGCACGCCATGTCCCTCCATGCACCGCTGCAAATCCAGGCTGACAGGCATGATGAGTGATGCATTGTTGGCAATCTTGACGATCTTCTTTTTCAGTCTGCCGACCAACACATCCTTGTTTTGCGGTTGGTAGATGGTCCAATGCTCTGTGAGGACATATTTGTAGCCGAATAGTTTCTTCCATAATAGTGCCACTTGTCCAAGCGGGTAGGCTACGTGCAAATGGATGAGATCAGGGTTGAAGAAATGCTTTTTGATGTATCGTAAGCCGTATTGGTACATTCTCAGCATCTTCAGCTTGCGGATGGCGTTGACTTTCGGCGGCCGGATGTATATCTGCACATGAGTGTGGTGCTGCCCTTTGATCTCCCTGACCTCGTAGGATTTCGTCATATTCTTGCCGTCGCAAACGGAGAGGATGACGGAGTGGCAATCCTCCGGCAGTGCGTCAATCATGCGGACGCAGAAGTTGCCTAAGGTGGGGTCGTCGGGGGTGGGGAACCAACTCAATAAATGCAGGATGTTCATTAGTTGTTCTGTTTACAATGACTTGTGACAATGACTATGACCGCCTCGCCTCAAAGGTGAAATTCGACAACTAGGCTGAGGCAGTCATTGTCATAGTCATTTATTCAATTTTATGTGTTTTAATATCAATTTCAAAGTATTTCTTGGGCGTCTCATACGGCACAAGCTTATGCGTGGTGAAGTCTTCAGGCAGATAAACGGCGCACAACGTGTTGGATACATGATAGATATGCTTGCGTTTGTCGGCAGGTGCCCCGTCAAGTATGGCACCCATCACATTCCAACGGATGGTCTCGGGGTCGAGGCCGTAGTCGTGCCATACGATGATGCTGCGCTCGCCTTTCAAGAGTTTGAAGGCGGTCTCGGTGTCTTTCTTCACGCTCTCGTAATGGTGGTCGCCATCCACGAAGACCATGTCGTACTTGCCGAAATGTGGTCCGAAGTCGAAGGTCTGTGAGTCGCCGTAGAGTTGCTCCACGTTGCTCAAATCCTTGCTGAAGAAGCTGTGCAGGTCGGAATATAATTGGTTGTCGGTCAGCTTGACGATGTCCTCTTTCGGCAGGTTGAAGGTGACGCAATGCTCGGCCACCTCAGCTAAGTTGGCCACGCTCTCGCCGCGCCAGGTGCCGATTTCGAAGTAATCTTTCACCGCATAGCGTTTCGCCAAAGCCCGTAGCAAGGCGATGTCGATGGGCATGGTGGCTCCCGAAAGGTAGGCATAGGGCTTCGCAACTTCCTCTAAGTCGGGGAAAAGCTCGTTGATCTCGATGACGGGTAGACCATCGGCGAGACCATACTTTTTGATGACGTCTTCCTTATTGCTACCTTCGTCTTGCAAAACAAGGTTGAGCAGATAAGGGTGTTTGATGATGCGTCCGAGGGCTTTGGTGAGTTTGTGGAGTTTATTCATTGTCAGTGGTTTGTTTCGAGAATTGTTGTTTCAGTTCAGCGATGTAGTTTTGTATCTCGCTCTTGGTCAGGATGAAGTCGCGGCCTTTGAAACGCGACTCCTTGACGAAGAACACGAACAGGAAGATGGCGTTGACCGTATACGACACTGCCGAGGTGATGGCTGCGCCGGTGACGCCAAACTTGGGTACCAACGTGAAACCGCAGGCGAAAGTCACAGCCAGACCGCAGAGCGCCGCGAAGGTGTTCATCTGATAACGTCCCGTGCCCGAGTAATAGTGTCCAAGGATGAGGAAAACGCAGTAGAACAGGATGCCTGGCGCAAGGATGCGGATGAGATGCGCCATCGCGCCGAAATCCTTGCCGAAGACAAAGACATAGAACTGAGGCGGCAGCAGACACAGCACCACGACGGCCACGGCCGAGACGAGCAAGCAGATCTTGGTGAGGTCTAAAGTGAGTTTCTGCGAGTATTCTCGGTCGTCGGCATTGGCGATGCGGGCATATTGCACCAAGGCGATGCTGTTGCTGATGATCCAGATGGCCTCGGCCAACGATACCGAGCGCGAGAAGACGCCGACGTCGCCTCTTCCGATGTAACTGTCCAATAGATAATAGCTTAAGCGAAGGTTGAAGAACTGCACAAAATGTCCTGTCTGGTTGAGGAAACCGTATTTGAACAGGTCTTTCAGCACGGGACCGTATTTCTTGTCCTTGTCGTTGGGCAGGTTGGCGTATTCCTTTCGCAGCATCCACACGCCCAACAGGAAGGTGCCTCCGTAGGCTGCATAGAGTCCGATGACGTAGCCGTAGATGTCGGTTTTCTTAAGCGCGAGGTAATATACTACCAAGGTGATGGTTAACAATACGGGTTGAAGCAGCGTGTTGTAGTTGGCTTTCTTGATTTCTTCCTTGCCGACCAAGAAGCGGAAGTTGATGTTGCTGAGCGAGGAGATGAACGACAGGATAGCCACATGAACGACCAGATCTGACTCCAGGTTAGGGTAGAACAGCCTGATGCAGAAGCCCATGATCAAGGCTATCAATGCCGACCAAATCACTGAGGCGACCAATATCTTCTTGAACGAATGGCGTGGGGCGAGGTAGATGATGCTCGCGCCGCAGATGATTTCGGAGAAGATAAGGATGAAGGTGATGGAGGTCAGCACCAGCGACTGTGTCCCCGAGCCCGTGTCGCCCAAGGTCTGGGAGATGATAATGGCGATGACGAAGTTGAGCGCTGCGGCCAACATCTTCGTTCCAAAAGTATTTAGGATCTTCTTGAACACGGAGCTTCCATTTACTCTTTTTCAACGCAAAAATACAAAATTCAGTGTAATCCCTACAAACTTTATAGCCATCTTAATACGTCAGTCCGACAATTCACAAGGGTAGCTTTTTTCCTACAGGGTGCTCCATCATGTCGGCAAGGATGTAGGAATCAGGGATGTTCGTGATTTTGTCAAAAATAAAGAAGGTTAATGCAACAACCTTTTTTATCAAAAAATCGGTTAATGGACTAACCTATTTCTTGCGTTTTTCGGTTAGTCTGGTA
>JAEEGL015055374.1_pt1 | contig 10912 bp, 10 predicted proteins | sample 9134231 | NCBI WGS metagenome assembly JAEEGL01 (sample SAMN16246548, study PRJNA631951) | gut metagenome | biome: gut microbiome; feature: rumen; material: fiber-attached | host: Bos | place: Iran: Karaj | collected 2018-10
AAAAAAGACCGGAGCAAAATTTCCGATCGTACAGGTGGCGACATTTCTGTATCCATTTTTCGAATTCGGGATGTGGACATCCTCGTGCTTTTATAACTGGATAGAAAACCTGTATTATCCTTGTTCTCTGCTATGCATTTTAGACAGCTTTTTCCTTGTATGGGCAATTGGGCACACATATGATGGAGAACCTGCTGAATCGGACATTCCTGTTGACAGAAAATTCCAGAATATAATGAAAACCGTATATGTTTCGTTTGCGCTCATATGCTCTTTCGGAGGTGTATTACTCGGAATCTGGATACGGGATATGCTGTCGGAGGGGATCAGAAACGGCTCCGGCGCAGGAGTGTTTGATATCATTCCGGTAATACTGTTTCTTGTCTCTATGGTCATTGCAGCCCTTGTGCTGGCGACAATAATGCTGGTCTATTTCGAACAAAAGGTAGCAGAAAACAGCAGACTTAGGGAAGCAAGAAGAGTGGCAGAGCATTCTAACGAGGCGAAAAGTGATTTTCTGGCCAGTATGAGTCATGAGATCCGAACACCCATAAATGCAGTCCTTGGTATGAATGAGATGATACTGAAGGAAAGTATAAGGGGGAGAGATAAGCCTCCGGAGAACGAAGGAGATCTGAAAAAGATCTTTACTGATATCACAGGCTATGCCGGAAATATTGACAGCGCGGGCAATAATCTTCTCGCAATAATCAATGACATCCTTGATTTTTCCAAAATAGAAGCGGGAAAGATGGAGATCCGGGAGAATAATTATGAGCTTAGCTCCGTATTGAATGACGTGAGCAATATGATAATATTCAGGGCCCGGGAAAAAGGAATCGAATACAACGTTGATGTGGAAGATATGCTGCCGGACGGTCTGTACGGGGATGAGATCCGTGTCAGACAGATATTGACAAATGTTCTGAACAACGCTGTGAAATATACGAAGCAGGGCTCGGTTTCGCTGTCTGTTTCTGCTGGTAATAATGAGGGGTATGAAACAGGAAAGATGTTAGATCTCACGTTTGTCGTCAGGGATACGGGCATCGGCATAAAGGAAGAGGATATAGGGAAGCTTTTCGGCAAATTTGAGAGAATGGATATGAAACAGAATGTTGCCGTGGAAGGTACGGGGCTCGGGCTTGCCATAACCCGGCGGCTGCTCGAACTCATGGGCGGGGACATAAAGGTCGAGAGCGTCTATGGGAAAGGATCTGCTTTTACTATCACTATTCCGCAAAAGGTCGTGAATGTGGATCCGGTAGGAAATTTCCGTGAAAAATATAAAAAGGGGATCGAGAGCGCGGAACAGGAAAAGGAGATTTTCCGGGCAAAGGATGCGCATATCCTTGTGGTAGATGATACAAAAATGAATCTGATGGTAATAGAGGGCTTACTAAGAGATACCGGAATTCAGATAGACACAGCTTTGTCAGGGAGAGAGGCTATAGGACTGACTGAAAGCAGGAGATATGATGTCATCCTTATGGATCAGCGAATGCCTGAAATGGATGGAACCGAGACTATGAGGATAATCCGGGAACAGGAAGAGGGATTGAACCGTGATACTCCAGTCATCAGCCTTACGGCAGATGCCATATCGGGAGCAAAGGAACGCTATCTGGCTATAGGTTTTTCGGACTATCTGTCTAAGCCCATAGACAGCAGAGAGCTGAAGAATAAACTGATGGAATATCTGCCGGAGGATAAGGTCACCTGTACGGAAGAGGAGACTCAGGAGAAGGAAGAGGAGGAAAACGCTCAGGATGCATTTACTTTGCTTCGCAAAGGCGGGATAGAGCCCGAGGACGGCATGAAGTACAGCGAGCATGACGAGGCGTTATACAGGATGATCCTGGAAGAATACAAGCTGAGCGCCGATGAAAGAAAAGAGGATATGGAGAGATATTATGCAGAAAAAGACTGGAAGAATTACGGTATCGTCGTCCATGCATTAAAGAGCTCCTCACGCCTTATCGGCGCAAATGCTTTGGCCGATGCGTCCTCGCTGCAGGAAAAGGCCTCGAATGAAGGAAATGAAGCTGTAATAGAGAGCGGATTTGATGATCTGCTCAAAATGTTTGAATCAGTGGTCGATGCCATATCAAAGGCATACGGACTATGACAGAGGGAGAGAAAAATGAATCCGTTTATGATGCTGGGAATAGTGAAGAATCTGGAGGAAGCTCATCCTAAGGCAGCGGCCTTTGTAAGGAACGAGCTGATGACCGGGCTTCCTGAGGGTACGATAATTGAGATGACAGTGACAAAACCAGGAGCAGAACCCAAGACGTCAAATATCAGAATAACGCAGGAGGATCTCGAGGCTCTGAGTAAAATCAAGGAAATGGGCGGACAGCAATGAAGAAAATCATACTTGCAAGCGGATCCCCCAGACGAAGGGAGCTTCTTCGGCAGGTAGGAATACCTTTTGATGTAGATACTTCGGACGTCGATGAGACTATGCCAGGCGGAACAGCACCCGATAAGTATGTCGAGGAACTGTCAAAAAGAAAGGCGGAAGCGGTTGCCTCAAAGCATCCCGGAGAAACTGTGCTTGGTGCTGATACCATAGTGGCACTTGATGGAAAGATACTGGGTAAGCCAAAGGATGAAAAAGAGGCTTATGAAATGCTTAAAATGCTTGCCGGAAAGACTCACTCTGTCTATACGGGGGTGGCCATCATATCGCCTGAAAAGGGCGGAAACCGGGAAACAGATGTATTTAATGTAAGAACCGATGTCAAAATGTATGACAGCGATGAAGGGGTCCTCCGCGAATATGCCATGAGCGGAGAACCGCTCGACAAAGCCGGCTCATACGGGATCCAGGGGAAAGGTGCAATACTTGTCGAGCGTATAGAAGGAGACTACAGCAATGTAAAGGGCCTGCCTGTAGCTGAGGTATACCGTCGGCTTGTCAGATCTTCTTTATAAGTGTCCTTGCTGCATTTAGAACGCAGAGTATCATTACTCCCACATCAGCAAATACAGCCATCCACATTCCGGCGAGGCCGAGGGCAGAGAGCAGCAGGCAGATAAGCTTTATCCCTATGGCAAATACGATATTTTCTTTGACGATGCGAAGGCATCTTTTAGCAAGTTTAATAGCTTCTGCTGTCTTAAGAGGATCATCATCCATTAAAACTACGTCCGCTGCTTCAATGGCGGCATCAGATCCCATAGCACCCATGGCTATCCCTATGTCCGCCCGTGACAGCACAGGCGCATCGTTGATACCGTCACCGACAAAGGCAAGTTTACCCTTTCCAGTCTGACGGGATATGAGCTCATCTACTTTATCTACCTTGTCTGCGGGAAGGAGTCCTGCGTGTACCTCGTCGATATTTAATTTTGCTGCAACCTTGCCGGCAATTTTCTCTGCATCTCCAGTGAGCATCACTGTGCGGTTTACTCCGCAGGCTTTAAGAGATCTTATCGCTTCTGCAGATTGAGGCTTGATCACATCCGATATTACAATGTGGCCGCTATATATTCCGTCTATTGAAATATGGATCACGGTGCCGATATCATCCGGGCATTCTTTATAGTCGGCCCCGACTAAAGTCATAAGTGCGGCGTTTCCGACTGCGACTTTTTTGCCGTCAACGACAGCCTTTATCCCATGACCTGCTATCTCCTCTATCTCTGATACCCTGGATAGATCCGGTTCCTTTCCATAGGCGCGCTTAAGACTGAGGCTTATGGGATGACTTGATGCAGACTCAGCAATGGCTGCGATCTCGATAAGTTCTGATTCGCTTATAGGATTTTGGTGGACAGCATCGACTTCAAAATTACCTTCGGTCAGTGTGCCGGTTTTGTCAAAGACCACAGTATCAACTTCCGAAAGAGTTTCAAGATAGTTTGAACCCTTCACGAGGATACCAGCATGACTTGCCCCTCCTATACCGGCAAAAAATGTCAGAGGTATGGATACTACCAGAGCACATGGGCAGGAAATGACGAGGAATGACAGCGCTCTGTAGACAAAGCTTCCCCAGTCCGGATCCATATTCAAAAACAGTATGCGTATGATCGGAGGAAGCAGAGCAAGCGCTATGGCAGAATAAACGACAGCCGGGGTATACACCCTCGCGAATTTCGTGATGAAGTTTTCGGATTTTGATTTTCGTGAAGAGGCATTCTCCACCAGATCGAGTATCTTTGAAACAGTGGATTCACCAAATTCTTTTGTGGTCCTTATTCGGAGGGGACTTGTGAGATTGATGCAGCCCGATATGACTTCATCGCCTTCTTTGATGCTGCGGGGCATGCTCTCACCGGTGAGGGCTGCTGTGTCGAGAGTGCCGTTGCCTGAGATGATGATACCGTCAATAGGGATCTTTTCTCCGGGATTGACAATGATCTCAGAACCAATCTCCACCTCGTCCGGATCGACCTGTTCTATGCGGCCATCCTTTTCTACATTGGCATAATCCGGCCGTATGTCCATCAGCTCCGAAATGTTGCGGCGGCTTTTTCCTACGGCTACACTCTGGAACCATTCTCCAATCTGATAAAAGAGCATAACTGCTATAGCTTCGTCATAACCTCCATGTCCGCTGTTGATATCCTGATATAAAGCCAGAACAACAGCGCCAAGGGTAGCGACGCACATTAACAGTGATTCATCCATGGGCTGGCGGTTTTTTATTCCTTTGAACGCCTTGCGGATCACATCATATCCTATTATGAAGTAGGGGATCATATACAGGATGAATCTCAATATGGTATAGCTGACAAAAAAATATGTATCTAATTTAAAGGATATCGCAGCTGCTGCCAGGCTTACAGGCTCGTCCGTAAAATGAAGTACTGCAAGAAGTACTGCGGATATGATGATCCTGAATAATGTGATTTTTTGTTTTTTGCTCATATAATCTCCCTACGAAAAAGATATCCGTCAGAAAAAGATCTCGCAGTCGTCTTCGACTTTTTTGCAGCTGCTCAGTACTCTGGGCATTACTTCTTTGGGATCCGATCCCTCTTCAAATTCTACATTCATTTTAAGTGCCATAAAATTTACGACGGCATCTTTTACGCCTTCGGTCTTTTTAGCCGCTTCCTCCATTTTTGCTGCGCAGTTTGCGCAATCGACTTCGATCTTATAGCTTTTTTTCATTTGGGACTCCTTTCAGGCTGCTGCACAGAAGATGTGCAACGATTCAACAATTAAATGATTGTTTAATTGTTTATAGTGTACTATACTATGGTGGTGCTGTCAACCTACTGATGTATGGCATGATCGGAGAAGAGAATTGCGGGCAGGAAAGGTGAAAAAATGGAAAAGAAACAAAAGAAGAATCTCGTAGATCCGTTTTCTTATATCAGAACAATAGCGGCTTTGACGATCTTTGTCTTTCATACCAACGTCTTCAGCGGTATGAACGGATATGTGATAAACGGGAGCAACTGGTTCATGAAGTCGGCCGGTCATGGTGCGGTATGGGTATTCTTCTTTTTAAGCGGGTACTTTAATATAAGGGGCTTTCTCGGATCAAAGCCGGGATACAGTCTGGATGCTCAGGGAATAAAGAAGTTTTATTTCAGAAGATTTATTAAGGTCCTTTTTCCTGTGTGGTGTTTTTATCTGATCGCACTCACGATATCTGAGCCGGCTTTTCTTCAGATATACCCCGAAACCATATGGCGTCTCCTGACCTTCACATATTCGGGGGAGCCGGGATGCACGAGCATAGCTGCTACCTGGTATGTGTCATCTCTTACCTGGCTTTATCTTTTAACTCCGCTCATTGCTTTAATATGCAGAAAACTTGACAGAGCAAAGGGAGGTGTCCGGATAATGATCCTTTCTGTGATCATTGCATTGATGGGACTGGTGCTCAGATTCTTTCTTCTCTTTAGCGGAGCGGACTGGACACAGGGAGTTTTTGTTCCGTTTTATTGTAATCTGGACATCTTTATCGGAGGGGCATTTGCATACCTTCTTGCAAAGAAGATCAGATCTCCATTTTCAGGCAATGCAGCTTATGCGGTTTCGCTTATTATCTATACGCTTTTGATCATTATTCACAGCAGGATATATTATCTCGGCGATCAGGACGGAGTATATCTTCTCATACATGAGTACATTATGCCGACCGTTTATATTCTGATAATGACGATGGTCTGTATTCTGGCGGAAAATTCAGGTTATCGTTATATGAGACTGAAGCCTGTTACAGTAGTCAGAAATCCGCTGCGCCTGGTAGATGCCTTCAGCCGGATCTCGTTTCAGTTTTATCTTATTCATAACATGGTCTTATTTCATTTGTCCACGGTTATCCTGGCTGCAGACGGAACGGAATACAGCAGAAAAATGCTGATATGGGGCTTTATCATTTCCGTACCGCTGTCTGTTCTGTTTATGAGAGCCACTGCTATAAATTATCCGGGGAGAAATATGTCAGAAGATCAGGTTAAAGCTGCTTGCGTAGAAAATGTTAATACGGTTTCGGGAGATGAAAATGAATCTGCCTCATGATCACGGTAACGGTAGCACCTGTGAAGGTATAATAAAGGAAATGCCGACGCTTAACGGTTTTTCCACGGCTTCGGAAATATTCAGGCTTCTGGGAGATGCGTCCAGGGTAAAGCTTTTCTGGATCCTGTGTCATACCGAGGAGTGCGTGACAGATCTTGCCGCGATGATGGAAATGTCTTCGCCGGCTCTGTCTCATCATCTGAGATTCTTAAAGACCTCCGGACTTATCGTATCAAGGCGGGAAGGGAAGGAAGTTTTTTACAGATGCGCGGACACAGAGCTCGCTGATGCGCTGCATCATATCATAGAAGATGTGGTGAAAATAGCCTGTCCTGATAAAGAAAAAGTATGTTCACAAAACTGACACTTTATATAGATATCATTGCGTATTAAAAGCCGGATTCCGGGGGAACAGAAAAAGATGTCAGAAGATAAAAAACAGAGAAAACTATATCTGATCATAATGATCGCAGCTGCAGTTGTCATTGTCATAGCAGCAGCATATATACTGCTGCACGGTTTTGCAGGATCAAGGAAAGATGCCGTTGATGATACAAAGACTACAGCAGAAGACAGCATAGAGGAGGAAGATCATTTCACTGCGGAGGATCTGGATGGCTCGTGGAGCAGAGAGGGCGCGGCATATATCACTCTGATGGGTGGAAGTGCCGAAGTCGACGGTAACGGAGCCTATTATTCAGAAGGTTCAGTATATATCATGCAGTCCGGGAGATATGTGTTAAGTGGAAGTCTGGATAACGGAAGCATTACCGTGAAGGCAGACAAATCGTCCGAGATCTATATCCTGCTGGATTCGGTTAATATAAATTGTGATGATAACGCCGCAATAAAAGTCGAAAAAGCCGGTAAAGTATATCTGACGCTGGCAGAAGGAAGCGATAACAGTATTGCTTCCGGAGAGGAGTATTCTGAGGCTGCCCAGAATGATAATATCACAGCGGCTCTTTTTTCACGCGACGATCTGACGATAAACGGAAACGGGACACTTGAGGTTAAAGCGGGTTATAAGCACGGGATAGCTGCAAAGGATAATCTTATGATAACCGGCGGAGTGATCCGGGTATCAGCGCCCGGAGACGGGATCCGCGCGAACGACAGCCTTTGCATCTGTAATGCGGATATCACAGCAGAGGCCGGAGATGACGGAGTGGTGCTGAATCATTCAGACGGATATTTCTATATGGAGTCGGGGAATCTTGATATTACCAGCGCAGATGATGCCATACATGCCGGTGGAGACGTGACGGCGGCAGGAGGAAACATCACGATATCGTCCGGAGATGACGGGATCCACTCCGATACGATGGTCCGAATCAAAGGAGGAGCCCTCACCATATCAGAGAGCTACGAAGGGATAGAAGCAGTGATCGTCGAAATATCAGGAGGTGAAACACTGATATATGCAAAGGACGACGGGATAAACGCCAACGGAGGGGCGGATGATATGTTTGGCCAGATGCCGGGCGGGGGTCCCGGAAATGCGGGTGGACATGGCATGAGATCACCCTCGGATAATTCAGTGAGCGGTAATATGCCCGGTCCTCCTCCGGGAATGGGTATGTCCGGGGTTTCAGGCAACAGGCCTGGGATGCCTGGTGAGTGGAATAGAGAAAAAATATCAGGAAACGGCTTTGGCGGCGGAAGACCTGAAGGAATCTCAGGCAACAAAGGCGGCGAAAAAGACAATTCTGATGAGGAAGATGAAGAAACATATATCAAAATCAGCGGAGGAGATCTTACCATAATAAATGACTCCGGACAGGATGCTGACGGCATAGATTCAAACGGTGATATTATCATCACAGGGGGCAATATCAGAGTGAGCCTTGTTAATAACGGTAATAACTGCGCTCTCGACTGTGCAAGCGAGTCGGGGGGAGTGGCTGAGATAAGCGGCGGAACCATAGTAGCCTGCGGTAATTATTCCATGGCTGAGCAGTTTGATCGATCGTCCTCACAGGTGTCCCTGCTCTATACATACAGCGAGGGAGCTGCGGCTGGAACAAGAGTTGCGCTCGAGGATAAGAAGGGGAATGTACTGATCGAGTATGAGGTTCCGCAGGCCTTTTCCTCGGTTAATATAAGCTGTCCTGAACTGAAGAAGGGAGAGACTTACGTTGTGGTCATAGGGGATCATAAGGAAGAAATAAAGGCAGAAGAAGTATCATCATCCTATGGTGATGCTGTGGGCGGTGGATTCGGAAAAAGATGAATAAGAGCACGCATTATATGAACCTGTCGGATGCGACAGTATCGAGGATAGAGGAAGACAGAAGGCTGCATAAGGAGAACCCTTATGCCTGCTCAGATACTGACGTAATAAGAAGGGATCCTGCGCATGACAGAGCCAATCTTCACAGGCCGGCATTCGTGAGAGACATTGAGAAGATCATGAATGTCCCTTATTACAACAGGTATTCGGACAAAACACAGGTTTTCTCGCTTGTACGTAATGACGATATCTCGAGGAGGACGCTGCATGTACAATATGTTTCACGCATAGCCAGAAATATCGGAAGGCTTTTGAACCTTAATACTGACCTGATAGAGGCTATAGCGCTGGGGCACGATATAGGGCATACACCCTTCGGGCATGCGGGCGAGAGGGCGCTTTCTGCAATATATCATGAGCATACCGGGAGATATTTCAATCATAATGTACATTCGGTAAGAGTGCTTGATGATATCTGCTGCCAGAATCTTTCGATGCAGACTTTGGACGGCATCATCTGCCACAACGGAGAGATGGAGATGAGGGAATACCGTCCGAGGACGGATCTTACTGATTTTACAGGGTTTGACGAAATGAAAGAGGAGTGCTACAGGGATAAGGATGCGATAAAGAGACTGATACCCTGTACACTGGAGGGATGTGTGGTACGGGTCTCGGATATCATTGCCTATATCGGAAAGGACAGGCAGGACGCGGAAAAGCTTAAGCTTTTTGATGAGACACCGGCATATTCCCAGGAAAAGATCGGCACTACGAACGCGGAGATCATCAATAATATGATAGTAAATATCGTGGAGAATTCCTACGGTAAACCATATCTTTCGATGGATCCGGATTTCTTTGATGAATTTACGGCGGCTAAGAGAGAGAATTATTCGCTGATCTACGGGAATAAAAAGACTGAAGCAGTCTTTAAGAGTGATATAGAGCCTATGTTTGAGGAACTTTATGAGGAGCTTTTAAGGCAGGCGGAAGAGATGGATCCTGAGTCCGTATTTGTGCGGCATCATGTGGAATACATAGAAAAGATCACGAGATATGTGCATATTGACCGCAGACCGTACCGGGATAATACACCGGATGATATGGTGACTGACTATATTGCGGGGATGACGGATGATTATTTTATAGATCTTTATGCCTATCTTTTCCCGGGAACAGGGCGTGAGGTTAAATACCGGGGATACTTTGATAAAGAGTGAATCTTGTATTAAAAAAAGTACAATTTAAATCCTGCGATGCAACTAATATATTTCCGTATGCTGCCGATAAATATAGTGTAAGCAAATGGAGTTGCTATATTACGTAGGAAAGGAGGAGAACTTCAATGCGTATAGATGCATTAACAGCAATACAGCAGGTATACGGAACCGGAAAGAGCAGAAAGACTGCAAACACAAAGAAAGTTTCCGGCGGACGTGATGCTGTGGAGATCTCCAGCATAGGAAAGGATATCCAGACAGCAAAGAATGCAGTTAAAGCTTCTTCCGATATAAGGGAAGGCAAGGTGGCCGATATCAAGAAACAGATAGCGGCAGGTACATACAATGTATCAGGCGAAAGCTTTGCAGACAAGCTTCTTGCCAAGTATAACGAGGCAACAGGCATAGCATAAGATCGGAGTGATGTGACGTGGCGAGCCTTGTGGAAGTGCTTATCGACACACTGAATAAAGAAGAAAGTGAATACGTCACATTACTTGATCTTTCAAGGAAGAAGACTCCCGTCATCGTAGCGGGAGAGGTAGAAAAACTTCAAAAAATCACGGATGAGGAACAGTCAGTGGTAGACAGGCTGGCAGCTCTCGATTCAAAGAGGGCTGAGACCATGAGGGATATCGCTGATGTCATGAACAGGGATGTTACGACTTTGAAGCTTTCACATCTTATAGAAATGCTTGAAAAAAGGCCATCGGAGAGAGATGCGATCGCAGCTCTTCGAGACCGGCTCAAAGCCACTGTGGGCGAGCTGAAGATGATAAATGATCAGAACCGCGAGCTCATCAGGCAGTCCCTGGATATAGTTGATTTTAATCTTAATCTAATCAAATCTCAAAGATCCGCTCCGGAAACGGGTAATTATAATCGCTCGGCCGGAATAGCAGGATCAGCTCTTGGAGGACCGACAGGCGGCTTTGACGCAAAACAGTAACCCGAAGTGATATAAGA
>JAEEGL017302710.1_pt1 | contig 10912 bp, 12 predicted proteins | sample 9134231 | NCBI WGS metagenome assembly JAEEGL01 (sample SAMN16246548, study PRJNA631951) | gut metagenome | biome: gut microbiome; feature: rumen; material: fiber-attached | host: Bos | place: Iran: Karaj | collected 2018-10
GGGTAGGAACCAGACTTACAGTTGAAATTTAGGTTTTGTTGCCTTTTAATATAAGTATATGGAAAAAACGTTTTACATTATAGATGATCACGAAATGCTCAGACTGGGAACTATTTCTTACATAGAAAATAATTCAGACTGGAAAAGTCTGGGCAGCGCAAATAATGAAGAAAAAACTTTTTCCGATTTAGAAAAATTTTCTGCAGAAAATAATCTTCCTTCAATTTTGATTTCTGATTTGAATTTTTATGGCAAAGATTCAGGCTTTAATCTTATAAAGAAAATTCACACTCTTTATCCACAGCAAAAAATTGTTGTTTATTCTATGTTTTTTGCCCCAGGAATTGTGCAGAACACAATCGAAAACGGTGCAAATGGTTATATTTCTAAAAATGCTTCTTCAGATGAACTGATTTTGTGCATGGAAAAAGTATTATCTGGCGAACAATTCATCCAGAATGAACTCCAGCCTAGGCTGGAAAAGTTCAATTCTTTTACAGATGCCCTGACGCGCCGCGAAAGAGAAGTCTTAGATCTGCTTTTGCGTCATCTGACAAACGACCAGATCGCAGACTCTCTGAACATCAAAAAGCGCGCCGTAGAAAACTATATTTCCAGCATTTACGAAAAAACTGGAATTAATGATAAAGCAGAACTGATTAAACGATTCGGCTAGGCTATTTTCCATTATTTATGTTTTCTCTTATCTTTCTTTTTTAAAATGGAATCAAACAAAATTTCTAGCAAAACAAAAGGAAGTATAAAAATCATAAGGATTGTTGTAGTTAAATTCTGCTGTTTTTCTATTTTGCTTTTAGTTCCGGATTTTTCTTAATTTGTTTTTTTCGCCATTTGTTTGAATTCCGATTTTTATCACATATAAAATCAACTAAATGATAAAACACTGCCAGAATTACAGAAAAAAACGAATAAATAAAATATCCTTTTACATTGAAACGTTTGGCAGCTCCAAGCTCTTCAACAGGGATTTTTAAGCCCTTTTCTTCATCATTCAGAAGATAAAACTGTTTTCCTTCGTAATAAAAATCCACAGGTTTGTGAGAAAAACTGCAAAAGTGTTTTACAATATTTCCATCCAGATGATATTCAATTTTTACATGATAAGAATATGAATTTTTAAGGCGACGTTGTTTTTCAAAAGAATAATCATCAACAAACGCCTTTTGCACTATACCGTATTTTTCCAGATGAGAAAATTCAAAATAATTATTTATTCCTAAAAACAAAAAAACGACAAAACTTACAGCAAAAGTAATATCAGCATAGAGCAGTTTTTTACTCTTTATAATCTTTTTCATTACCTTGCCAAATATAAAATAATTTCCCTTTATTTACAACTCGCGGATATTTTTCTATAGTTTTTATATGAAACCCATGGAACTTCCAAATGAAAAGCCCGAAATAGATAAAAAAGATGCAAAAATCATCTTTATTGCTTCTCCAATTATTTTAGCTCTTTGTTTCTTATTTGTAGATTTTCCGCTTATTTTTAAGCAAATATTTTTCGGAAGTCTTTTCGCATTGATTTTCATCGCACTTATTATTCGTTTTCTCTGGGATTTAGCATTGCCGACAAAAGCACGCAAAAAAAGACTTTCGACATTAATCCAGCAGGAATTTTTATGGCTTCAGAATTATGGCTATCAATATAAGGAAACAATTCTTTACAAAAAAGAAATCCAGATTATTTATGAATACAAAAATCATCCGCCTATAAGTCTGTTTAAAAATCTAAAGTATAAGACTTTTGAATTTACAATGTGGGCAATAGAAAATGATGTAAAAGGCTGGTGGAATATAACTTATTTAGGCAAAGAATGGTTTGGTTTGGACACCCTCAGCGAAGAACTTTACGGAATTTCTTTCCACGACTATTGTGAAAAACTCTTCCCGCTTATGGGAATAAACGAGAAGAGCTGATTTTCTAACTGTCAGCTTTTATTTTCCCATTCCGCAGGATTTGTTATAAGCCGCAACAACCGCACTGATTACTGCATTGCGCATTCCCTTTTCTTCAAGGGCTGCAACACCGTCAATTGTTGTGCCCCCTGGCGAACAAACAGAATCTTTCAAAACAGCAGGGTGCTTTCCGCTCTGCAAAACAAGCTCGGCAGAACCTTTTACCGTCTGGGCAGCATAAATATAAGCCTGGCTGCGAGGCATTCCGCATTTTACAGCAGCATCAGCAAGGGCTTCGATGAACATAAATACAAAAGCAGGGCCTGAACCACTTACAGCTGTAACACAGTCCATAAGTTTTTCCGGAACCTGTTCAACTTTTCCGGCAGCCTCAAGAATCGTCTTTATTTCAGAAAGTTCTTCTTCACTGATATTTGTACCGCAGCTGAGGGCTGTCATTGCCTGACCAATCTGAGCCGGAACATTTGGCATAATTCGTACAAAACGAAGTCCCTTTGCAAAACCTTCCAGCTTTTCAATGCTCATTCCAGCTGCCATAGAAATTACAACAGCATCCTTAGAAAGGTCTGAGGCAATTTCTTTAAGCACGGCTTCTACCATTACAGGTTTTACGCCGATAAAAACATATTTTGCATCTTTAATTGCATCAGTATTTTTTTCAAAGCTCTTGCAGCCGTTTTCTTCAGCAAAGGCCTTAGCGTGCTCCGGATTTTTGCTGGTTACAGCCACATTCCAGGCATCAAACTTTTTACAAACTGCGCGCATAATCGCACCGCCCATAGCCCCAGTACCGATACAAGAAATTTTTGCTTTCATTTTATGCCCCCTGAGCGAAGAAGCTGTCCTTCTTCTTTTTTTATCTTATTTTGATTTCACCAAAATTACAATCAGCATCGTAAACAACACAAATACAAAAATCATAAAAAACCATTTGATTCTGTAATCAAAAGTGTCCAAAAACTTATCAATAATTTTTACTTTAATTACGCCAAAAAGTACCGGTATTCCCATAACCCATAAAAATGCCAGAAAAGCATTTCCTTTCGGAACTTGGATTTCAATTCCAAAAAGCATATCCAAAAGAATATAAATACACCATACAAAAAGAACTCCAACAAGACCATGAAGTTGAATTATATTTCTTTCAGTGTAAGGATCCGGGTTATGCTCCAGACTGCGTTTTATTAGATTTCTATCTTCATTTTTGGGAACAACTTTTCCAAAAAGGCCGCGTTTGTATTTCATGCTCTTATTCCGCAAGAAAAATCGTGCCCTTAGCACTGCCTTCCGCAAGCTTCATAAGAACTTCATCCTTAGAACCGTTTGCCAGCAGCATGTGAATTCCATAGGCCGTAACTTTTTCTGCCGCCTGAAGCTTAGTCTCCATTCCGCCGGTTCCAAAGGCATTAGTATCACCAATTTTAATCTCTTTACGAAGCTCCGGAATAGAAATTACCTCTTCAATCAGCTTTGCATCCGGATTAGTTTTTGGATTATCAGAATAAACACCGTCAATATCGCTGAACAAAATCAAAAGGTCAGCACTCCACAAAATTGCAGTCAGAGCGCTCAAGTTATCGTTATCACCGATTTTAATTTCATCAAAGCTTACGCTGTCGTTTTCGTTGATAATAGGCACAACACCCTCATCAACAAGAGTAAAAAGCGTATTGCGGATATTAAGAGAGCGGTGCTCGTTTTTAAAATCATCCTTAGTCAAAAGCAGCTGCCCGATATGCAGCCCCTGTTTCTGGAAAGCCTTTCTCCACTGATGCATCAGCTCCACCTGCCCGATTGAACAGAGAGCCTGGCGGTAATGCACGTCCTTTTTTCGCGCCCATTCCTTAGTGGTAGAAACTCCGGCAACCTGCGCCCCCGACGATACCAGAATAATCTGTTTTCCCTCTTTAATCAGTTCCGCGCACTGAGCTGCAAAGCTAGCCATAAATTCCGTATTCTGAGTTCCGTCCGGCAGCGCCAGCGTATTTGACCCGATTTTTATTACAATTTTTCGCGACCGTTTAATTACTTCTGAAATTTTACTCATCTAACCTGTCCCTCACCATCTATAAGATACTTTGTTGTTGTCAAAGCTTTAATTCCCATCGGACCACGGGCATGAAGCTTCTGGGTACTTATTCCAAGTTCTGCTCCAAAACCAAACTCGCCGCCATCTGTAAAACGTGTACTGGCATTCACGTAAACACAGCTTGCATCAATCATCGCCTGGAATAGTCTTGTATTTGCCCGACTTTCCGAAATTATACTTTCGCTGTGCTTTGTATTATGGGAATTAATATAGCTGATTGCTTCTTCTATCGAATCCACAACTTTCACACAGCATTCATAATCAAGATATTCGTTTCCAAAATCAGATTCTGTGGCAGCCATAGCCGACTTTAAATATTTGATTGCTCTTTCATCTGCATGCAGCTTTACACGACCTGTAAACTTTTCTTCCAGCATAGGAAGGAATTTTTCTGCAACCGCACTGTGAACCACAATACATTCAATTGCATTACAAACGCTCGGACGCTGGATTTTTGCATTTTCAGCAACACGGCAAGCCATTTCTAAATCAGCGTCGCTGTCTACATAAAGGTGGCACACACCGCTACCTGTTTCAATCACCGGTACCCTGGCATTCTGTACCACATTCTGAATCAGCTTTTTACCACCACGTGGTAAACAAACATCAATCAAGCCAACCGCATTCAAAATCTGATCAACATCGCTGTGGTCATGCTCACGAACTTCAACAAGTTCAATTGCTTCCGGAACTCCGCCAGCAACTCCAGCAAGAGCTTCTTTAATCACGCGTACAATTTCTTTATTAGAATTATAGGCAGAAGAAGAACCGCGTAGAAGTATCGCATTTCCACTCTTATAAGCCAGGCTAAAGGCATCTACAGTTACATTCGGGCGGCTTTCGTAAATAATTGCCACAACACCAAGAGGCACACGTACCTGGCGGATAGACATTCCATTAGGAGTTTTCCATCCTGCAACCTCTTCGCCCACAGGATCAGTCTGTGAAATTACCTCTCTAAGACTCGAAACAATACCGTTAATACGCTTATCATCAAGCATCAGGCGGTCAATAATAGATTCCGAAATCCCAGCCGCACGTGCAGCCTTAACATCTGCATCGTTAGCCGCAATAATCGAAGCGCGTTTTTTATCCAGAGACTCAGCCACAGCCACCAGTGCCATATTTTTTTCACTGGCATTCTGCAAAGCAAGCTTCTGACTCGCACTTCTCAAACCTTCACAAACCTTTTTTATGTCCATTTTATGCCTCCAAGAGGTAATTTAATATACGAGCGTTCAAGGCTCGCTTCGCTTAAAGCCTTGACTCACTCGTTTTGCGGATTATCATTTCATTATAAACCCGCAATAAAAAAATAGCCGGAACTTCAAAAGCCCCGGCATTTACAATAATTCATCAAAATTAGTAATTGGCAAGGAAATACATTCCCACCATCATTGCAATCCGGGATTTTTCTTCAGACCATTCAGTTTTGGGAGGAAGGTTAGAAATATACCACCAGAAAATACCAAATTCCGGATCAATACGCATAGTGTATTCTGCAAAATCAGGAGAATCAGTTGACTGACCAAACATGAGGAATACAGCCTGATTAATAATATTGCGGAAAAGTTCGTAACTGTCTTTCCAGCTTGCGCCGTCTTCAGAAATAAATTTTTCAAGACGATATAAAAGTTCATCTTTTAAGGCAATATCAGACTTTTCAACCCATGTTTTCTGAATAAGAAGTGTAAGATTATTCTTAAAACTAATAACGAGTTTATTTACGCCTTCTGCCGGCATTTTTGAAAATCCCTTTTCAGCTCCAAACGCAACAGCAATCAAATCTGCCGCATCATAAAAGTTCTCAGATTTTTCAATAAAATCATTAAGCGCCGCAATCGTAGCCGAATCCAAAAATTCTGAAATAAACTCTTCTTGTTTTGTCATGCCGTTACTATAAAAGTTTTCCTGTTTTTTTTCAACTACCATAAAAATTGGTTATAAAAAAGACTGCCCTTTAGGACAGTCCCTTTCTGACATTCAGTCAATTGTATTTTATTATTTGCTTATTTTGCGCTGATTAATTTTACATCAAAGCAGATGTAAGCTCCGCCTGGGATTCCGGCCTGTGGAATACCGCGTGAACCGTAAGCAAGCTCTGGTGGAATAACCATTTTTCTTGTCTCGCCAACTTTCATTTCCTGAACCATCATATCAAATCCAGGAATCATCTGTCCGCCGTTTGTTTTGAAGTTCAAAGGTTCGTGTCCCTGTGGGTGGAAACCTTTTGATGCATCAAAAATCTGACCGTCTGTAAGGTAACCTTTATATTCAACAGAAACGTTCTTTCCTTTTCCTGTTACAGTGCCTTTACCTTCTTCCAGAACTTTGTAGTAAACACCGCTTGAATGTTTTGTACAGCAATCAATTACTTCTGCCCATTTTTTAGCTTCGCGCTCTTCGTTAGCTTTAGCAACATCTTTCTGGAGCTTGTCAAAATCAGCCTGAGTTGCGCTGAATTTTTTAGCTTCCTCACCCTGACGGATAATCTTTACAGACTTCATAGTTGCACCCTGTTTAAGAGAATCAACTACATCCTGACCAGCAAGAACTTCACCAAAAATTGTATGCTTGTAGTTAAGCCATTCTGTTGGAACAATTGTAATAAAGAACTGACTTCCGTTTGTGTTAGCACCGCTGTTAGCCATGGCAAGTTTACCAGGCTTATCAAAAACGTAACCGTCTACAAATTCATCAATGAATTTATATCCTGGACCACCTGTTCCGTTACCTTTAGGATCACCGCCCTGAATCATAAAGTCCTGACCATCACCATTTGCTTTGCTGATTACACGGTGGAATTTTAAGCCGTCATAAAAAGGTTTACCTTTAGCGGCATCCAAAGTTCCCTCTGCCAAACCAACAAAGTTTGTAACAGTCATAGGTGTTTCTTTGTAGAACAAATTCAATACAATTTCGCCGCCATCTGTGTCGATTCCAGCAAAAATACCTTCTTGTCCTTTTAATACGTACATTGATTTCCCCTTATTAGAAGCCTTTGGAGCAGCAAAAGCACCACTCATCATTAAACTTCCAAATGATAATCCTAATATTAGTTTTTTAATTAATTTCATTTTTTCCTCATCCTAATTTTTTTATTTTAAAACTGTTTTATAAACCAGTTATAAATTGCCTTAATACGCTGAGTCATGGCCTCTGGTACCTGAGTTTTAATTGTTGGTACAACACGACAGTTTGCATCAGAACTCAAGTAAACAAGAATTCCATCGCCACAATCGTAAGCAACAACAGTAAAGTTCAAATTCTGAGAAGGAATTCCAACAACTCCAAGTGATTTATAATCATCAATATTATTCAAAACAGCATAAAAAGTGTTCTCTGTCTGATAATAATTGATTTTGTAGCGGCACAAGCCAAACTTTGTATCATTCTGAAGACTATAACTTACCTGATTGTTGGCATTTCCTGTATTTTTATCTGCGATAGGATTTTTATTGTCAGGACTGGCAATCATAAATGCCTTGTCATAAAGCACTTTTTCTTTGCCGTTTTTGTCAGTATAAGTCATACCCTGCATCTTAGAAACAGAACGTACAACTTTTGCAATATCTTCCAAAGTTACTGTGCCTTTTCCGCCTGTAAGCTCAGCCTTAGATTTGTAATAAAGGCTCTCGTAAAAATAAGAATATCCTTTTGGATCCTTTTTGATACGGCTACCATCAAAAATCTTTTTTGTTTCGTCATTTGGAAAAAGCACAGAAGTATCAGGTTCATCATCGTGAATTACAGTTACTTCTCCCTTAGAAACAAGCTCATCATAATATTTTGGATTTACAAGAGTCTTAAGATTTAACTCCGCAAAAAGACATGCACTTAAACCCGCAGCAATTGCTATAGAAATTAGTTTTTTCATGTAGCCCCCTGTGTTTGCAGGCATTTTTAAGCCCGCTGTTAAATGATTTTGCGGAAGATTTTCTCTTCCGCAACTTTAAACACATATTTTAGTAAAAGGTTAACGAATTCCTTTATACAAAACTCTAACCTGTTTGTAAACTCCTTCTCCCTCACTCTTTGTGTCTACATCTGGGATATCATTCAAAGTAGTGTGGATAAGACGGCGCTCAAAAGGATTCATTGGCTCAAGCAAAATTGATTTATGTGATGAGCGAACCTTGTCGGCAGTAGTGTAAGCAAGGCGAACTAAAGTTTCTTCGCGGCGGATACGGTAATTTTCTGTATCCAAAATTACGCGAACTTCTTCGTGACCAAGACGTCCGGCATAAATGTTAGCCAAAAGCTGAAGAGCGTCCAGGTTCTTTCCCGTGCGGCCAATCAAAATTGAAGAATGTGATGATTCAAGGCGTACACCAATTTTCTTTTCTTCACGGTAAGAAACAGAAACTTTAATATCATATCCCATTTTTTCTACGATAGAAGAAATAAATTCAATAAGTTTCTGTTCAAATTCGCCCTGTGGAAGTGGATCTGCTACAATACGTGAATGATTTTCATTGAAGTCTTTTTTACCAAAAGCTCCTTTATATTCATCATCGTCGTCCAGAGTATGAACGCGGATTTTTACATAACCTTTTTTGAAAAGGGAATTTTTCTGTGTTTCCAAAATTTCTACATCAAACTGATCTCTCTCAAGATTGAGTTCGCTTGCGGCAAGCTCAATGGCTTCTTTTTCTGTTTTTCCTTCGTACTCGTAAGTCATAGTCTTTATCTCCTATTTATATTGCCACAACTTCCGCAAAGCGGAAGTTAAGCAAAGGTTATTTTCATTACAAACTAAAGGTCAAGTTACGACCTTTGCATTTCTCCTATATGTATGAGGGTAACTAAGTGCCCTCTAAAAATTATCGTTTTTTTCCACCAAGCTTCTTGTTTACGCTTGCTGCAATTTCTTCACGTTTTGCAGCCATCATCTTGTTGATAAAAATCTGCTGGAATAATGAGAAAATATTGCTTACAGTCCAGTAAAGAATAAGTCCTGCAGGTGCATTGTAGAAAATAAAGAAGAAAAACAATGGCATACCGTACATCATCATCTTCATGCTTGCCTGACTCTGATTAGTTCCCATTGGCTGGAACGACTGTGTAATTTTTCCGAACAAAAGCTGAGAAATTACATAGATTACAGGAAGAATACGAATCTGATTTCCCAAAGCCGGAATATTAAAGTTCAAGGTTTTTACGCTGTCACCAACAGACAAGTCAGGAATCCAGTTTGGAATAAACATAGCTCCGCGGAACTCAAAGTAGTTGTTGAACAGGTTATACATAGCAAACAAAATAAGAAACTGGAACAACATTGGAAGACATCCGCTTACAGGATTATAGCCAGCTTCTTTATAAAGTTTCTGAACTTCCATCTGCATGCGTGCCTGGTCATTCTTGTATTTTTCCTGAATAGCCTGCATTTTTGGCTGAATATCCTGCATCTTCAAAGTTCCCATAGACTGGTTCTTAGAAAGAGGGAAGAGCAAAACTTTAAGAATGATTGTAAGAACGATGATTGTAACACCCCAGTTAGGAATTACTTTGTACAAAAGTTCCATTACAAACTTAAGGATAGTTTCAAGCCAGTTAAGCCAGCCGCTAGACTGAACACAGTCAGAAATTTTGTGACCACCAAAGTTCCATGCATTATTTTCTGCAACATTGTAGCGCTTTAAATCTTTGTCATTGCGAGGACCAAAATACATATAGTAAGTGTCCTGCATATCGCTTCCGTTAAAGGCAGAACGTTCTACAAATGCCTGAGCGTTTGCGTAATTACCAACTTCAACTTTAGAAGAATACCATGTGTCTGAAATTGTTGTTGTGTCGTTTGGAATTACAAGTTCAACAAAGTACTTACCAGCAATACCCATCCATGCTGTATCTTTTTCGTAACGTTTGAACTGACCGTTTCCTAAAATTACACGTTTATATTTTGTGCCATTATAAGTAACAAACTGGCGGTTTTCGTAGCGGTTCTTTTTAGGATCGTATTTAGGACCAATCTGTGGAGAAGTACGGAGGGTATATGCAATTCCGTTCTGATTCAAACCGTAGTTATCATCGCAGTGAACCAGTACATCAAGTCGGAAGAGGTATTCACCAGGTTTGAAAGTATATTTTTTTCCAAGAGTAATTTTACGTCCGTCATAAGTAAATGAACGTTTGAAAAGAATTGTATTTTCATCAATCACTTCTGTATTAAAAGTATCGTTCAAAATTGCAGAATCTGCACTGCCAATTGCCAGAGAAAGAGTTCTATTTGTTTCGCTGATATTATCAGAAAGCTGAACAAAATCTTTTGTATCAATGTCATTGTGATCTAAAAGCTTGTAGCTAAGGATGTCTCCACCCTTATTTGTAAAAACAACTTCTACTTTGTCTGTTTTTACAGTGTAAGTTTTTTCTTCAATCTGATTATCATCTGAATTTGCAGAAAGAATACTTACATCATAATTTGAAGATTCAGCAGCTTCTGTTCCTGCAGTTTCTTCAATCTGTGCTGTCTGTGCTTCAGAAACAATCTGCTGATTCTGAGGAAAAAGCATTGGCTGAATTACAAAAGCACCAATAATTACGAGAGTAGAAAGGCTTATTGCCCAAATAGTATTTTTATCCATTTTTTTCACCTAAGGAACCGGGTCATAACCGCCTTTGCAATACGGATTGCATCTTAAAATTCGCTTAATAGAAAGAACAAGACCCTTACCTGGTCCATATTTTTTTATTGCTTCCATAGCATACTCGGAACACGATGGAGTGAACCTGCAGCACGCTGGATGCAAAGGAGAAATACAAATTTGATAAGCACGAATAAGAAAGCAGAAAAATTTAGATATTAAATTTTTCATTTTCTTTAATTAATCCTGCCTTTTGACACAATTGACGAATTTGATCACATCGCGAGTGGAACGA
>JAEEGL010171987.1_pt1 | contig 10911 bp, 6 predicted proteins | sample 9134231 | NCBI WGS metagenome assembly JAEEGL01 (sample SAMN16246548, study PRJNA631951) | gut metagenome | biome: gut microbiome; feature: rumen; material: fiber-attached | host: Bos | place: Iran: Karaj | collected 2018-10
AGCTGAATTCTTTTTTGGAGGTTTTATTGTTGATAAAATTAAACAAAATAAATTTGAACAATATTATATTGAGAAATTTTATCAAAAAAAAATTGATCAAATGACTAGAGCTACGAGATCTGTTGCTAAATTTAGAAAAATATATAAAAATGAAAATATTATTGATATTGCACATGATAATTTAGCAGATCAACAAATGAGAAAAATTGTAGATGAGTATAAAAATTATAAAAAAGAAGTAAAGAATAAATAAAAAAAAAAAATTCCTTTTAATTTATTACTCAAAGTATATCTTAATTATACAATTATAAATATAGATAATGACATAATAATATAAACAAATGATAAAATATATTTAAAAAAAAAAAATTAATTTTTTCCTAATTCCAAATAAAATATTTTTAAATCCAATATAATAAAAATTAATTAAATAAACCAAAAAAAAAATTTTTTTTTAAAACAATTTATCATCTTCATCAATTTCATCATCATCATCTTTATCATCATGAAAGAAATCTCCATTTTTTTCAACAGTATTAATCTCCTCATCTTCAACTTTATTTTTTTTTTCTAAAATCCTTTGCATTTCTTCTTGTTCTTGATGTTTCCTTTTATTCTTTAAAACTTTCTTAATTTTAAATTTTTCTTCTTTAGCTCTTTCATCAAGTTCAGTAATAATATATCTAATAGTATATTCAATTCTAGGAACAACAATATATTCTAAAGCATTAACTCTCCTATTAGTAATTTTTAAAGCTTCATCAATAGCTAAATAACTAGTTTGAAGAGTAGCAATTTCAACAATTTTCTTTAAAAAATCATAAAAATGTTTTTTTGCTATATTAATAGTTTGACCTCCTCCTGTAATACCTAAAATTTGTAGCTCATTACCATATGCTCCTTCTTTTATGTTACGAATACCAAATTGAGGTAATGTTACTCCGGCTACTGGTTTTGTTTTTAAGGTTAATTGTACTGCTGGTATTGATTCTACGTTCTCGTCTACCATACGAGATACGTCACCTTCTGCTTTACTGTAGTTTGCTTTTGCTAGGAATATTAAGGATTGGTTGAATTTATTTCCTAAATCTTTCTTTTGTTCTATTAGACTTTTTGTTACTTGGAGAAATTGAACTTTTAAAGCATCGGCTTTACGCTTTAGTAAATCATGACCTTTTTGAGCGGATTTTAATTTCGCTTTTGCTTGAAGTAATGCCATTTGACTTGGGACTATGTTTTGGTTTTGAGACATTTTTTTTTATTATAAAAATATACAAAATTATATTTATATAAATATATAAATCATACATAAAAAAAAAAATGAATTAAAAGTATATTAGAATTTTTAAATAATTATTAATTAAAAAAATAAAATAAAAAATTAAAAAAAGTAAATTTTAGTTTTTTTTTAATTTTAAATGTCAAAAAAAGTAAAAAAATCAAAAGCCTCTACAAACAAATACAACCCAACCTTAGATTTCCAAAACACCTCAAACAACCCACCACCTGAATTCGTAACATCAAGTGATTCTTTAATTCGTTACGACACTCCCTTTTTAGTCTCAGCAACAATATCAAATAAAAAACTCTTAGCCGAACTAGACGAAAACAATGAAATGAGTGAACTCTTCTTAAAAAACATAATAAACGGTATAAACATATCAGACTACTCTTTAAAAGATGCATTAAATAAAATATTACCTCCAAAAAAATTAAAAACAGGAGAGCAAATGTGGGTACAATATGTTTCCTGTAATCCAGTTACAAAAGCAGAAGTTATAAATTTATATGATGGATTAAGAGATCATTTAAAAAATGAAAATGCGAGAATGTTTGGTTTATGTCCGATAAGAGAAAGATTATATGATGAAACATTTTATGAATTAATAAGACAAATTACTATTAATTGTTTAGAAAGAGGAATTTTATTAATGAGAATTAAAACTGAAGCTGATATGACTATTAATACTTATTTAACTTTATATGAAAGTTCTATTGCTTATGGTATGAGAATGTTTTTAATTGTTGAACAACAAAAAAAAATTTATAGAGATAAAATTTCGAAATTAGAAGATGAATGTGAAGCTTTAAGTAAATATATTAATGATATGGAAAAGTTACTTAAGGAAAAAAAAGAAAAAGATGAAAAGGAACATAATAAAATTGTTGAAGAACATGAAGATTTTGTTAAGGATTATAGGAGAAGAAATAATTTTTTGAAAAGTGATATTAAAGATAGATTGTCGTTTCATAATTAATTTAAATTATTATAATTTTTTATTTATTTTTTTATTTTTTTTTTTTTATTTTTTTATTTTTGATTTTGATAATTTTTTGTCTTTTATAAATTTAATTTTGTAAGAATCTCTTAATTTATTTTTTTGATAATTAAAATTTTGTTTATATAATCTTGCCATTAAACTTGTATCTTTCATTATTTCTGGAAAACAAATATAAGGAACAATTGGTCCAATATCATTTCTTTTTGATACATGTGATGATATATTTTCTTCTTTGAAATTTTCTTTTTTATATTTAAATTTATCTTTATTTAATATTTGATTAATTGTTTCTTCTTTTGATTTATTTAAAATATTATCATCCATACTATTAAATTTTTTATTTGATATTGTTATACTTTTTTCATCATTAATATATTTATTTAATATTGATTTACCAATATTTCTTCTTATTTTATTATTAAGTGTTGTAAATGTTTCTAATTTTAATGGAGTAAAAGTTTCTCTTAAACCTTTTATTGGAATTTTTTCTATTTTATATTGACTATTATATGATGGAGGGAATAAAGTATTAAAATTTGTTTTTTGAAATTTTGGTTTTTCATATTTATTTTCTTCTTTTAGAAAATAATCTAATTTCTCTTTATCTAAATTTTCAGTTTCTGTAGATTTCATAAGTTTTTTATTTGTTAAGTTATTAGTAAGGGATAATGAAAAAAATGTACTTAAAGTATTTTCTCTATTTGAATTGAATGATGTTATAAATTTATTTTTAGTTTTAAATAAATTTCTAAAGTTTATACCTGTTAAAAGTAATCTTGGATTTTTCAAATTAATTCTCATATTTATTTATTAATTAAAATAAAAAAAAAGAATAAAAACAAAAAAATTAAAAAAATATTATTATAAATTTAACTTTTCCAAATAATTTATTAAAACTTAATATTTTCATATGAAAAAAAAATAAAAAAAATTACCCTAAAAGAAAAAAAAAAGAAAAAAAATAAATAAAAATTAATAAATAGATAACCAAAATTTAACCCTCTTTTAAAAATTTTAAAACTCTTCCAAAATACTTTCCAACTCAATAAAATCCGGTCTATCAACTTCTTGTAACATTAACATTTGTGTAATTAACTGTACAAAACTTAAAGAATACCTTTGACTAATAACACTCATAATAAAAATTTTTAATTTCGAATCATTATTAAAATCTCTAATTTTACATAAAGTTTTAATTCTCAAAGTCGAAGCAAATAATAAACACATACCAAGTGAGAAAACATCACTTTTATAAGGATTATGATTAATATCAAAAATTCTATTTTGTAATCCATGAAATAAAATTGGACTCATATATAATTCAGTACCTCTTAAAGTACTTAAAGGATCCATAATTTTACCATATTTTCTTGCTTCACCAAAATCTGCAATTTTATATTTATTATCAGGAAATACTAAAATATTTTGAGCCTTAACATCTCTATGACTAACTTTATTTTTTTGTAAATATGATAATGCATTTACTAATTGTTTTAATATATTTATTAATTCTTCTTCTGTATAATATTTATTTCTCATTTGTCTTTGATTTATTTCTTTTTCCCAATCTGTCTTTGCAACTTCCATTAATATATATATACAAAATGTTGATTCGTCTAACATTTTTTTTGATATACCTAAAATTGATAATATGTTATCGTGTTTATATTTTGCAAATATGTCATATTCTTTTGATATTTCTTCGAAATTTTTTTTATTTGTTGTTATCATTTTTTTCATACAAAATAAATTTTTATCTTTATCTTCTACTAAATATATTTTACCAAATGACCCTTCTCCTAATTGTGTTATTACATTATAATCTACTTCATCAAATATTAAATTATCTAAATTTTTATTTTCTTTTTTTTTTAGTTGATTTGTATTATATAATTGTTGACTTTTAGTTAGATTATTATTTTCTTCATTATCACTTTTATTATCTTCATTTTCAAATATTAAACTATTATCATCTGAATTATTTAAAAGTAAATTACTATTTAATATATTTATATTTTGTCTTTCTTTTTTAAAATCATTTATTTTTTTTTGTAAAGAATTCATTAAAAAATGATTATTTGAATTAGTTTCACTTCTTTTAATTGGTTTTCTTAATCTTGGACTAAAATTTTGTATTGGTGGATTATAAAAAAGTCCTTCATTAAATCTATCAGTTAATAATGGTTTAAATAAATTAATATTATATTTCTTTTTATCATTTTGAATATTATTACCATTAACATCTTTTAAATTTGGAATTAATAATTGTAATTGTTTTCTATTATCTTCCTCTTCTCTTTCTTTTTTTAATAAACTCAAATGACGAGATTTTCTTCTTTTAACTCCTCTTTGAAATTTATTTCTTGAAATTTCTTCATCTTTTTTTTCTTTATCATTATCATCTTTTTTATGATCTTCAATATAAACATGATTCTCATTTTTATTATAATTATTATTATTTAAATTATTATTATCTAAATTAAATTCATCATTTTTATAATTAATTTCATTTTTAAAACTTCTAACATTAGCACTTTTAAATCCCTTACCACAAATTGGACAAATCCACATAAATTTATTAACAGAAGCAAAAACTTTACAAAGTGAACATACAATAATTTTTTTTTCAAATCTTTTTCCTTCATATAATATACCTTTACATTTTTTATTATGATAAAAATCTAATTTTAAAGGATTATTATCACAACCACAAGGTAAAATTAAAGGTTTAACAATTAATTGATTAACTAAAGAATTTTTAACTGAAATTTTCGTAGCTAAAAATTCAAGTGGATTATATTCTTTAACATCACTAGTAAAAATATTATGACATAATATACATTTCCATTGTATATCTAATGGATTTTTTTCATATTTACATTTAGGACAATAAATATCTTTTCCTAATAAAAATAAACCATTTTTACATTTTGGACAATTCATTTGTTGATTTAACATTATTGGACAATGATATTTTAACCAAGTTACTGGTTTTAATGAGTTTTCATTTATTAATTTGAATTTAGAATAAAATTCACAATCATCAATTGGACAATACATTAATATACAATCCATATTATAAATATAATTACAATTTGAACATATTACATATTTATTTGTTTTTTTATCATCTTTTATTATTAATAATTCACCTTGACATGAGTGTAATGCTTCTGTATTTTCTTGACAATGTCTTTGGAAATCATTTAATTTTTCTACTGGTTTTTTTTTTTTTAATATATTGTCACTTAGGTATATACAGGGAAGATAGTAGTCTTCTAATATTGATTTAAATTCTTTTGATATTAGATTTTTGTTTTTACGTAATTCTGGGATTAATTTTGGGTAGTAGGAATTTAGTATTATGTTTATTCTGTGGATAAATAAATGGGTAAATTCGTCTTTTGATATTGTTAAAATATTGTGGAAACTTTCGTTAAATTCTTCTATGAATATGTTATGTAATTCTTTTTGTAAATTGTTATTATCCATATTTTTTTTTACTTCTTTTTATATTATTTTAATTAAAAATATTATATGGAATTAATAGTAAAGTGATTTATTGGGTAAAATATATAAAATAAAAATAAAATGATAATTATAGATAATATAATTTTAGATTGTGATAATAAATATAGAATTAATTATTTTAATTGAAAATATCAATTGTAAAATAAAAAAATTTATTTAAAGTTTGTATCTAATTATTTAGTTATGAATTAATAATTTTTGATTGAAAAATATTTTGATTAATGAATTTAATTATACAGGAAAAAAAATTTTTTCTTAGACTATTTTTAAACATTTGAAAATAATTATATTTTGAAACATCTTTTTAATATTAGATAGTTTTTTTCATTAATGAAAAAAATCTAAAATAATAAATTGTTATATTAAATTTAAATAATTAATTATTTTTTTATTAAAATTAATATTAAAAATAATTATTCATACAAAATAATTAATAACTTTTAAAATAAAAGTAATTCTATATGATTACAAAAAAACTTGATTATAAAATATTTTTTTTTATTCATATACATTATTTTTTAATTTACATAAATTTAAATTAAAAAAAATTATATATATATAATATTATTTTTAATTTAAATTAATTTTTAAACAAAATGGGAATAGATTGTTGTAAAATTAAATCAAATAAAGAAGAACTAGAAAATGAAATAAGAAAAGATTTAAAAATATCAGACTTTGAAACAAAAGTAACTAAAATAGAAGAAAGTGAAAGAAGTTATATATTTAAAAACTCATTTCGTTCAGCAAATGAACAAATATTTTTTGAAATAAAAGACAGTCCATATGAAGATTATTCAAAATCAGTTTTTAGTAGATTAAATGAGATAAGATGTCATCCTTTATATTTTCATTCAAATTCAAGAAAATATAAATTAACTAATTTAATAGAAAAAGTAATTAAAAATCAATTAACTTATACTAAATTAACTTGGTCTATTTTAAAAACAAAAGTAATATATAGAATAATGCATAATGAAAAAATGACAATAAATAATAAATTATCACAACTTGAAAAATTATTTAATAAAGAAAATAAAACTTATATTTATTATTCAATTGGATTTATTGATTCTATTGATAATTGTCTTTGGAATCTTTTTTCAAATTTTACAAATGAAAGTTATTTTATTTTAACTGAAAATTATACTTTATGTTCTATTTATACTGAAAATTTAAAAAATGAACATTTTGTAAATTTAAAAAATTTAAAAGATTATACTAATAATTTTACAAATTATAATAATACTAATTATGAACCTTTGATTACTTTTTTCTTTTTTTTTCAAAAAATACATTCAATATAATTTAAAATATTTTTAATATATTTTTTCTAATATTTTTTTTTATAAATTAATTAAAAATCATATCTTAATTATGAGAAAATAATTTATTTTTTAAAAGTAATAAAAAATTAAATCTTTTCATCATTATCATATAAAAAATCAAAAATATCAATTTCATTTTTTTTTTCCTTTTTTTCAGTAATAGTTCTTTTTTGTGTTTGATATAAAGCAAAAGGAAACATATCAACTTTTCTTTTAGGAACATAAATAAACTTTTTATCTCTTTTATTAATATGTTTCTTTAATTCTTCAAGTTTATTTTCTTCTTCTAATTTTCTTTGATTTGCAGTTGCAATTTTATGTTCTAAATCAATTCTTTCTTGAATTGATTTTAATATTTCTTTATTATTATAATCACTTTTATATTCATGAAATTTAGAAATAAGAAAATTTAAACATATTTCAATTGCAATTATCATTTTCATAGTCTTTTCTCCTTTTGTATTACATCTATCAATTTCATTATTTAAATTAATATTTTTTAAATCATTTGATAATTCTTCATTTATTTTATTATATATACATTTAACTTTAATAAAAAGTGAATCTTTTAATTTTTTTGGTTTATCAAATTCATTTTTTAATTTTTTTCCTTTATTTTTAGATGTTATTTGAGATTTATAAATATCTTTTTTTTCTTTTTCTAAATTTTCATTTCTTAATTTTAATAAAATTAATAATTTTTCTTTTTCTTGTACTTCACTTTCAATCATTTTTTCATAATTACTTAATTTTTGATCTTCTAAAAATTCATTTTTTAAATCATCACATTCTTTCTTTTTAATATTATATTCATCTAATAATTTTAAATTTTTATTTTGAGCTCTAATAAACCAATCATCAAAATCATCAACATTTTGAAATATTAATTCATTATTATATTCTTTATCTAAAGTTTCTTTTAAATTACTTGGAATAATTCCTTTATCCATTTGAATTTGAAAAATAATCCATTTTTCCATTAAAACTTTATGACTATTAATTTTTTTAATTTGATTTTTTAATATATTAACTTCTTTTAACATTTTAACTAATTGAAAATTTAAATATTCATTTTTTGTTCTTTCTTCTTGATATTGTAAATTTAAATTTCTAAGTGCCATATCATATTTTTGTATAAAATTATTTTCTAAATCTTCTTTATAACGATTCATTTGTTTAATTGTATTATCTAAACTTTTAATTTCATTTTGTATATTATCTTCAATTCTTTTTTTTGCTTCTTCTTTAATTTTTAAATTATATCTTGCTAAAATAATACTTTTAGTCTTTTCAATATATTCATAACTAGTATCTCTAACTTTAGTTCTTTCTCTTTTAAAATTAATAATCATTTTTTTTTCTGGAGGATGTACCCAAAATTTATCATATAAATTAGATAAATTATTAGCTTCATATTTTTCATTACAACAATAAATCATTGTTGGAGGTTTTCTTTTAACATGAGGTAAAATTCTTCCTGAGATTGTTGGTTTAAAATCAAATAATTCACCCATTATGTGTACTGATTTACCTTTTGGGATTATTTTATCGTTATTATTAAAGTCTGATACTTCAGTTAAATATAATTCTGATCTTATTGGTTTTGATTTTATTTCTGTTGATGAGTTTCTTGATTCAAATATTGATGAGTTTAAATATCTATTGTTATATTTATTGTTTTTATTTTGAGATAGTATGTTTGAGTTGTCTTGGGTTATTTTTGATGAGTTGTTTGAGTTTATAAATTGCTTTTTATTTATATTCATTTTAATTAAGTTATTTATTTTATTTATTATTGTTTTTTTTTTATTTATATTTATATTTTTTTTATTTTTATATTATTATTTTAAGTATTTTATTTTATTTTTTTTTTAAGTTTATTTTTAAATTTTTTTTTATTTTTTTATATGGAAAAATATATTGATATACAATATATTACTAATGTTTTAAATTTAGGTTTTATTTCAACATCAAAAATTGTTTATTTTGAAGTTTGTAAAAATTATATTATTTTTATGTTACATACAAATGATATTGTAATATACAATATAAAAAATGGAAAATCAATAAATAAACATTACACAAATGATGTGAATTTAATTAAATCTCACAAAGATAAATTATTCTTAGTAAAAGAAAAAGAATTAATATTAATAAACTTAGAAAATTTCGATCATTTAATCTCATATGATTTAGGAGAAATAATATATCAAATATCATTATTTGATACATCTCAATTAGAATCAGTATATGTAAATTCACAACACGAAATAAAATATTTTGCCAAAGGTAGAAAAAATACAATAGTAAAAAATTTATATAAAGAAAATTCAAAAGTTGATTCATTAATATATCAAAAAGGAATTTTATTATGGAGTACACATTCAAGTTTAAAAGTATTTAATTTAGGTTCAAAAAAAATGTTAATAAAAAAAATATTTCAAACACCAAATCCAAAAAATTTTCCTATAGAATGTTTTATATATAATAATATATTATGTGTCAATATACATAAAGAAGAAATTATTATTTTTCATCTTCCAAATGAAGAACAACCTTTTCCAATTGAATTAATACATTTAAATCAAAAAAATATTTCTAATGATTATTTTATTGGAGCTTGGGTTAATAATTCTTTAACTAAATTATCTTTACTTTCATATCAAGATAAATGTGTTAATTTGAAAATTATGAAAATTAATAATAAACAACAAAATCAAAAAATTGATATTTATTTTGAAAAAAAATTTAAATACATTATTTCTGATGATACTATTAATTTTATTTTTGCTAAAAGTATTTCTTCTGTTTTTCTTTATAATAAAATTGAAATGTATTTTGTAACTATTGTTGATAAAATTAAAAAAATGTTTAGAGATATTAATGAAGAAGATGGAATTTCAATTGAAAATTTAGAAATAATTTATTTGAATTATTCATCTTTTTCTTTGAATGAAAAATATTTTGTTTTAATTAAAATAATTGAAAATGATTCTACTAATAAAGATAATCAAAGTGTTGGTGGGATAAATATTGATAAATTTGAATTTTTATTTCAAGCAATTTTTAGTGAAAAAAATCCAAATAAAAATATTATTCAACTTTATAATAGTTTTGTTCTTTTTCTTTGGAAAAAAAATCGATTTTTAAAATTATATAAAATGATTAAAATATATTTTAATAGTTTATTAAGTGAGAAAAGTAAAAGAGAAATAATAAATTTGTTTTTAAAAAATAATTTGTATTTAGAATTAATTAAATTTATTGAAGAAGATACAAGAAAAATAGAAATATCAAAAGAATTAATTAAAATATTCGATGATTATATTAATTCTCAAAAAAATAAAAATTTCGAAAAAGCAATTTATTGTTTAGGTCATATATATAGAAAAAATGGTAATTATTCCAAATCAATTGAATTATTTATTAATATTAAAAAACAAGATGATATTTTTAAAATATTATCAACAGGAAATCAAGATTATATTTTTAAATATCCACAATTATTTAATTTATTAGATATGGGGAAATTAATGAAAGTACTTGATTTTATTTATTATAAAGATTATTCTCTTTGTCAGAAATTTTATGATAAATTATTTACATTATGTAATGATAAATCAATTGCTTTATTTACTTTTAATGTAATTGAATTTGAAAAAAATAGATTATTAATAAATAAAGAAATTGCAGAAAAATTATTTAATTTAACATTAAAATATGGAGTTGATATTGAATTTGTAAATATTTCAAAAAGAAATTATATTTCA
>JAEEGL010485513.1_pt1 | contig 10911 bp, 16 predicted proteins | sample 9134231 | NCBI WGS metagenome assembly JAEEGL01 (sample SAMN16246548, study PRJNA631951) | gut metagenome | biome: gut microbiome; feature: rumen; material: fiber-attached | host: Bos | place: Iran: Karaj | collected 2018-10
AATAAGTTATTAAAGAAGTCCACTTATACATTTACTCTTAATGAGAGAATGTATGATTATTTATATGCTTCTCGTACTGTAATCAAGAACCAAGAATATAATCCTAATGTAACTCCAGGTTTCTACGGATTTGATATTTGGGAAGAGGCTGATAAGATTATCAGACCAAGACTTGAGAAGGGTATGACAGCATATTATGAAATCATTGGTTACCTTCCGGGTAATAAGTTTATCCAAAAGGGATATGACTACGGATACGTTCCTGATGTTTCCGAAACACAACCTTACCAATATGGTAGAAACTTTGGAATTAGAATCTACCGACTAACCTATACTAATGTAGATGGTAAAGTATTTGAGTTCTCTCCAAGAGAGGTTCAAATATGGTCTAAAGAACACGATTTAATTCCAGTAACAGAATTATATTATGGTAGAGCACGCGATTTATATCCTGATCTCGATACCAATGTACATTTTAGTGAAAACTTCATTGATCGCTTATCTAACGATAAGAATTTTTACATGGAGTGTGATTCACCGGAGTGTACCAACAAGGTACCTCATGAGGGTCTTGTAATTAAAATAGATAATATGAAACCAGCAGCCTTTAAGTTAAAGTGTTTCAAGTTCTTAAATAAGGAACAGCAACAACTTGATAAAGGCGAATCTAATATTGAAGACGAAGCATGAATAAATATTTTGTAGTAGTTGGAGAGACAGGTCCTCAACGTTGGGCAACTACGTATGTAGCCTATTCTGAAAAATCTAAGGAAGACTTGTTAAATGACGAAGAATTCTTACGTGAAGTAGACACTGTTCTATGCGATATGTACTATGAGTTTACTGATGGTGACGAGGATTATGATGAATTTATGGCTTCAGGTGGAGTATGCGAAATCAGAGATTTTGCAGATACCGATGGAGATCCAGAAATTCTTTATGACGAGCGTTACAAATTAGGTAAGCACTATTTAATTGGTGGTAACGTAGACTGGGCTGATGAATTTGATGTAACTTTCTTCGAATTAATTGGAGAGTTAGATTACGCTAAATACATGGCAGCTAAACGTATAATTGGTCATTTAACTGGTTATTGTGGTTTCGGAACTAATGAATACTGGGACGACTTTGACTATCTTGACTTCGATCCAGTAGAATTATCTGATGAAGAGTATAGAGTTCTTTATAAGTTCCACAAGAACTATACAATTCAAGGTAGAGATGTAATGGATGGATTCTATGGCGTTCTCAACGATGAGTTGGAAGGTTGTCAGTTAATTTCCGAAAGTGATGACCTATATCGTATGTCTCTTGAAAAGTTTGAAACAATATTGAAGAAGTATGCGGATATGCGTGATGAGTGATCTACATGGTCAACTACCTCAGGCACATGATACTGCAGAAGTTACTTTAATATGTGGGGATATTGTTCCTTTGCGTATGCAGAGGAACATTCCTCAATCTAAGAAATGGTTAGAAACTGAATTCGCTTATTGGGCACTTAACTGGCCTAGTGAAAGAGTTTATTTTATAGGCGGAAATCACGACTTTATATTTGATGGTCATTATACAAATAATGATGCATTACAATTAAAGTCTAAGACTGATGGAAAGTTATGGTATCTTGACGGAACTATGATAGTAGAACATATTGCGAATGATGGACAATATTACACAATCTTTGGAACACCTTTCTGTAAGATATTCGGAAATTGGGCATTTATGCGGGAAGATGAAAATCTGCGAGAACTGTATAAATTCATCCCAGACGGGTGTGATATTCTTATCTCGCATGATGCCGCAGACATTAACAATCTCGGACTCGTTCCACCTAATGTGTGGCATCCAAGTTCTTCTGTAAATGCCGGCAATAAAGTTCTGGCTGAAGCTATAAAAGAAACGAAACCTAAGTATTATTTCTGCGGACATATACATGAAGGTAACCACCATGTAACAGAGATAGATGGTACGACTATGGCTAACGTATCGTTATTGGATGATAGTTATCAAATGGTCTATGAGCCTCTATATCTTGATATTTGATTCTTTAACACTTTTTATATTGGTATTTTACCTTGTTAAAAGTACATTAGAAGATGAAGACAATTTGATAGATATTTATGGAAGTAGATTTTTTATTTAAATTTAGTAACGTTACGAACTATGGAAAAAGAAGTTTTTGAAAGACTTTTAAAAGAGTTTACTGAGGTAAACGAGAGAGCTGGTAAGCTTAAAGATTTTATTCTAGATGAAGAGAAGATTAAGACCGTAGATAACCTTAACAAAGACTTGTTAATTGCTCGATTAAAGGCTATGGAGGCTTATCTTTCTGTACTATCTATCCGTATCGGATTAAATGCTCCTCGCGAAATGGTTGATGCTGTCGCACCTAAGACAGAGGAAGCACCAGAGGAAGTTAAGGAAGGTGAGTAAGAAAGTAATCTTCACTGATAGGTCAAATGAACTATTAAATAGCTATCTCAAGGATATTTCTAAATACAAGATTTTAGAGGGTCCTGAGATAGCTAAACTTGTTTTAGAAGCACATGAAGGTAATGAGAAGTCTAAGAATAAGGTAGTTCAATCCAATCTTAGATTTGTAGTCACAATGGCTAAACAATTTCAACATCGTGGGATTCCATTGATGGATTTAATCGCAGCTGGCAATGAAGGACTCATTAAAGCCGTAGATAAATTTGACCCAGAGAGAGGAGTTACTTTTCTATCGTATGCTGTATGGTGGATTAAACAAGCCATATATAAAACTATATATTGGAACGGAAGAGAAATCCGACTTCCAATGTCGCAACAACTTTTAGTAAATCGTATTCTTGAGGCTACTAATCAATTCTTACAAAAGAATAATCGTAATCCAAGTTCAGAAGAGATTGCGGATATGACTGGTATACCTCGTGATCAAATTGATTATCTTGCTCAATTCTCTAATAAGCTTGTCTCTGTAGATGACTTTATCGGAGGAGATGAAGAGAATAGTCAAGTATGTGATATTATTCCTGATGGTGAACCTCCTCTTGAAGATGAGGTAAATAAGAAATATGTAAAGGAAGAAATACATCGTTATCTCAGTAAGTTGAGTGTACGTGAACATGATATTCTTGTTATGTATTTCGGATTAGGAATGGAACCTGTTCCCCATAAAACTATTGCAGCAATGTATGGTGTAGGAACTGAGAGAATACGACAAATAAAGGAAGGAGCTTTAAATAAATTAGAACGTAGATTTGGTAATAAATTAAAAATGTTATGGTAGACAACATAAATCTAATAAGAGATATGCTCGAATTTGATGAAAATGGGGAGTTCTACTATATCTCTATAATGCAGAGAAATAAAGACGGAGTAAAGGTTGCTAGTTCTCACGATAACTGTCGTAGAATTAGAACCTTTTACGTGTTTAGTCTCGAAGAGTTTGATAGAGTTGTTCCTTTTATAAAGGAGATTTGCGACAAAATCAATGCTCGTTGTTATATAGAGTTAAATAGAAAGAATATTTTCCAGTGTCAACTAGAGTGTATAAAGAGACTTGCAGAGTGTATCCAACATGGAACAACAAAGTCTCGTGCTATTATGGATTCCGTAGTAGCAGGTGCGCCATCCAAGGATAAACTTTGGATGATTGACGTTGATAGACCAGGAGGTAATGTAAACGATATTATCGATTATGTAGGTCATCATAAAGGAGGAGTACATACAGTTCTTCCAACAGTAAACGGTTGTCATATCATTACAGGTAGATTCGATCCTCGAGAATTTCATTTTGAGGATGCTGAACTAAAGCGTAACGCTTTTACTCTACTGTATTATAATGATATATCTCGTAAGCAAGAATAAATCTCTTTTCGGTTCTACCAGATACTCCGAAGTATCTTTTGATAAAGCTATGTTAGTCTTAGACCCGCTTAAATTGCCTCAGTTAGATACTGAGACTACGGGTCTAGATGAACATACTAAGAAAATTCTCACTATTCAATTAGGAAATAAGGAAAATCAAGTTGTCTTTGATTGGACAACCCTTTCTCTACACGAACGACGTAAGTTAAAGAAGTATCTTGAATCTGATGATAGAACATTCCTTGGATGGAATCTAATGTTTGATCTTCGATTCTTGTATTCTGTCGATATATGGCCGAAACACGTATGGGATGGTTATATTGGGCAGAAACTTATATGGCTTGGTTATAGTAGAGAAGATCTTATCCGAATGTTCGTTGAACAGAATATAGACACTATCTATGCAGGATATTCTTTAAAGGCTGCTTGTCACAATTATTGTGATATAGATCTTGATAAGAGTGTTCGAGGTAAGATTATTAATGAAGGTCTTACTGAGGAGGTAGTAGTTTATGCTGCTGGAGATGTAATGTATATTGAGGACATTAAGAATGAAATGGATAAAATTCTTGATGCTCAAGAATTGCAAACAGCAATGTTCGTTGAATGTGAGTTTATTAAAGGTCTTGCATATTTCCAATATTGTGGAGTACTCCTCAGTGTTGAGAAATGGAAAGCTAAAATGGATAAAGACCTTGCTAATATGCGTGCTGCTGAAGAGAAGCTAAATGAGTGGGTAGTAGAATGGGAATCTCAACAGGATGAAGATTATGAAATCCGTTATCCTGAACTTGAAGAAGAAGGAAATGATGTTGCAATAGAGAAACTCAAGAAGAAACTTCTTAAACAAGGCTTTATAAGATGGCCTAAAGAAGATCTTGAGAAAGCTTGGGGAGACACTAAGGTAGCTGCTTATCGAAGAAAAGTAGAAGGTAGCTATACTACAGTTAACTTACAAGGAGACTTGTTTGAAGGATTCGATACACGTCGTAAATGTAAAGTTAATTGGAGAAGCCCTGAACAAGTAATTGGTTTATTTAAGAAGTTAGGTATTCAGACTGAAACTTTTGATAAGAAAACCAAGAAGAAGAAGGACTCTATTGATAAGACTATTCTAAAGCCTCAAAAGGATAAGTTCCCAATTATTCCGATTTATTTAGAGTATCGTAAGGCTGCACAGGTCGTAAGTAACTTCGGACAAAACTGGCTGGACGCCATAAACAAGGGTGATGGAAGAGTTCACCCAGAACTTAACCCAATCGGAACTGATACCAGTAGAGTAAGCTCTGGAGGTGGTCAGAACGATTTAAATATTCAGAATATTCCACATGATCCAGAAACACGCGCTTGTTTCGTTTCTGCACCAGGTAATGTTTGGATATCCGCAGACTATCAATCCCAAGAATCTCGCATCATTGCTAGTGTTGCAAATGACCCAGCTATGCTTGATTTGTTTATTAATGGTAGCGGCGACGTACATAGTCTGGTTGCTAAAATGTCTTACTCCCAATTCATTCCTAATGACCTTCCAGTAGAGGATGTCAAATCATTCTCTAAAGCTAGTGCTAAAGAAGGAGGAATTGATTATAGACAAGAGGCAAAAGGTATTGAGTTTGCTATTAATTATGGTGGTGACTTTAATACTATTGCTAATAACAAAGGTATTCCGCTTGAGGAGGCTAAACAAATCTATGAGAATTTCATGGAGGGTTTCCCAGGTGTTGCTTCTTATCAAGAATATTGTCGTAAAGCTGTAATGAGAGATGGATATGTTCTTATGAATCCTCAGACTCGTCACAGAGCACATATTCCTGAATTAAAGTTTATCCGAGAAATGCAGGAGAAAATGTCTGATCCTGATTTCTGGAATTATTATCGTGAAATGAAACGTGACGCTCCAAGTTGTGAAACAGTTATGAATGTTAAGAAATATTTCATAATTAAGTCACAATGGGAGAAGAACTCTATTAATTATCGTATTCAGAATAGAGGCGCCATGTGTTTCAAGTTTGCGTCTATTAAGTTGTTTAGATGGATATGTGAGAATAATTATCAGAACATAGTTAAGATGTGTGTTCCTGTCCATGATGAATTTAATCTTGAATGTCCCAAGGAGATGGGAGAGATGGTAGCAGCCAAGCTGATAGAATTCATGGAAGAAGGAGCAAAGCCATTCTGTAAGAGATTACACCTTGGTGCAGATGTGGACATAAATGATCACTGGGTTCATTAATTATGATTAATTTTGAAATACCTGACCGGTTTCAAGTGGCAGGACATCCTTATAAGGTTGTCAAGAAACAATTTGTAAAAGATGATGACGATGATGCAGTTTTCGGATTGCATGATATGATTTCTAATCGAATTTATCTCGCACAAGAGTTCCCACTTGGAGAATCTTCTTATAAGTTTGAAGACCACCAGAAAATGAATACTTTCTGGCATGAGTTATTTCATGCTTTTAACTATTATATGAACAATGAGCAAGATGAAACTCTTGCTCAATCGTTCGCTAATTTTATGTGTGAATTTCTAAAAACAGCAGAATATGATACTGGACATGCAGGGGAATCCGGTCCAGGATTCCGCCCCTTCGATCAAGAAGATTGAAATTGACATCGATCCTCTCTTAGAAGATGAGAGATTGGAAGATTTTGTGAATAACTATTTGGTACCTTTTATGAATCAATTACAGGTACCTGTTCTTAAAGTAACAATTCATGAATGAATTAATTATTTGTAGAGGCATTCAAGGCTCAGGTAAATCTACCTGGGCTAAAGAATGGGCTAAGGCTCTTCCGACTCATAGAATCCGATTTAATTGGGATGATATGAGAAGTATGATGGGAGAATACTGGGTTCCTGAGCGTGAAAACACAGGTGTACTCAAAACTCTTAGAGCTTCTTTCTTAGATGAAATGATGCGTAAAGAGTGGGATATTGTCATTGACAATATGAATCTTAATCCAAAGGATTGGGAATTCTATGAGGGAATAGTTAAAGCATTTAACGAAGCTAACCCGACAAGGAAGTATGAAATCAAATATAAAGATTTCTTCACTCCTGTCGAGGAGTGTATTCGTAGGGATGCTATGAGACCTAATCCAATTGGAGAAGCTGTGATTCGTGCTACCTGGAAACGCTACCGTCATTTTATTATCTGTAAAGAAATCGAGGACAAATTTTATGGAATGAAGACTTATGACTCACAAAAGAAAGACTGCATTGTTGTCGACATGGATTCAACCCTATGTGCCAACCTCACACGAAGACCTTTCTATACCGACGATTGGGCTGAAAAATGCATCTATGATACACCTATCGCCGGCCCAATTTCCGTGGTACGTGCGCAGAAAATGACGGGTACCTGTGATGTTATCATTCTTACTGGTAGAAGAGAAGATGGTCGTGCTCAGACTGAGGAGTGGTTAAAGACATATAATGTGCCTTACGATAGACTCTTTATGCGCGGACAAAATGACTATACTAAAGGTGACGCTTTTAAGGAGAAGATTCTCAATGAGTTTATTCTTCCTAAGTATAATGTTCTCTTCGCTATGGATGATGACAATAAATGTGTTCAGATGTACAGACGTAACGGTTTAATTTGTTTGCAACCATGACAGTATCAATTGAAACCAGAAGCGGAATTTCTCTGAGAGCATATAAAGAGCATTTTACTCTCTATGATGATGAAATGCAAGAATGGGGTTGGCTCGATGGAGATGCTGAAAAATTCTATGATAGAGTTGACGACTATCTTAGAGATGTTCTTCCGGACGAAGGACATCCTGACTGGACTTGGAAGAGTTCGGAATTAAAGAAAGCTTGTAAAGAAGTTTATAAAAGATTAAAGAAATGATGACATTCGGCTATTGTTGTTTAGTCTTTTCACTTGTAGTCTATGTGACAAATTTTAAGGAAGTGAACAAGGACTTTGTAAAGATATGGAAATCTCTGCTTAAAGAAGCAAGGGAACAGTATTTCTTAGAGCATTATCCATATGGATATTATCTAATGAAACCATATAGAGGAACTAATATTTATTATCAACCCAAAGCTAGACAACAATGTTACTTAGATACATTATATAATCGTAAAATGTTGCTAAGGTGAAATTTTATAAATTCTATGCAGACTGGTGTGGACCTTGCAAGGTTCTAACCACAAATCTTGAGAAAGCTGGAATTGAATACGAAGCAGTTAATGCTGATACCGAAGAGGAATTATGCATTAAGCACAACGTTCGTAATCTTCCGACCTTCATTGTAGTAGATGACGAAGAAAAAGAAATTGCTAGATTCACAGGTATTAAGACACCTGTTGCACTTAAAGAATGGATTGAGTCATTAAATGGATAACTACCCTCCCGGAGCAGCAAATGATCCTACAGCTCCTTATAATGAGCCTCTAGCTGAACCATATCGTGTATTGGTTAGCATTACTCTCAGTAAGGAATTTACTGTTGATGTATTAAAAACAGAGGACAGAGAAGTAGATGAATCTGATGTTCGATTAGAGAAATTCTTACCAGATGAAATACTTAATGCAGTATCACATCAGGACGACCCTAATTTAAGAATGGCTCTTGAGAATATGAAGAAAGATGCTGCAGATTGGACGGTTGACGAAATCACTGTAATGGAGTCATGAACATATTAATATCACAAGCTTCCTTAGTACCACAAGGTCCCGGTATTGAGGGAGCTTTTAAGCAAATAGAGAAAGTCGGTAGAGCCTGTTGGGCAAGTGAAAACCTGATTACCGATAAATCTTGTTGGGACTTTGTAAAGGGTCTTATGAAGAGAGAACATGGTGCTCCACTAGAGCATGGTACTATCTATCTTATTTATCTGATAGGTTCCCCAATGTATGATCCTTACTATGTTGTTCATTTTGATGATGTTCGGAAGTTCAAACAGAATCCTTACTCAAGAGTAGTTGAGAAGAAGTTTGATGTAGCAGCACAAGCTAAGGATTCTGAATGGATGCATTCCTTTGTAGAACAATATGGTCCAACTACTGCTTACTTTGTAACGACTAACCTACGTGTTATTGTTGAAAACTTTAGCAAGGAAGAAGTTGAAAAAGTTCTTGACCATGCTGTTAATAATCCATATAAGGAACATCAACTTAGAGTGACAGTACATTTTACTTGTCAGCGTGCTATCTCTGCAGAGTTTAATAGACACCGTAAGGATAGTATAATGGAGAGAAGTTCTCGTTATTGTAACTTTAGTAAAGATAAATTCGGAAGTGAAATAGGAATAGTTAAACCTGACTGGGTAGAAAATCCTTATGAAGGTGAACATCTTGATTTTCTAGGCTATGTACAAGCTTTAGCAAATTATGGTAATAGTGAATGGAAGAAATTTGATTATTGGGTATTTGCTAATCTAGCTTGTGAATGGTCTTATATGAATCTCATAGAACTTGGTGCTAAACCAGAAGAAGCAAGAGATATTCTTCCTATGGATTTACAAACTGAACTTTATCATACTGCATTTATCGATGATTGGGAACACTTCTTTAAACTACGTGCTTGGCAAAGTAAGGGTAACAAGCCTCATCCAGAGGCCAAGAAGTTAGCTCGTCAAGTATTTGATGAGTTTGTAAACCTCGGATTAGTTTCCGAACAATTGAGAATAGACAATGAAATCGTGGATGAAGCTCCAGTGGCTAAATCTTAAGATATTCTTCTTAAAACTTTGGCTAGGAATATAATATGTGGATTACAACTGATCCTTCTGGTGAGAAAATTCTTTGGGAATTTAAACCAGATAGAATAAAGAATGGATGGGTAAATGGTGGTGCATTTCTAAGAATTGGAAACAATTTTCCTTTTACAGATTTACCATCGTTTGTACAACAACAGGAGTGGAAAGACTCCCCATTACAAATTAAATTTGAGATAAAAAAGAAATGAACAAGTTAAATGAAAAGATCGTAGAAACGCTAAAGCAACATCCTGAAGGTGAAGCTTTCTTTGATGCTTTAGACGCAATGGTAAGAGGTGATATGGATATTTTGTCCGCATTTATCTCTTTCGCTGAGAGTAAAATCATTGATCCAATTGACAAAACTTTAGTTTTAACGGGACAATTTGGCATTGCGTTAATGAATATCTATGGAGAAAAACTTAGGAAAATGTTTAGAGATGTTATCTTAATTAACGGTGGCATTAGATCTGGACAAGAACCTATTATCTATAGAGAATCTCTCATGTCTCCAAAGTGTATAATGTTTGATGACTCTTTCTATTCTGGAACAACTCGTGATAAAATAGAAAATAAGTTAAAGACTATACATTCTGAAGCTAAAATTATTGGAACATATGTAGTATATGATGGATCTATTGCCAAACAATATACTGTATATAGTATGTTCCGTTATCATACAGAACGTAAAACACTTAATAATTTTGACGAAATCTTATGATTTGGTTAACAAGTGACACGCATTTCGGGCATGCTAACATTATTAAGTACTGCGCTCGACCATTTGCTAATACAGATGAAATGGATGCAGCACTTATTAAGAATTGGAATGAGCGAATTGCTGAGGATGATGTAGTATATCATCTTGGTGATTTTGCTTGGGGTACTATAGGATATTGGGAGAAGATTCGTGAAAAGCTTAATGGTGAGATTCATCTTATTATTGGCAATCACGATGAACGATTCCTTAGTAATGATAGGATGAAGAGTATGTTCAGAGAAATTACTTACCAGAAGAGAATCTGGTATGGTAAGCATTGTCTTTATCTAAATCATTATCCATTCCTATGTTTTGGTGGAGCCTATAAGGGTCTTGATGCCGTATGGCAAGCATTTGGACATGTACATAGTAACAATCGTTCAGATGTAGGTCTAGACCATAAGAGGTTAATTCATTGTTTCCCAACTCAGTATGATGTTGGAGTAGATAACAATGATTTCCGACCAATCTCTATTGAAGAGTTTGCTAAAATTATGGAGAACAGAATGATGTCATTAGGAATGTATAGTTCCGACTGTTCTAGTCACAAGTATACTAAAGAAGATTTAGAGAAAGTAAAAC
>JAEEGL010553810.1_pt1 | contig 10911 bp, 10 predicted proteins | sample 9134231 | NCBI WGS metagenome assembly JAEEGL01 (sample SAMN16246548, study PRJNA631951) | gut metagenome | biome: gut microbiome; feature: rumen; material: fiber-attached | host: Bos | place: Iran: Karaj | collected 2018-10
TTTAATATTAAACCTGGTGATACAGTTGTTATTTTATGTGATATTAAGAAAGGAATGGCAGTAGTTAAATCTGAAGTATTAGAGGATACTATCGATCAAATAATGCCAGAGGCTAAATAATATGTATTCAATTGAAATTAACAATTTAACTAAAATATTTAAAGATAAGGTTGCAGTAAATGATATGAACTTACAAATTAAAAAAGGTGAGTTATTTGCATTACTTGGAACTAATGGAGCAGGTAAAACCACTACAATTAAGATGTTATCTGGATTAATATTACCCACTAAAGGTGAAATAACAATCGAACAAATGAATATGAAAAAAGATATATTTAAAATTAAAGAGATATTAAATGTATCTCCTCAAGAAACAGCTATAGCACCAAATTTAACTGTTAAAGAAAATTTGGAATTTATGGCTGGTGTATATCAAATACAAAATAAAGATAAAAAAATTAATGAATTAATTAAGTTATTTAAATTAAATGATGTGTTAAATAAAAGAGCTAAAACATTATCGGGTGGATGGCAACGAAAAGTATCTATTGCGATAAGTTTAATAAATGATCCTAAAATACTATTTCTAGATGAACCTACATTAGGATTAGACGTTATAGCTAGAAAAGAATTATGGAAAATTATTAACGAATTAAAAGGTAAGATAACTATAATATTAACTACTCATTATATGGAAGAAACTGAAAGCTTATCAGATAGAATTGGAATAATGGCTAATGGTCAATTGATTGATGTGGGCACAAGTGAATATTTTATCAAGAAAACTAAAGCAAAGAATTTTGAGGATGCTTTTGTTTCTATAGCAACTGGAGGTGAACTATAATGAGAATGTTAAATTTTGCAAAAAGAAACTTTAAAGAGTTAATTAGAGATCCTCTAAGTTTGGTGTTTGAAATAGCCTTACCTATATTCTTATTATTTATATTTCAACAATTTAATATACCTGCTGAAAATTTTAAATTAGAGAATTTTACTCCTTCAATTATATTATTTGGATTTTCATTTATTACACTATTTACTGCAACATTAGTTGCTAAAGATAGAACATCATCATTTTTAATTAGACTTGGAACTTCTCCAATGAAATCTAGCGACTATATATTAGGATACATACTTTCATTATTAATAGTGGTATTAATGCAAAATGTTTTATTCTTTTTAACAGCTATTATCATGGGATTAAAATTTAGTATGAGTATAATACCAACTATTATAGTATCTATGGTTATTTCTATTTTCTTTATATCATTAGGTATATTAATCGGAAGTTTAGTTAGTGAAAAAGGAACTGGTGGTTTAGGAAGTATTATAGTTCAATTAGTATGCTTTACTAGTGGCATGTATTTTCCTAAAGATATAGTAGGCGGTGTTTTTGCAACTATATGTGAGTTATTACCATTTGAAGCTTGCTTAAATATTTTACAAGGTACATTACATAGTGATTTTAGTAATGTAACTATAACTCATACAATAGTATTTATTATATATTTCGTAGCTGTTATATTATTATCAATTGTTATATTTAAAAAGAGAATGATTAGTGATAATAAATAAATAAAGAAATTTGCTTTTGTGAGCAATTTTTTTAAATTGAAATTTAAAAACGCCTATTTTTTTGATAAAATAATATAAATGCAACCAATAATTGACAAAAAACAACTTAAAAGTGGTGGTTTGCAACCGGTAGAAAATTATAAAATGTAGTTGCAAAGGAGGAAAATATGAACAATCAATTTTCTGAAAATTTAAAAAAGATTAGGAAAGAACATAATCTTTCTCAAGAGCAGTTAGCAGATGAATTAGGTGTTTCTAGACAAGCAATATCTAAATGGGAATCTGGATCTGCATATCCTGAAATGGATAAAATAATTGCTTTATGTGATAAATTTAATTTAAACATAGATGATTTATTACATAAAGATATTAAAGAAGTGAAAGGAGAAGATGAAACTAAAAAGGAGATAAATAATATAGTAAATGATTTTTTAAAATTTGTAACCGATACTATTAATTTATTTAGTAATATGAATTTTAAAAGTAAATTTAAATGTATATTTGAGCAAATAATTATTGCAACATTATTATTCTTATGTTCATTAGTAGTAATTGCTATATTAAATTCTTTAGTTGGAAGTATATTAAGATTTTTCCCAGATAATATTGAATTATTTATGAGCGATATGTTTGATTCATTATTATATACTTTATGTACTGTAGCAGCTATTATTATAATGGCACATATATTTAAGACTAGATATTTAGATTATTATGATAAGATTAAAAATGAAGCTAATAGTGATAGCGAGGATGTTAAAGATGATACTGAATCAAAAGTAGAAGTTGATAAAAACAATAAAATACTTTTTAAAAAGAATGAAAGCAAAATTATTATTAGAGATCCTAAGCATAGTGAATATAAAGTTATTAATGGTATATTAAAAGTATTTGTTGGAATATTTAAATTCTTCTTATTATGTTTTGCTTTTTCAGTAGCAATAACATTAATATGTTTATTTGTTGCTATAGCAGTATCATTCTTAATATGTAAAACAGGTATATTCTTTATAGGAATATTATTAGCTCTACTTTCAGCTTCTATTATTACCGCTATAATATTAGTTTTAATATTAAATTTTGTATTTAATAGAAAGAGTAATAAAAAGATGATGATTTGGGGATTTGTTCTATCACTTGCTATGTTTGGCATTGGATGTGGTTTGACTTTTTCTGGTTCATTAAATTTTGAAATACTTGAGGAAACTGATGCAACGCTAAAAACAGTTAAAACTGAGCATGAAATGACTGATAGTTTAAAAATATATTCATATTATGATACATCAATTGAATATGTTGAATCTGATATAAATAATGTAGTAATTGAATATTCTTTGAATGAAGCATGTGATTTGAAAGAGTTTGTAGGACATTCAGGAGATATAGTTCCTGATAGTGTATGTTCTAATGTAACTGGGTACATTAAAAAGTTTGTTAAAAATGCAAATGATTATAAAATAATTTTCATGGATGGAGATATTAAAAACATTACCGTATATGCTAATAAAAAAAATATTGAAAAAATAAAAGAAAATTCAGCAAGACGTTATATGATTGATGATTAAGTAGAGGTGCCTCTACTTTTTTATTATGTTATGTTATAATAGTTATGGTGATAATATGAAGAAAATAATATTATTTGCGGTTATTTGTTTGTTATTGTGTTTGACTGGTTGTAGAAATAAAGAAATAACAAAAGTGAAAGTTGCTGGCCCAAGAGTTGTTTGCAGAACAACAGAAGTATTGGATGGAATATTAACTGATACAACAATAACATCAAAATTTGATGATAATAATTTAATGAATTACCAAGTGACTGAAACAGTTGAAACATTTGATGATGAAGATAGATACAATGATTATGTTAAAGAATTAGAAATTCTTGCTTCCGATGATTCTAATGATGATATTGAATTTTATTACTATGCAGATGATGAATATAAAAAAGTATATACAACACTTGTTTATAAAGAAAGTATGTTTAGTTATACTGGATTTGTTTCTGATGATCTTGTAGAATTTTTTGCATCTGCAGTAGTAAATGAAGCAGAAGAAGATGGATATGAATGTAAATTATATAATACTAATAGAAAAAAATTAGGAATTGAATAAAAACCTTTAAAAAGGTTTTTAATTTGCTATTAAATTATGTTACAATATTTATAGGAGGGTAGAGGTATGAAATTAAGATATTTATCATATGAAAACATAGATATAGATGAAGAACTTTTTAAAATGGCATTTGCCACAGAAGCTGATGTAATAATAGAACCTACGAACAAGAAGTGTTTGTTTGTTCTTGGAATGCTTTTTGTTAATGGGATTAAGATTAACATATTAAATGAGAAAGATTTAAATCTAGAATCAACTAATAAATCATTTTCTATGATGCCATATGTTTGGAGTAAAATCGGTAATAATAATTTTCCTAATGCTGATTATTCAAATGTTGTAACTGAAATGGATAATAGAGTTGAAAATATTAAAAGATTAGGTGTTAGTGTTCAAAAGATTGTTAATAATCCACAAGATAATAAAATCTTTTTGATATGTCCTGTAAGAAATGCAACTCCTGAACAAAGAAAATGGATTGAAGATTTTGTTGCAAATAAACATGAAGATGGTTATACAATACATGCACCACATCTTCATACTAGACAAGTTGATTTATTTGGTGGTTATGCTATATGTAAACAAAATGCTGAAGCTGTAGCTTCTTCCAGTGAAATAGATATTTATTATGATCAATCTAGTACAGGCAGTGTTTTTGATCTAGGTGTTGCGTATGCGCTTTATAAACCATTAATATTATTAAATAAGGATGAAATAATATTTAATGAAAATGATTTAATTGATAATATAGTAAAAAATTGGCCATATAATAATCTTGAATTTAAAAGAACTTATAAAAAATAAACACTAATAAGTGTTTATTTTATTTTTTTCATTGATAATGCTACTAGAATAATGTCAATAATACATACTGCAATACCAACATATGCATGAAACACATAATCATATATTATTTCTAGTGAGCAAGTTATTATAACAGATATTTTTATCACTTTAATATCATTTGTATATAATGCCATAGTATATATCATTACTAGCAAAACTGGTAAAAAGGTTAATAAGGAATTTATGGAATTTAAATTAATGAAAAATAGAAGTATAAAATAGATAATGACTATATATAATGGAGTATCTTTTTTAAATATATACATTATTATATTTCTTATTATTGTTAAGAAAGAGCATAATGCTCCAGTAATAGCATTTAATAATAAATATTGGATACCACTTAAAGTATTATAAATACCATTATATATTAGCATTTTATTTTTATTATTAGCTCTATCTGCCATAATTTCAAATATCGAACTTAATAATTTAATGAATTGAGCAGCTATTATCATATTTATACTCCTTTATAATCTATATAGATTATATCATAAACTATATTTATGATATAATTACTTTAGGTGGTTTTATGAAGAAAAAATGTAAAGATGCAATGAATTTTTATTTGTTAGCAACTAAATTAAAATATAAATTAAGAAGTGGATGGGATGATAAACATTGGAAAGTTAATAGTGAAAGAAGAGAAAGTATAGCAGAACATGTATATGGAACATTAATATTAGCTATTAGCATTTATTATGAGTTTGATATTGATATTGATTTTAATAAAGTATTAAAAATGTTAGCATTACATGAAATAGGTGAAGTTTTAATAGGAGATATTACTCCATTTGATAATGTAACAGCTGATGAAAAGAAAGATATTGAACATAAAGCAATGCAAGAAGCACTTGGTGATTTAAATAATAAAAAGGAATTATATAATTTATTGCTTGAGTTTGATGAAAGAGAAACTAAGGAAGCAAAGTTTGCCTATATGTGCGATAAAATTGAAGCTGATATTCAAGCAAAGGTATATCAAGATATGGGATGTCAACGAGATTTAAATGATCAAGAACAAAATGTAGTATATGGAAGTCCATTGATACAAGAAATGGTTGATAATGGTTCTAAAACTGTATTTGATATATGGTATGCTTGGGATAAGGATAAATATAAAGATGATCCAATATTTAAAGAATTATTAGATTATGTAAAGGATAATGATACAAATATATAATAACAGTTGAAAATAATAATTTAAAATGATATTCTTATTATAGGTAGTGATAATATGAATATAGTATTATTTTCTAATGAGATTGTTTTTGAATAATAAGAGTATTTTTTGTACTCTTTTTTAATTGGAGGTATCATATGGAAGAAATAGTTAAAAAACAATTAGGCAAAGAGAAATTAAGGCTAATAGTATTTAAAAGTGCATCTGAATTAGGGAAAAAAGTAGATGAGTATTTATTAGATTTATATGGATATGATAAAAACAAATATACTTTTATTGTTCCAATTAAAGAAAATTTCTTTGATGATGGTCATTTAAAGGTAGAAATCATTTCTACTGTTAGGGGTAAAGATTTATTTTTATTAACAGATGTAGGCAATTATAGTGTTGAATATACTATGAGAGGATTTACTAATCATGCCAGCCCTAATGATTTAATGGCGGAATTAAAAGATGGTATAGGTGCTAGTAATTGCCATGCTAAGAGCATAAATATAGTGATGCCATTATTATATGCGGGACGCCAACATAGAAGAAATACAAGGGAGAATTTAGCATGTGGAGCTAATTTAAGAGAAATAGATCGTTTGCATGGAATAAAAAGTTTTATTACATTTGATGCCCATGATCAAGGCGTGGAACATGCAACACAAAATATGGAATTTGAAAATTTTTATGCAACTAATGCAATATTAGAACAATTTATTAATGATACCCCAAGTGAAGAATTAAAAAATATAGTTTTTATAGCACCTGATACAGGAGCTACTGGAAGAAGAAATGTATATTTAAACTCATTTAATTCTGAATATATAAATAGAGAAGCTGGTAGTTTTATTAAGCAAAGAGATTATAACCATCTTGTAAATGGAAAATATCCAGTTGTGGCCCATGATTATTGTGGAAATGATAATCTTACAGGCAAAACCGCTATTGTAGTAGATGACATGATATCTAGTGGTGGTAGCATGTTTGATGTTATAGATGAATTAAATAAAAGAGGAATTGGCCATGTTTATATAACTGTTACATTTGCTTTATTTACAAGAGGAATAGAAAAGTTTAGAGAGTATTATAATAATGGTATGTTATCTGGCGTATATACTACTAACTTGTCATATATTCCAGAAGAATTTAAAAAAGAGAAATGGCTTCATATCTGTGATTGCTCAAATCAATTAGCTGAAATAATATACAATATGCAAAATGATTTATCTATTACTGGAATATTAACAGATAAATCGAGACCTATTAAATTGTTAGAGAAAAAGCTAGGAAAAGAGACAAAAAAGCAATCTAAACCTAGAATTAAAAAAGTTAGTAAAAAAAAGTAAAGCCATTTTATATTGGTTGAGGTTTATTATAAATAATGCTAAAATATAATTAGGTGAAATAAATGATATTAGATATTTGTGGCGATCCTGATGTGTTAGAAACATTGAATATCGTTAAAATGATAATAACTGTAATAATGATAGTAGTACCAATAATACTACTTTTTTCACTTATATTTAAATTTGTTAAAGCATCAACAAGTGGAAATGAGGATGCTATAGCTGTAATAAAGAAAAAAGCAGTACCTAATTTAATTGCTGCAGCATTAATATTCTTTATACCACTTCTAATAAATTTATTATTAAATGTTACTCCTGATATTACAGGATATAGTACATGTTTAACTAATGCTACTCCTGCAGGTATACAAACTGCTACTGAAAATAAAATAGATCAGTTAATAGCTAGAATAGAAGCAACTTTAAATTACGATGATTATCTTAAAGCGTTAAATTATTTAGAAAAAGTAAAAGATGAAGTTAAAAAAGCAAGATATCAAGAAAAACTAGATGAATTATATAAAAAGATAGAAGAGAGTTGGAGACTTAAAATATCTAATGTTTCTATTGAAGATACAGTGGTAACTATTACTCTTAAAGGTAAAAAGCTTTTATCTGGATATTACTTTTCAAGTATTGAAAAAGAGCCTGATCCAGATGGATATGATTGGGTAGAAGAGCACAGTCTACAATTTAAAGTAACAAAATATCCAGGGACTTATTATGTTTATGTTAGAGATACTGAGGGTAATATAACTGGAGGAGACAAAGTAGAAGTACCAGAGGCATTCAATGTCGTATTAAAGCATAAAGGTTTATCTCAAATGCCAGTAGCCATATCAACATATTTAAATCATCATGGTTCGAGTTTAGATGAATTTAACCGTAAAATGTCATCATATAATAAAAAACATGAATATAGAACAAGAGAATCAGTAGTTACTGGAGCTATGGCCTTCGTTGGAGAAGTACAAAGCTGGGGTTATTATATGCCTTATGGTGGATTTAATAGTACAATAGAAAAAGACGCTTGGGGAGTTTATAAATATTGGGGTGGTGGCGATCACACTTTCTTAGCATGTAATCCATTTGTTGTTTGGACATTTAAACAAGCAGGTTTAAATATCTATGGTGACAGAGGAAAAATCAAAAGTAGACTAACCCCTAATCCAAGAGAAAATAGTCAAGGTGATATCGAATATGAATTGGTTATAAAACCTCCAGAATATGATAATAATGTTCATATATATTATTATTTTGTAGGAGCTTTAGCATCTACAGGTTCTTATGGTGATAACATTATAGATAGGAAAAAAGGAAGAAGCGGAGATATATTACAAAATGGTGCACAATCTGGTCATGAAATGTTAATAGTTGATAAGTATGATGATGATATGGATGGTAAAAGTGATGGTTATATAGTATTACAATCTAGAGATATAGGTGTATGCTATGAAAAAATACCATTTGGCCGTACTACTGTATATGATATGACTAATGTATATGAAAATACTGCTAGGTATTCTGAGTATCTATATGGTTGGCATGATTATTATATTCCTGAAAGCAATTACCCAAGTTGGATGAGATAAGGTGGGAATTATAATGCTATTAGATATATGCAATGATCCAAATATATTACAGATATTAAGTTATGTTAAAAAAATAATAACAGTAATAATGATAGTAGTACCAACAATACTGCTTTTTTCGCTTATATTTAAAGCAGTGAGTGCAACAATTAAAGGTGATGATAATGTTTTAGCAACACTAAAGAAAAAAGCAGTACCAAATATAGTAGCTGCAGTACTAATATTTATAGTTCCGTTTAGTGTTAATATTATATTAAATTTAAACTCTGATTCTAAAGGATTTAATGCATGTTTATCTAATGCTACTCCAGAAGGTATTGAAAAGGCAACGGAGGATAAAATAAGTTTATGGTTTGAAAGAACTAATGAAACCTTAAATTTAAATGATTACAATAAACTAACTGAGTATATTGATAAAATTTCTGAGGAAGATAAAAAAGAGAAATATACTCGTGAAGCAGAAGAGTTGTACAAGAAAATGGAAGACAGTTGGAGATTAAAAATAACTAATCTTTCTATAGAAGATACAGTCGTGATAGTAACATTAAAAGCTAATAAAAAGAAATTAGCAGCATACTATTTTTCAAGTATAGAAAAAGAGCCAGAGATGGATGGCTATGATTGGATAGAAGAGCATAATCTTCAATTCAAAGCAGTTAAATATCCAGGTACCTATTATCTTTATGTTAAAGATACAGAAGGACATATAACAGGGGGCAATAAAGTAGAAGTTCCAGAAGCATTCAATGTTGTAATGTTACATAAAGGCTATACACAAATGCCTGTACCCATATCAACATATTTAAATCATCATGGTTCAAGTGTAGATGAATTTAATAAAAAAATGTCATCATATAATAAAAAACATGAATATAGGACAAGAGAATCAGTTGTAACAGGCGCAATGGCATTTATTGGTGAGATACAAAGTTGGGGTTATTATCTACCTTATGGAGGAAAAAATAGTGGGGGGAATAGTACTATAGCAAAAAATGCATGGGGAGTTTATCCAGATTGGGGTGGAGGAGATGAAACATTTCTTGCGTGTGATCCATTTGTTGTTTGGACTTTTAAGCAAGCAGGTTTAAACATTTATGCAAATAGAGACAAAATGCGTAAATTTACTGATAAGATATGGACTAACAAAGATGGCTCTACGCAACCATACTTTGAATATAAAGCAGAGGGATATTCAAAACCTGTTAATGTTAATTACTTCTTTGTGGGAGTTACTGGCTCTAAATCTAAATTAGGAGATAACATTCAAGGAGTTTATACAGGTAAACCAGGAGATGTTTTGCAAGAAGGAGTTCATTCTGGCCACGAAATGTTAATAGTTGATAGATATGACGAAGATGAAGATGGTAAAAGTGATGGTTATATAGTGCTGCAATCACAAACAGGTGGCGCTTGTTATGAAAAGATACCATATTCGGAATCTGTTGTTTATGATATGACTAATGTATATGATAATACTGCTGGATTTGCTGATTTGTTATTAGGATGGAATAATTATTATATTCCAGAGAGTGACTATCCAAGTTGGATGAGATAAGGAGGGGAATATGATTTTAGATATATGTATGTCTAAAGGAATACTTGAAGTAATTCGTATTGCAAAAATAATTATGTATGTTATTTCAATAGCAGCGCCTTTACTATTAATGTTTTCATTAATGTTTCAATTCATTAAGGCTACATATCATAAAGATAATGATGCTTTTGAAAAGGCAAAAAGGAATGCCGTAGCTAATATAAAAGCATTAGTATTATTGTTTATAATTCCTTTTGCAGTGGGAGTAATAATAAGTATAATACCGGATTCTCCAAATTATAAACAATGTATTAATAATGCTAGTGAAGAAACTATTACGCAAATAAGTAAAGATGAATTTGCAAAATTATTATCAAGAGCTGAGAGTACTCTTAGTATATATGATTATAATGCAGTTCAAATATATGCTGATGGATTAAAAGAATCGGAAATAGAGCCATATAAAGATAGATTAAAAAAATTACAGATTTCTGTATACGCTAAGTACGCAACGTGTACAATTTCTAATAATATCTATAATTCTGATATTTCTGCAATGATAACAGTAAAGTCTAAAGTTACAGATGAAGTATTAAAATTAATATATATTGATGACAATTATGTAACAACAATTTTGCAGCAATCATATAATATTGCCGATAAATATAATAGGATAACAATTAAGTTTGAAAATGATGAAAGTATAACATGTACTACTCATCCAGTTAATCCAAA
>JAEEGL012359840.1_pt1 | contig 10911 bp, 8 predicted proteins | sample 9134231 | NCBI WGS metagenome assembly JAEEGL01 (sample SAMN16246548, study PRJNA631951) | gut metagenome | biome: gut microbiome; feature: rumen; material: fiber-attached | host: Bos | place: Iran: Karaj | collected 2018-10
TCGTAGTCGGCCCATTCGCCGTTGGGCGTGCTCTGGCCCGTGATGAGCCACTTTCCATCGGCCGAAATCTCCAGTTGTGTGTATCGGCGTGCGGCCATCATTGTCTCGATGTCGAGTGCCTTTTCTTGGCCGATGGCGTTGCCCACACGCAGCTGTGAGGCCTGGACGCGTGCCGTGCTGTCACTCGTGATGACGAGGCGCAGGCTGTCCTTGCGGTCGGGCCGGGAGAGGTATTTTATGGCCAAAGTGTGGCTTCCGGGCGTCAGTGTGAGCGCTCCGGCCGAGGCCTCCCTGCCGTCGAGATAGAGCTTGTACGACTTCGGCGCATTGGCCAATGTCACACTTCCCTTGAAATAGTCGGCGGCGCTGACCTGGCAGCCCACCATGTTGAGCGATATGTTTTCGGCCGATGGCAGTTCCTCGCCGCTCCAGACAGAGCCGTTGCGCAGCCCTTCGACGGGCCACGCGGCGTTGAGGATGGCGGCCGAGTCATAGGCCGTAGCGTTCACGTCGGTGCTGTCCAGCTGGACGGGGCAGGCCACGGCGATGGGGCCGATGTGACGGAATGTCTCGACCCGGATGCTGTCGGCCCATGCCACCATGCCGCTCAGTGCGGCCAATGCGGTGCAGATGATAGTCTTTTTCGTTGTCATGTGGGTTATGTATAGCAATTATCGTGCCAGGCTGCGCAGCCAGGCGATTTCCTGCGGCCAACGTGCCTCGTCGGGCGTTTCCAGGATGATGGGCATATTGTCAAACCGCTCATCGGCCATAAACCTGCGGAAGAACCCTTCGCCCAGGGCGCCCAGACCGATGCTCTCGTGGCGGTCCACGCGGCTGCCGCAGCCTTTCTTGCTGTCATTCAGGTGGATGGCGCGCAGATAATCGAATCCAATTTCTCGTCCGAAGGCCTCGAATGTCGCCTCATATCCCGCCTCCGTGCTGAGGTCGTAGCCGGCGGCCAGCGTGTGGCACGTGTCGATACAGACGCCCACGCGCTTCTTGTCGTTCACGCCGGCGATGATGCGCGCAATCTGCGGGAAGGCATAGCCCAGGTTCGTGCCCTGTCCGGCCGTGTTCTCGATGACGGCCACGGCGGTTGTGGTCTTGGCCAATGCCCCGTTGATGCTCTCGGCGATGAGGTCCAGGCAGGCCTCCTCGGACATCTGGTTGAGGTGCGAGCCCGGGTGGAAGTTGACCAGCGTCAGGCCCAGCTGCTCGGCGCGCTGCATCTCGTCGAGGAAGGCCGTGCGGCTCTTCTCCAGCCCGTCGGCTGTCGGGTTGCCCAGGTTGATTAGGTAGCTGTCGTGCGGCAGGACGTGGTCGGGCGAGATTGAGGCATTGGCCAACGCCTCCTTGAAAGCCCTGATATTGGTTTCGGCCAATGGCTTGCTGACCCACGACTTCTGGTTGCGGGTGAACAGGGCCAATGCGTCGGCCCCGATGCGGACGGCCTCGGCCACGGCGTTCTCGACCCCTCCGGCCGATGATGTGTGCGCTCCGATGTATTTCATACTGTGCAAATGCGGTTCGTTTTAAAAAATCCGCGCGCAAAGTTACGAAAATATTTGGAGTTCACAAAACTTTTCCCTACATTTGCCGCTCATTTTAAAATACACACGCATGGAACAACATTTGCAGGTGCCAAATCTCGAGCGCAAGACCGCCGCTTGGCAGCGCGCCCTCGGCGTCATGCAGACCCTCCGCCACGACTGCCCCTGGGACGCCAAGCAGACCAACGAGTCCATCCGCCAGAACAGCATCGAGGAGATGTACGAGCTGGCCGAGGCGCTCATCAAGGGCGACGCGAACGAAATCAAGAAGGAGTGCGGCGACGTCATGGAACAGCTCTTCTTCTACGCCATGTTCGCCGAAGAGGCCGGACAGTTTGACATGGCCGACATGCTCAACGCCATGTGCGACAAGCTCGTCTTCCGCCACCCGCACGTCTTCAATCCCGACGGCTCGCTCATCAGCCAGGTCGGCCCCCGTGGAGGCGAGAGTGTGGCCAATGCCGATGACGTCTCGCGCCTGTGGGAACAGGTCAAGCAGAAGGAGAAGAACGGCAACCGCACCATCCTGTCCGGCATCCCCTCGTCGCTCCCTGCGCTCATCAAGGCCTACCGGATGCAGGACAAGGCCCGCAACGCCGGCTTCGACTGGGAAAAGCGCGAAGAGGTCTGGGCCAAGGTCAAGGAGGAAATCTCCGAATTCGAGGCCGAGGTCGAGTCTATGGACAAGGATCGTATGGAGGCCGAGTTCGGCGACCTGCTCTTCTCGCTCATCAATGCCGCCCGCCTCTACAAGATCAAGCCCGACAACGCCCTCGAGAAGACCAACCAGAAGTTCCAGCGCCGCTTCACCTACGTCGAGGAGCAGGCCAAGGCCCAGGGCCGCATGTTGACCGACCTGACATTGGCCGAGATGGACACCCTCTGGAACGAGGCGAAAGCCCGGGGACTGTGACCTCGTTTGGTGGCCGATGCGCATTGGCCAAAACCCCAACGGACAGGTGCATCCCCGCCTCCGATGGGAGGAAAAAACGAGTGGAAATTTTTCCCAGGAAAAAATTGCCCCCTCGGCCGAGGGCTAACATTTTGTTCATTTAGGGTATAAAAATGTCTCAAAGGCCGATTTGGACAATTTTTTGTACGTTTTTTCTTTGGAAGGCGCGGAAAAAGCGCTACCTTTGTAGTGCAAAAACGAAAATTATCCTACTCTGAAAGTAGAAAAAGATTGGAATAAATGTTTTCAAAAAAGGTTTGTAGTAAGAAGAGCCGCACGTGAGTGTAGCTCTTTTTTTCGTCCGTCTTGAGCCATTGGCCAAAAACAAAAAGGCTACGCTCACGCGCAGCCTTTTTCACATTCTATTAGTACCAACTATTTCTTTCTAAACGTCTTTGAAGGTTACACTTTATCGAGTGTTTTTTCTCCTTTTGACGCTGCAAAGATAGCGGCTTTTCTGCGGGTGGACAATACCAATTTTTTGGTATTTTGTTTTCCCGGCCCATGTTTCCCGTCTTTTGTGTCTGCCTTGACCTCTGTTTTTGTTTGATTATTGCGCTGATAATCAAATCGATTGCTGTTCTTGCTGAAAATATCTCCACTCCAAGTCTTGAAATCTATTTTGGCCAATGTTTTTCCCCTCGTTGTCATTCTGAGCGTAGCAAAGAAATTCTCCATGAATTGAATTCAATTGGAAATCAATTTTGTTGGCCAATGGATTTTATTGCACGCAGAGTGTAAGAAAGTGGAAAGAAGGAAATCTTACCCTGGAAAATGTTGAATGATTCTTGCCCTAAAACCTGACTAAAATTGAAAGAAAAACGCCATTCCCTCTGCGCCTAAAAAATCTCGAAGGCTCTATGAACCTTCTATGAAGGTATTATCAGCGTATTATGGCCGATGCTTTTCCCCAATTTTCTGCTACATGCTACAGTGCTATAGTTGTTTTGGTAGCCGATACGCACGCCGACATTTGCCGGAAATCTGTCAACTGTCATCTGTCATTAAGGAATCGGATAATTGAGAGCCGAGAAAAACAGCATTCTCGTTAATGACAGTTTTGACAGATGACAGCATTTTCCCTTGATATTTTCGTTTCCCCACAATTTTATCGCAAGCAAAGCCTTGCTTTTTAACTGTAGCACTGTAGCTTGTGGCAGAATTTCTCTTAAAAATGCGGAAATATTTGCATTGTTTTCAGATATTGTGTACCTTCGCGCCGCAATTTCGTGTAGAATCTCGTTTGTAGGAGACGCTTGGAATTGCAAATTTTATTGGAAAGACGTTTACAACGATGGCACTCCAGGTGCATCTGGATATAACGCAAATGGTAACTATACGCATGATATGGGAAGCTTAAAAACCGCAGGTTGGGAATACTACGAACGGTATGGTAGTACGGCAGGCTTTCCTCTTACTTATGTTTATCATCCCCAAAGTCAAGCCTATTATGAATATGATTTCTGGTCTCCAGCAAGGAGGTCGTGGTCTGTAATAAATTACTAATATTTTGAAACTTATGAATGCAAATAGAATTCATCTTTCAAGACGCATTATATTCCTTCTTCTGATTCCCATTTTTATCTCTTCTTGTCTTAAAGGCGGGAAGGGGAAATGTGTCGTTAAGGGGGAGCCACAAGAACCAATGATATACGCCTTGGTCGATAAATATATAAACGATTTAAAAGTTACAGAATCTCCGTATTCGATTTTCTCCACGTATGGATATGATTCATTGTATATCAATATTTCAATCAATTTTGAAAACAATGATACGTTATTAACAATTTTTGGTTCTCCCTATGAGGAATATTATTGTATGTATGAGGTTCCAAAAAATACACGGAGCACAGAATTCTTTGTCAAAAAAGACAGTGTCTTTTTAATAAAAAGAGGGAAAGAATCCATCATTCTGTATATGGCGGAACCAGAGCAGAAACCATTTTTAACGTTGTTGACAAGTCCCTCTGAACTGATTGACATCAGAGACTATGTGATTAACTATTTTCCAGAAGAGTATATTGACGGGAATGCATGCACTTATATTTATCATCAGGATAATATCTTTGAATTGTTGAGACCTACCGATTGAATCAATAGCAGACTCCCGGATTCGGTTCGGGAGTCTGTAATGTCCTTAAAATGAGCAAATATGATACTGCAATGCCATCGGCCATAAATACCCCCCTCGGCATCAAACTAAATTCATTCCGCCGCCAGCCCGTTCATCGCGAGTTGGCGGCGGAATTCTGTCTGTATTACATCGGCCGCAATCCCAAAATTGATTTTCAATTGATTTTAATTGATGGATTATTTTTGAACGCGAAAACGACGAAATAAACGAAAGTTTTTTATCAAAAGGACTTTTTTACAACGGATTTCGAATGTTTCGTTTTTTTCGTGTTCGAACTCCATTGGCCACAAGCTCCATAATAGAAAAGCGTTTTTGCGACGTTGGAAACTTCGCTTCCTTGGGTTATATGATTTCTTCCAGCAGGCGCCAGAAGCGCTCCACACTGCTCTTTTCGACCGATTCGGCGGGGCTGTGCGGATGGTGGATGGTGGGGCCGAGGCTCACGATGTCCAGTTCGGGATAGATTTCGTGGATGATGCCGCACTCCAGCCCGCAGTGGACGGAATTGACGTGCATCTCGGTCTGGAAGAGCTGGCGGTAGGCGGTCTGGATGCGTTGGGGGAGGGTTGTGGCCAATGGCTGCTCCCAGCCGGGGTAGGCGGCCGTGAAATAGACGCGCGCTCCACCCAGGATGAAGCAGCTCTGCAGGCGGGACGAGAGGGCGCGCTTCATCTCTTCGTTGAGGCTGCGCACGAGGGCAACGATGTCGCATCGGCCATTGTCTCCGTCCTGTGTCATCGCGATGGAGGCGAGGTTGCTGGAGGTCTCGACGACAGTGGGGAGGTCGGGCGAGTAGCGGAAGAGGCCGTCGGGCGCGGCTTCGAGCGAGTTGAGGATGTCGTCCTGCACCTCTTCGGGGAGGAGCCACTGGGGCGCGTCGGTGACATGGGCCGTAAAGAGCACATCTTCGTCCACGCCGCGCAGCTCGTAGCGGAACAGTTCGCCGTAGTAGGTGGCCTCGTCGAGCAGTTCGCCGACGACCTCTTCGGGGACGGTGAGTACGGCCGATGCCTCGCGCGGGATGGCATTGCGCACGCCGCCTCCCTGCACCCACGCCACGCGAGCCTCGAAGCTGACGACGGCGTGTTTCAGGAAGCGCACCATCATCTTGCAGGCGTTGCCGCGGCCCAGGTGGATGTCCATGCCGGAGTGGCCGCCTTTCAGTCCGCCCAGGGTGACGAGCACGGCGCGGTCGCCCTCGGGGATGCCGCGTTCGAGCTTGTAGCGGTAGGTGACGTTGAGATCGACGGCGCCGGCGCAGCCTACCATGAGGTCGCCCTCGCGCTCAGTGTCGAGGTTGATGAGCTGTGAGCCTTTCAGCCAATGGGGTTTCAGCCGGCTCGCGCCCTCCATGCCGGTCTCTTCATCGACGGTGAAGAGCAGTTCGAGCGGGCCGTGGGTGAGGTTTTTGGCCAATGCCTCATCGGCCACAACCGCCAGCATCGCAGCCACGCCGATGCCGTTGTCGGCCCCGAGGGTCGTGCCATCGGCCATCACGAGGTCGCCCACTTCGCGCAGGCGGAGTCCATCGGCCAAGAAGTCGAACTTGACGTTGCTGTCGGCCTGCGGGACCATGTCGATGTGGGCCTGGAGCGTGGTGGTTTCGGCCAATGGACGTCCCTGACGGCGCGCCTTCTCTTCCCAGCCGCTGGAGGCGGGAATCTCGACGCGGATGTTGCCCGCGGCATCGGCATCGGCCACAAGCCCGGCCTGCTGCACCTGCGCGATGATGTACTGGCGCAACGCCTCGACGTGACCCGACGGGTGCGGTATCTGGCAGATGGCGCGGAACTGATTCCAGAGAGATTCGGTAGTCATGAGTGTAAGTTTGATTATTTTCTTTTGGCAATCATCGCCATCGCATACAGGCCCAGGAGCAGCACGAAGCCCTGTTCGATGGACCAGCTTGTCCAGATGAAGGCCTGCACCTGCGCATCGGCAAGTTCATGGCCTATGCCGTAGCATAGCAGGGCCGTTCCCACCGCATAATGCCACGGGCCGAGGCCGCCCTGCACCGGCAGGACGAGCGACAGGCTGCCCATGACGAAGATGGAAAGGCCCGCCCACGCGTCCAGATGCTCCGTGAAGCCGAAAAAGAAGCAGCACGTGTAGCTGTTCAGATAATAGCACGTCCACAGTGCCACGCTCCACAGAAGGTAGCCCCACAGGTTCGGCACATCCTTCAATCCCTTGATGCCCAGCCACATGTTGCCCACGAAGCCCGACACGAACTGGTAGGCCATCGTGTGCCGCAGGTAGCGCGAAAAGAGAGCCACCACGATGATTGCGATGATGGCCAATGTCCATAGCCACGGCGACGAGATCAGGTCCAGGATGCGTTGGCCGATGTCACTGCCCGCCATGAATGTGGCGAAGTGCTCCCGCTCGTGCAGGAAGGCCGCCAGCGTCATCGCGCCGGCTACCACCATATCGACCAGCCGCTCGCTCACCATCGTGCCCACCGTCGTGCTGAACGGCAGGTGATACTGGCGCGCCACATAGCTGCACCGCCACAATTCGCCCACACGCGGCAGGGCCAGGTTCAGTCCATAGTTGCCAAAGACGGCGACCGCCATGTCATGCGCCGAGGGGTCGATGCCCAACGTGCGCAGCTGGAGCCGCCAGCGCAGGCCACGGATGATGTGGCTCATCAGGGCCAATGTCACACTCACGGCGACCCAGCCCCACGCGATGCCCTTCTGCAGCTCCTCGAGGACGACGTCCCACTCGACCTTGCGCGTCAGGCTCCACGCCATCAGCAGGCCGACCAGCAGGGGAACGGTTATCTTGATAGTTTTCTTCATCTCTTTATTTCGGTGCCACCCGACAGAAATCTTGATACGTGTCGATGACCTCCTTGACATATTCCGTAGTGACGCGCGCATAGAATCGGCCATGATGCACACACGGCATCGTGTAGTATTGCCGGTCCGACTTCAGCTTCAGGCAGTGCTCCACGTTGTCCTCCCACACGGCAGGGTTGTAGCCCAGGGTGTCGGCCAATGCGATGGCGTCGAAGACATGGCCCATGCCGGCGTTGTAGCTGGCCAATGTGAACTGGAGCAGGTCCTTCTCCGTCGCCGCCTTCGTCTCGGCCGAGGCCTCTCGGTAGCTCGTCACATCCGGCTCCAGCGAGCGGGCGATGCGCCGGCGCAGGCTCTGTTCCATGCTCTCGATGAGGCGCACGCCGGCCTGCACATTGGCCTCGGGGTCGGTCAACAGGGCGTTCGGACAGCCGAAGCGCAGCGCCGTCGTCGGCATGAGCTGCATGAGGCCGCGTGCCCCCTTGGACGAAATCTCGTGCGGGTCGAACCGTGACTCGACGAAGGCCACCGCTGCCAGCATCCGCCAGTCCCAGCCCAGCCGCCGCGCGTAGTTCTTGAACAGCGGGTCATAGACCGACAGCTTCCCGTTGCCCAGGAGGTAGCGGATCTTCACCGTGCGCCCCAGGCTCTGCTCGTAGTAGCGCTTGATGAGCGTGGCGTAGCGTGGCGTGGAGCGCTCGTAGTGGCACACCGAGTCGATTTTCATGGCCAATGTATCGGCAGCAGCGCTCACCACCCATCCGATCGAGTCCTCGCTGTCGATGAGCGGATGGCCCAGCTTCAGGTCGGGATAGTAGCTGCGCATCAGCTGCGCCACGTTGGTCGGCAGGAGCGCGACGTCGTATTGGCCGCCCACGACCTGCTCGGCCAGCGTCTCCATCGTCATGGTGTCGGCCAATGTCTCCACGCGGAACGGCGTGAGGTCGAAGTTCTGCATGACAATCTCTTCGGCCAATGCGATTTCGGCCCATGAGCCTGCGGGCACGGCCAGGCTGTAGCGTGCGGCTGGGGCATCGGCCAATGTCACCTCCTGACGCATCACGGGCACGAGCCCGAGCTCGTAGATGTAGCCGCACTGGCGCATCGTCCCTCGCCGGTTGACGACGCGCGCCGCTGTGGGCCATGCTGCGACATCGGCCACACCCGCCTCCAGACTGTCGAGCATCGCCTTTTCATTGGCCACAAACGTTATCTTGAATTGCAGGCCCAACTCGCGTGCCGCCTGCTGTATGACCTCGTATTCGTGTCCGCGCCACGTGCCTTTGTGCTGGAACGCGCTGATGGACGACGGCACGGTGACCACGTGCAGGGTGTCGCCCGCTGCAATGTCGGCCCAAGTGCGATGAGGGAGCTCTTCGGTTGCGAAGAACTCCTCGTAGGTGAGCCATCCGCCCAGGGCCACGCCGAGTGCGCCGCCCACGACAGATGCAATCAGGTAACGTGCTTTCATTGTCTTGGAGATAGGGAAGAGGTGTGTATGTCTGTCGGATTTTAGTTAATTCTGTTCTAATTGATAATTTTGCCCGCTTGCAGTGCGAAAGCCATTGGCCATCCAACTATCAATTGCCAATTCCTATTGGATCTGGATGTACTGCTTCAGGAGGTCGATGGCGACGCTGTTGCTGCCACCCTGCGGCACGATGATGTCGGCGTACTGCTTGGTGGGCTCGATGTGCAGCTGGTGCATCGGCTTGATGATGCGCTGGTAGCGGTCCACGAGATCTTCGACGGTGCGGCCACGCTCGACCACATCGCGGCGCAGGACGCGGATGAGGCGCTCGTCGCTGTCGGCATCCACGAATACCTTCATGTCGAGGATGGCGCGGATGGAGGGATCGACCAGTGCCATGATGCCCTCGAGGATGATGACGCGGCGCGGCTCGATGTGCTTCGTCTCCTTCAGGCGGCTGCACGTCGTGTAGTCATAGACGGGTTCGTCGATGGCCTTGCCCTCACGCAACATGTTGAGGTGTTCGTAGAGCAGCATCCAGTCGAACGCGCGAGGTTCGTCGAAGTTCTGCGCACGACGCTCCTCCCACGGCAAGTGGCTGCTGTCTTTGTAATAGGAATCTTGTGAAACTACGGTTACGCTTCCCTCTGGAAGGCTTTCAATGATTTTGCGTACTACGGTGGTCTTGCCCGATCCGGTGCCACCGGCTATACCGATTATCATGATAACAACGTTATTTATTTCCGCAAAAATAGTGATTTTTTCACAGACCCGCCCCATTTCCCCGCGAAAATCTGCCTTTTCGCCGATGATTTCTTGCTAAATCCGCACAAAAAAACTAAATTTGCGCGCTCAAAACAAGAATATGCAGCCGATTTCAAAGAATATAATCAAGCAAATCCGCAGCCTCGAAATGCGCAAATTCCGGCGTCAGTCAGGCGAATTTGTGGCCGAGGGGAACAAGCTCGTCGAAGACAATCTGCGCGCCATGCATTGCAATAAGCTGGTGGCTGTGGCCGACTGGTGGGCCGCACATCCCGAGGCTGAGGCATTGGCCGACGAATGCTACGCGATTTCGCCGCAGGAGATGCAACGGCTCAGTCTGATGCAGTCGCCGCAAGAGGTGTTGGCCACATTCCGCACGCCCGATGTCGAACTTTCGGCCGATGTTGCCCAATCGTTTCAGAATCAGCTCGTTGTTGCGCTCGATGGCGTGCAGGACCCAGGCAACGTGGGCACCATCATCCGCCTGTGCGACTGGTTCGGAATCCGCAACATCGTCTGTTCGCCGACGACGGCCGACTGCTACGCGCCGAAAGTCGTCCAGGCCACTATGGGAGCCATCGCCCGAGTGTGTGTCTTCTACACCGAACTGCCCGAGTTCCTGAGCCGTATGGCATCGGCCAATGTCCCCGTCTATGGCACCTTCCTTGAGGGAGAAAACATCTATCAGTCAACGCTTTCGGCCAATGGCGTCATCGTGATGGGCAATGAGGGCAAGGGCATCTCCGACGAGGTGCGCGGCATAGTGTCGCACAAGCTCTTCATTCCGCCGTTCCCCGCCGATGCCGTGACCAGCGAATCGCTCAATGTGGGCATCGCAACGGCCATCACGGTGAGCGAGTTCCGGAGGAGGAGACCCTAACCCCAACCCTTCCCCGTTGTGTAGGGGAAGGGAGTAGTTTGAACCGGCTGACGAAGCCCCTGCAAACGTCCCTTTCACTCCCCTTTCTCTTCCCTTTCTCTTCCCTTTCTCTTCCTTTTCACTCCATTTTCACTCCCCTTGAATACCCTTCAAATGAATAAAGTTGCAGTCATCATATTGAATTGGAACGGCGTTGTGCACGGATTGCTGCGCCGCTACTTGCCGTCGGTCGTCGAACACCCGCCCGCCGAACTGGGCGAGGTGATTGTGGCCGACAACGGCTCGACCGACGAATCGTTGCAGGTGCTGCGCGAGGAATTTCCGACGGTGCGCGTCATCGCCTTGGAGCAGA
>JAEEGL013449739.1_pt1 | contig 10911 bp, 10 predicted proteins | sample 9134231 | NCBI WGS metagenome assembly JAEEGL01 (sample SAMN16246548, study PRJNA631951) | gut metagenome | biome: gut microbiome; feature: rumen; material: fiber-attached | host: Bos | place: Iran: Karaj | collected 2018-10
CTCTAACTCCTTTGCCCATATTTCAGCTTGCATTTTACTGCCGTCTCCTGCTCCCATATAGCAGGCACCTGGATACATGATATACGCTATTTTCATGCAATAAATATCTATAGTTATTGCAAAGGTACAAAAAAATAGGAAATTTGAAATTAGAAATGAGTTTTTTTTATAACTTTGCAGAAAAAATAAGATTAATGAAGATTCTATTCCTTGTTTATCATGGGTTTTCCGAACATAGTGGAATCTCCAAAAAGATACACTATCAGGTGAAAGGCTTGAAGGAAAACGGGCACGATGTACGTTTGTGTTATTATGACTTTGCTGCAAATGGACACAGTTGCCGGTTTGTTGATGGACAAGTTGTTAAAGATTATGGAAAGGGTAAATGGGCAGGACTTCGCCAGCGCCTTAGTTATGATTGTGTTTATGATTATTGCATTCGTGAAAAGATAGAATTTATCTATGCTCGTTGTTTTCAAAATGCCAATCCATGGCTCATTCATTTCTTCAAGAAAATTAGGAAGGCAGGTATCCATGCTGTAACAGAAATCCCTACTTATCCCTATGATTCTGAGTTTGAAGGTTTCCCGTTCCTTACACGTATGAATCTGAAGGTGGATCAGCTTTTCCGTCATCAGTTAGCGTCTCAGATGGATGCTATGGTTACTTTTTCTGATGCGGAGAAAATTTTTGGTCAACGAACCATTCGCATCAGTAATGGCGTTGATTTCGATAGTATTCCTCTTCATCAGCCATCAGCTATCTGCCATCAGTCATCGGCCATTCATCTCATAGGTGTGGCAGAAGTGCACTATTGGCATGGCTACGACCGTTTGATTGCAGGTATTGGCGAATATTACAAAAATGGTGGAAAAAGAGAGGTATTCTTTCATATTGTCGGTGGTGTCGGAACTAGTGAAATGTACGATTCAATGCATGCACCAGGTTTTGAGGGATTGATAGAAAAATACCAAATAAAAGATCATGTTATTTTTCATGGTCAGCTCTTTGGTGATGCGCTGACAGATGTCTTCAATCAATGCCAGTTTGCTATCGGTAGTCTTGCTCGTCATCGTAGTGGAATCACAACTATCAAAACGCTGAAAAATCGTGAGTATGCTACACGAGGTATTCCTTTTATCTATAGTGAGAATGATAGCGATTTTGACAATCTGCCTTACGTATTAAAAACTCCTGCAGATGAGTCCCCTGTTGATATCTCTCAAGTGATCTCTTTCATAGAAAAGTTCTCTATGAAACCTGAGGATATTCGTAAAACAGTTACATGCCTTTCTTGGAAAATCCAGATGCAATGCGTTATTGATGATGTGTTAGCTCATTGAATAATTCTGTCCACTGCTTCATAACGTTATCTTTTGAATAACGTATGATGTTTTTCTTGGCTTTTTCTCCAAATTGTTTGCGTAACTCCGGTTGTTCTATTAGTTGGCAGATGCTATTTGCTAACGCTCTTGTGTTAAGATGTTCAACAAGAAAACCGTCTTCTCCATTCCTGATAATATCTGCAGGACCATATGGGCAATCAAATGATATGCATGGTACACCACATGCCATCGCTTCCAAAAGAACCATTCCAAAACCTTCAAATCTAGAACTCATGATGTATATAGAACTCTCAAGGTATTTTTGGATGATTTCGTTTGTCGGCTCGTTGATGCTGATGACGTCTGTTAGATCAAGAGTGGCAATGCTTCGTGTCATTTCTTCTTTTAATTCCCCATAACCGTAGATGTCGAGTTTCCAATCTGGATGATTTTTGTGAACGTACGACCATGCTTCAATCAGGTATTCCATTCCTTTTTGTTCGCTTAGTCTGCCAACGCAAATGGCTCTTTTGTTTTCGCATGTACTTGATTCTTGTGGATAAAACGGCAAAGAATTAGGTATGACGTAGGTCTTTGTCGTCCCCTGCCAACAATCTGCGTCTTGTTTCGTAAGTAATACCAGTGCATCTAATTTCTTCGTGCATCTTTCTTGCTTCCATCGTCCGTATTTTGCCAGAAGTTTGAAAACACCTCCTTTTTGCTCTAATAAATGGAAGTTTCTTGAGTATAGTCTGGCAATGTGCGATTCTCCGATTTTGATGCTGCCATCATTTATCGTTGTAAGAAAATCCAGGTCGCGTCCTAATGTGCTAATAACAATATCAGGTTTTTCTTTGTAAAGGTAATCTTTCAGTTCTTTCTTATATTTACCCATTAGCTTGAAATACCACCATATTCTGATAGGAAGACTATGACCATATTCTTGGCTGAAATCTATGGCAAGATCATGGAGTTTAACTTTTGGGGATAATGGAAAAATGGGCTGACGTCCCATCTGGGTATCTGTGATGATACCCACTTCATATCCGTGTTCAGCCAACCAGTTGGCCTTCTCTGTAATAACTCTGTCTGCGCCTCCTTTGGTTAGTAATGCTGTGTAAATATAGAATATCTTCATATTACTTTGCTTTTGTTTTGCAAAAATAAATATAAATGTTGACAATTCAAAAAAAATATGCTATATTTGCACAAAAATTGTATGAAGATTGTTTATGTAGTAGGTGGATTGCTTTCACCTAATGGAATGAGTGCTGTGCTGAGTAGTAAGATTAACTACTTAGCTGAGCATACTGACTATACCCTTTATATGATTTTGACTGAAAAGGCTGGCCAACCGTGGTGTTATCATATTCACCCCAAAGTCAAATGGATTAATTTTGATATTAATTTTGATGAGTTGGACACAATGCCGCCATATAAAAAACTCTTCTATTATAATCTCAAACAGCGTAAGTATAAGAAACTGTTTACTGATTACTTGATACAGATTCGTCCTGATATCACGATTTCTACAATACGTAGAGAGATTAATTTTATAAATGATATCAAAGATGGAAGTAAGAAGATTGGAGAGTTCCATTTTAATAAGTCTAACTATCGTAATCTTCACATACCATATCTCCCTTCGAGCCTTAATGCGTATTTATCAAAGCTTTGGATGAATAGACTACAAAGTCAAATAGCAAGACTTGATCATTTTGTGGTCTTAACGCATAAAGATGCTGTTAATTGGAATGGGCTGAGTAATATGTCTGTTATTCCAAATTTTATCTCTCACATGCCTTCTGGTGTTTCTTCGTGCACGAATAAGAAAGTGATTGCAGTGGGAAGATATGATCAGGTCAAAGGCTTTGATATGCTGATAAAAGCGTGGAGTTATGTCTTTCAACATCATCCAGACTGGCAGTTGAATATCTATGGTGCAGGCAATAAAGATGATTATCAGTTTTTGGCCATACAGCTTGGATTGAATGATGTCGTCTGTTGTCATGGACCCGTTTCCGATATAGAGAATAAATATTTAGATTCATCTCTATTTGTTCTTTCTTCTCGAAACGAAGGTTTTGGCTTGGTCTTGGTTGAGGCAATGGCAGCAGGTCTTCCTGTCGTATCTTTTGATTGTCCCTGTGGACCGTCAGATATTGTTACTCCTCATGAAGATGGTCTTCTGGTTGAGAATGGTAATGTGGAGCAGTTAGGAATAGCTATTTCTCGCATGATTGAGGATCCTGATATGAGACAGAATTATGGAAGAAAAGCCCGTAGTAATTCTGTGCGTTTTTCTCAGGATTCAGTTATGAGCTTATGGATTCGTCTTTTTGATAAAGTATGCAATCGTCATGATTCAGTTTAGTTCATACTTGAAATAATAATGTAGCGTAAATATACTATTAATAAATGAAGAACGTAGTAATTAAAATATTTGTCGTGCTGACATTTGTGTTTGCTTACATTATCACTTCAAGAACCCCAATGATGTGGGAGGATGTGGTTTATACGTTGAAGGCCGATGCGGCTTTGGGAGCTGCAATGAGTAATTCTTCTGTAGCAGACACCCTGAATTTTAATCGTTATAATCGTGTCTCTGATGTAGAGGATCTTGTGACATCTTCCTATTATCATTACATGAATGCCAATGGGCGATTATTCCCTCATATGACAAGTCAGACATTCGGTGCATTAATTGGAAAACCACTTTTCGATGTCCTAAATGCTTTGATGTTTGTTCTTTTGATTTGTGTGGTTACGTATTTAGTAACAAACACAAGAAAAGATTATTGGCGTTGGTGGGTGGTTGTATTGTCTGCATTGTGGTTTTTGTTGCCTGCTACGAATACATGCTTCTTTCTAATGACTTATGCATTGAATTATCTCTGGAGTTCAGTTTTATGCATTTCTTTCCTTTTGTTATATCAATATAGTAGTAACAGACAGCAATCCTTGTTGTTTATCTTCTTAGGATGTCTTTTTGCGTTTGGTGCAGGTTGGTCTCATGAAGGAATCGCTGTTGGTATTGCTGCAGGCGTGCTTTTTGATTTTTTTCTTTTATATCGTTCAGGTCAACGTCATGATTATAAGTTGGCATTGGCACTTTCTTTCTGTATAGGTGCTGCTTTCCTTTGCTTGTCTCCAGGTAATTTTACCCGTACTGATGCCGCATTACCATTATACAATCACTTGTTGTCTTTTGCTCGACTCAGAGTCTTCTGGTTGTTCTTGTTATGCTGGTGCATCTTCTCTCGGAGCGTAGATTATATTCGGGAAAATCGCTTACTATTGGTAGCTTTATGCATGCAAACGCTCTTTATGTTCTATGTGGGCTATCGCAGCAGTAGGGTGTTGTGGGGAACAGAATTCTTTTCGATAATCCTTTTGCTGAAAATCTTTGCCTCCAAAGAGTATCGTACTTTACATCTTTCTGCCGCGTCGTCTTTATGTGCTGCTTTGTTGGTTTTGCATTTCTGTTGGCTTACATACCGTTCGGGTGAAGTCCGCAAACAATATGATGCTGTCATATCATTGTATATGCGTTCTGTAGATGGACAAGTGAAATACGATATCAATCCTGAGTGTGGTATTGTTTCCAACTTTATTCCCACTCCGTTATGCAGCTATAATCCATTTGAACAGTTTACTTTCTCCCTTTATTATACGCACAATAAGAAACAGTTAGAAATAGTTCCTGACTCAAGTCTAAATACAGAACCTCATGAATAAGAATCGTCTTGATTATATTGATATTTTAAAAGGAATTGGCATCCTATTTGTTATATTCAGCCATTCAGGGGCTGAAGACTGGTTTATGACTCATTTTGGCGATTTCTTTGTTCCTTTATTCTTTATAGCATCTGGGTTTACATTCACTTATCGGGAGCAGCCTTTTCTTTCTGTTTTTCTAAAAAGAGCACGAAGATTATTAGTGCCATATTTGTTTTTTAGTGTAATATTGCTGTTTTTGTATAAACGTTTTTCGTTAGTAGATTTCTTGGGTATATTCTATTCTCGATATTGTCTGTATCCTTATCAGTGTGAGGATAATGTTTTTTTGATGGGCGGTGGAAATCCTCCCTTGTGGTTCTTGACCTCGATGCTAACGGCTTTTGTGCCGTTTTGGTTGTTGATGCGATATCCCAAGCGAGTTTATGTATTATTGACAACCTATGCCATTTATACATTTGCTTGCATGTTCCTTCCGATTCTGCTTCCTTGGAGTCTTGATACTGCATGCTTGACAGGTTCATTCCTATATGTTGGCTATATCATTCGTCAGAAAGAATCAGTGTTATTAAAGAAACATGTTATAGGCGATTTGCTGATATTGTTGTCGTTTGTCTTAGTCTGTTTCTTGAATGGTAGTGATAATTTGTCTGTCAGGGAGTATGGCCATTCCTTTTTGGCTTATTTCGTGATTTGTGTACTGGGCACTCTGTTCCTGTTACGTCTATCAAAAAGGCTTGAAAAGACTTTTTTGTGTGGGTTCTTGGTAAAACTTGGGCAACACTCACTGGTGATTTTCTGTATTCAAATGTTCCTTCTTCGTCTGTGTCATATGGCTTTTCATAATATCATGCATTTTCCTACAGAAGGATGGCTCTTTTATGGAATCACGCTGGTTAAGGTGCTGATTGTTGCGATATTGGGAATGCTCTTGTCCAAGTTGATGAATAAATATATTCCGTGGGTCTTTAAGTAATAGTGATTGTCAATATGATGATTTGTCTTTTAGGAAAAATCTGACCATCAAGAAGTTTATAGGCATACAAACCATATACATTGGGATGGGTGCCCATTCTTTGGATATGCCCATGTAGATGAAAAGATTGATAGTTCCTAATTGCATAAGCCAATTTACCACATGACTCAGGACGAAGCCTCCTGCTTTCTTTGTTGTAGGCTTGGTGCTAAATGTAAAATATGTGGACAATAGGAAGTTGCACGCCAGACTGATGATATATCCTATTGTAAGAGCAATATTTGCGTCAACAATGTTGAGCAGTGCAAGATAGACACCATATTGAATCGCAGTAGCAATAATTCCCACGATAACGAAACGCAATGGTTCGCGTAACTTTCGATATAATACGTTATAGTCCATCTCCTGCTTTATATTCTCTTTCAAGATAAGTTGGACGGTGCTTCGTCTCGTTGAAGATACGTCCTATGTACTCGCCAAGGATGCCAATCGAAATCAGTTGCACACCACCTAAGAACAGTACAACGACAATAAGCGTGGTGAAGCCCTGTACTGGGTCGCCATATATGATTGTTTTTATACCATAGAACAGCATGAGGCTGAATGATAATAATGCAATGACGAATCCCATGATGGTTGCCATTCGTAATGGAGCAGTGGTGAATGAGGTAATCCCCTCTATGGCTAAGTTGAAAAGACTCCAGAAATTCCAGTTGCTCTTACCTGCCACACGGTTTTGACGATTGAATACCAGCTCCTTTTTCTTGTAGCCAATCCAGCAGAACATACCCTTGGTGTATCGCTCGTTCTCGCGCAGTTGCTTGAGGGCATCTATGCAGCGACGATCCAGTAGGCGGAAGTCACCTACATTCTGTAAAATCTCAAAACGTGTAGAGTGATCAAGAATCTTGTAGAAAGCCAGCGAGAAGAGTTTGCGCAGTAAGCTTTCAGAGCCGCGGTCAATTCGCTTTGCAAAAACATCATCGTACCCAGCCTCCCAAGCTTGCAGCATTTGGGGTATGAGTGAAGGCGGGTCTTGTAGGTCGGCATCCATGATAATCATGCAGTCGCCCTTCACATGGTCGAAACCTGCCAGCATCGCATTTTCCTTACCGAAATTTCTGCTTAGATCTACGTACGATATGCGTTTGTCTGCCTCATGAAATGCTTTTATCAGGTCCAATGTGTTGTCTTTACTGCCGTCGTTGACAAAGAAAATCTCGAAGTCATAGTCGCTCAGCTCGTTGATGACTTTGCTCAATTCCGTATAGAGAGTTGGCAGTGATGCCTGCTCATTGTAGCATGGAATAAGTATGGAAACAAGTTTCTTCATATGATCATTTATTTGATGCATTTCCTTTTGTAAGTGTGTTATAGAAGTCCTCAGCGTATCTTCTATAGCTGTATTGCTTGGAATTTCTGATGGATGCTATGCTCATTGATTTGCGCACCTCCGGATGGTCGTACAGATATAGGATAGCGTCAGCAAGTTGCTGCGATAGGTCCTTGTCTGTTGTCAATAGGATTGCGTTTTCTTGATTGACTTCCTCGGGAATGCCTCCACGTTTTGTGGCAATGATTGGTAATCCCATGGCTTGCGCCTCAAGTACAGTAGTGGGGAAGGGATCATCCCATACTGATGGTATAACTGCTACATGTGCTGCCGCAAGATATGAAGGCATCTCATGATAGGGTATAAATCCAGTGAAGATGATGCGGTCTTTTAGAGGATTGGCTTTTGCTTTTAAATCTTTTATGAAATCGTCTTCGTTATTCGCATTTGCAAAAAAGGTACTACCTATGACCATCAGCTTGATGTTGGGATATAGACTGAGCATGTTCATCGCCTCAATGAGCTGCATAATCCCTTTTTCTTGGGTCATTCTGCCACTATATATAAGGACAAAGTCGTCTGAAGCAAAAGTGATTGCTGGCTTTGTGACTTGTTCTCTGTTGAATGCGTTGAGGTCAATGCCGTTGTGCACAGTCACACATTTCTTGTCGTTGGAATTGATCGTCCTGACACAATTTGTAATATAGTCTGACACGCAGATAATCGTTGTTGCTGCATCATAGATGGCTTGAGCTTTTTCAATGGTTGCAGTTAGTTTTTCATTGTGCAGGTGATAGACCAGTGGTGCATGAGTTATTGCCTTTAGTTTGAGGGCATAGCCGGGGCGGTTCTCTAGGATAATGGTATCATATTGTTCTTGCTTCAAGTGTTTGATGGCTTGAGCTAAATAGTCTTCAATGGTATAGTGATAATAGTCGTCTTTGGAATGTAATAGATGATGAATTTTTCTTCGTAGCTTGTCTGTAATTCGGTCTGTCCTAATATATTTGTAATGGTTGACAGTCGATTGCAGGGCCGGATGTTGTATCACATCAGGATGCCATACGCTGTAGATCGTAATGTCGTGAATACGATAACGCTCATTATATGCCAGATAGAAATCTGTCAGCGTTTCTACAGCGCCTCCCTGCACGGCTGGGACTGGTAATATACCTGATGTGAGGATTGCAATTTTCATTTTTTACCAATCAAGTATTGACTTCCCGTTTTCAAAGTGGAAGTAATCTGTTATCTTTGAGAAGCTATCTTCTGTGAACTGCTGATCTTTTGTCTCAAGGAAGCAGAGAGGTACTTCGCCGATGAATGAAGCCCAACGCGAATAGCTGCTAAAGGGACCAATGATACGGTCGCACTGTGAGAGTGTGTAAAGATCAAGGATAGCTCCTGATGGCTCTTTTCCAAAACGACTACATTTGCATTGTTTAAATATGTCAAGGGAGAAGTCCTCATTTGAGCTGATGAAAAAGCCTACTTTTTTATCTTTGTATAGCTCCTGAATACGAAGCATGAACTGATAATAGTCCTCTAATTCGTAAAAGAAACGTCCCTCGTTCCATGTGGCATAATCGCCTCGGCGAATATGAACGCCAACAACAATGTCTGCTTCTTCCTTTAGTTGCTTTATGATATGTTTTCCTTTTTCTACAATCTCTGTCTTAGGCTGGAAAATGCGCTTTAGCTCAGGCAGGGTTTGTTGAAGATATCGTGTGTCCGTGCGAGTCTGCCAGCCTTTGGTACAACCAAAGAACTTGAAAATCTTGTCCCACGTTTTGTTATGAGTGACTTTCCAGGTTAGTCCTTTGTAGTTGTTCCATCCGTTACCACGTTCAAGATACCATTTATGCCATAATGGATAATAAATGAATGGGCAATGTAGCAGATTAGGAAAATCTTCTATTGTCCAGTCATAGAACAAAATCATCATCTTTTTTCGCTCTGCTATACATTGCGCAACACTGGCTACGTAAGTCCATAGCCTATTGCAGGTCTGTCCGGGTGCGTCACAAATAATTCTCATATCCTTGCAAATGTAGTAATTGTATTTACAATAATAGGCAAAATGGCCTATATTTTGGCATTATTTAACGGTTGATGAGACTTTGTATATCTAACTATTCAAAATTTATTTTTATCTTTGCAGCTGAAATCGTCATAATGGCTATGTCAAACTGGTACGATAAATATTTGACTATCTATGGGAAACCTTTCAGTGAGGTACCTCAGGATGTGATTGATGGAACGCGTGAGCGCTTGGCTCGTTTGCAGAGCCCGGAGCCTCTGGCGTCTATCGTTGTTATTGGCTATAACGAGGAGACTCATTTGCAGGCATGTCTGTGGGCTATCAGTGAAATTAAGTGCAAGTATCCAGTCGAGATTATCGGTGTTGACAATGACTCGAAGGACCGTACGGCAGAGATATATGAGAAGTCGGGTATCCCATATTACACGGAGTATCAGCACTCCTGTGGCTATGCACGTCGTTGTGGTTTGCAACATGCTAAGGGACGTTTCTATTTTGATGTAGATAGTGACACACTCTATCCCCCTCAGTATTATGAGGTGATGCTCGACCATTTGTTGAAGCCTGGTGTCAGTTGTGTCTCAGCCACATGGAGTTATATCCCAGATGAGAATCATTCAAAGTTAAGTTTGACACTGTATGAGATGACGCGTGACCTCTTTCTTTGGATTCAACATTTCAAGCGTCCTGAACTCTCTGTGCGCGGCCTGGTTTTTGCCTATAATGCCGACTATGGTCGCAAAGAGCCATATCGTGTAGATATCATCCGTGGTGAAGATGGTTCCATGGCATTGAATCTAAAGAAATATGGCAGAATCGTTTTTGTACGTGACTCTCGCTGCAGGGCTATAACAGGCTATGGCACCATAGGCAATAAACCTATGTATAAGAGCTTCTTTGAGAATGTCAGGACGCAACTGAAAGGCATCACTCGTATCTTCCATAAAACGGATCATTATGTGGATTCGGAAGATAATCTCGTAAAGAGGGCAGGGGAGAAATAGTTTACTTGATTTTGGGCATATCAAACAGATAGATTGGTCTTAACTTCCACAGGGAATCTCGGCATTCGGTGATGTTTAGCCAAGGAGGATGAGCATCCTAAGCAATAGGGCGGTGGCGCTCTTGATTGTATCATAATTCAAAACGGTTTTAGTTTACTGTTCCAGTTTAAGGGGCTTTAGATTTAAATATTCAGCACGGGCGTCGAAGCAAGGACAGTCCTTCTTGACCCAAGGAAGATCACGATGACCAAGGATTTTAGCATCGGGGTAATCGGCCTTCAGAGCACGAAGCAGGGCGATGAGGGTATGCTTCTGGGCAGGGGTGCGGGTGTCGCAGGCTTTGCCATTGGCATCGAGACCTCCCTCATAGCAAACGCCAATCGAGTGGGCGTTGTAGCGACGGGCATGGGCTCCAATCATATCCTCGGGGCGGCACTTGTGTAGCTTACCATCCTTGGTGATGTAATAATGGTAGCCGGTGGTCTTGTAACCTC
>JAEEGL014336547.1_pt1 | contig 10911 bp, 9 predicted proteins | sample 9134231 | NCBI WGS metagenome assembly JAEEGL01 (sample SAMN16246548, study PRJNA631951) | gut metagenome | biome: gut microbiome; feature: rumen; material: fiber-attached | host: Bos | place: Iran: Karaj | collected 2018-10
ATTTTAACTTAATTAAACGCGCCAACGCCGAACGTCTTGAGACTCTCAATATTAATGACTTATATCTCGCTCTCCGCAATGAATTTAAAGAGGGTGAACGCTTTATTATTAAAATTACTAGTAAAGGTTCCAATCGTGGCCAAGGCGTTGGCCATCTCAAAGATGGTACCATGGTAGTAGTCGATAACGCCGCCAACAAAATCGGCGAAAGTCTCGAAGTCGAATTTGTAAAATTCTACGAAACTTCCGCCGGTAAAATGGCTTTTGCTAAATTAGTTAATCGCCATCATTAGGATCTGGCACTGATGGAATTGGAGTAATCAACTCACCTGGATGAGGATTAACCCAAGTTGCCTTGTAAGTATAACCAGCCGTATCAGTGACATTTAGTTCTACCTTAGTTTCTGCGCCAGTAAGCGTGTATCCTTCGATTACACCATCCGCACCTACACTAACACCTGGAACTACCGAACCATTCACGAAAAGCGTGTAGCCGCTTACATCATACGTACCGCGAGATAACATCACCACGAGCGTCGTGCCGACTGGCGAAAGCTCTGCATATGGTGGACGATAGTTACAAGTATCTGGTGACCTGGTGTAACCATCTTCAATGTAAGTTTCAGTACCGGAAGCTGGATCGATAAACTTCTTTACTTCAACTTCAATCTTGTAATCTTCTGGCGTACAGTCTGAAGCTAGGAGCTTAGTATATTTGTTAAACACCATCTTTTCGGTTTCATAACCAGAAGTTTTGTTGATGTTATACCAGCTTGGATAAATATCTTTGTAACCATTTACAGTGATTGATTGGATGCCAGCTGGACGTACTGGTTGATCGCCAGCCGACCATTGACCAGATTCAGCCAAGACTTCCTTGTGAACGCGCTCCATGAAAGTACCGGACATCGTGCGTACAGCCAAGCTATCTGAGCTAGTAAGGCCAGAACCATCATGATTACCGTTCCACGAAACCGTCGCCACGGCTGGGGAATAGCTAACTAGCCAAGAATCCTTAGCGTCGAGGCTTACAGCCACGGTAGTAGTACCAGTCTTACAGGCCGTCCAAACACCCGGCACGACATAACCCGTTTCATAACCAGTCCAGCCCATCAAAGTACGAGCTGATGGATCGCTTAGAATATCCGAAATCATGTAAGCAACTTGTGGGTCAATAATTTGCTTAGAAGGCTTATCTTCCCATTGTTCGATCAAATCGCCGGAAGAATTCCTAACTTCCAGTACGTAAGCCAAATCTTTGTAAGCGCCACCACGAGCAATCGAAGCATAGGTGTTAGCGTGTTCAACCATACGAATACGGCAACCAGAACCAATTGCAATGGAAAGACCGCGGTTTTCGCCATAGTTACAATATGAAACATCACCAAGTGCGTGAAGAACTTCGAGCGAATTCTCGATACCATTAATATGTAGGGCCTTTACAGCTGGAATATTGAGCGAGCTACCAAGAGCTTGGCGAATATGTGCGCTTGGATAAAACTCACCCGTAGCGTTGCGCAATTGACAGGCGCCGTAAGTGGACGCACAATAAAGCGCATCAATATTCTCGTCTTTCAAGTAAGTACCTGGGGAATAGTTAACGCCATCACGTTGCATAAATAGTGGTGCGTAATCTAGTACTGGCTTGATCGAAGAGCCTGGCTCAAGCAGCTGCGTAGTAGTATTGAGCTCGCCGAACTCAGCGTTGTCAAAGTCGATCGAACCAACCATGGCTAACACTTGGCTTGTACTTACATCTACTGAAACTAGTGCGAGGTTATCGCTATTGTTGCGATAAAGTAGTGCAGCACCAGCAGCCACGGCATCTTCCGCGATCTTTTGAGCATTATAATCAAGCGTAGTCTTAATAGTCCAACCGCCGGCGCGCATCGTAGAGATACCATAGCGCTCTTCGAGTTGAGATTTTACTTCTAGCACAAAGTGTGGCGCTAGCATGTCAGAATATAAGTTTAATTCCGGTTTAATCGTATCGAGAATCGGCACTTCCTTAGCCGCTTCGGCTTCGTCGGTAGTAATATAACCCATTGCCACCATTTCATCCAAAGTCTTGTGCTGACGAGCAATCAAAGCTTCGTGACCATTTGGGTTGTATGGGTTAAGTAACCCTGGACTATTTGGAATCGAAGCGAGGAGTGCAGACTCAGCCAAAGTCAAATCCGCCGAAGACTTACCGAAGTAAGTACGTGCAGCCGATTCTACACCGTTACGGCGACCGCCGTAAGGCGATTGGTTGAGATACATTGTGATAATTTCGTCTTTTGAGTACATACGCTCAAGCTCGATCGCAAGAATCAACTCTTTAATCTTACGCGCGAGGCCACCACGGTTAGCGCTCGAAGCTTCATCCGAGAAATAAACCTGCTTGATAAGCTGCTGAGTAAGCGTAGAGCCACCCTGGACACCACGGCCAGAAAGGGTAGAGAACGTAGCACGAATCAAAGCCACAAAATCCACGCCAATATGCTCGTAGAAGTTCTTATCCTCGATTGCGACAGTAGCTTGGTACATATATGGACTGATTTCTTTGCCGTCCACCACCAAACGATAATCTTCGCTACCAGTATCACGCCAGAGCACTACGCCGTTACGATCGAGATAGGTATTAACCGTTTCGGAAATCTGCATTTCATCAAGCTGAATCTCTTGCAAGTCTTTTTTGTAATACAGGAACAGACCGCCGAGCAAAATCACGCCAATCAGGAAACAAGCTGCAAAAAACTTCAAAATGGCTTTTTGGCCACGCCAAGAGAACCACCATTTAAATACACGCTTTGGTGCTAACTTGGCAAAGAAACGCTTAACTGGCTGTTTTGGCAATTTCGCCAGCTCTTCAGCACGCTTGCGTAGCTCTGCTTCTTTCTTAGCCTTACGACGATAAGCAAGATTCGTATAAGTACTGACATTACGTTTTGTAGCCTTAGCCGCTTTTAGTTGTGGCTTCGGCGCCGCTTTCTTTTTTGTTGGCGGCAAAATCACTTCAGATTTTTTCTTATTCATATCATTATTATAACATTATTATATGGCATAAAAGGCTTGACTTTATTTAACATTAGCGCTATAATAAGAATATACAGGTCATATAAAACAAAAAGGATAATAAACATGAACAAAATTTTGGGTCTTTCCGGAATTACGCTCGCAGCGTTTTTTGCGCTTGCACCAGCGAACGTATTTGCGGCCAACTCCACCGTTACGGTCAACGGCAGTGAAGATCTCTACGTGGTGAGCGGCACCAGAGCCTCATCCGATGGATCGGCTACTTACACCGCAGCAAGCAAAACTTTAACCCTCAATAACTACACCGGTAGTGCTATTGAATCCGACGTTGATGGATTAAAAATCTCGCTCACCGGCACCAATACTATCAATACCTCCGCCGATGTAGCTATTAAATCTACTGGTTCTTTGTCTATCAATGGTGGTGGCTCTCTTAAGACCACCGGCGCCGTTGGCGTATCTAACGGCAATTTGAACGTCGAAAACGTCAAAATCACTGCTCGCAGCCTCGCCATTAACGACGAAGATAGCTCCGTCCAAAACAAAATTACCATTGGTGCAAAAACTGAACTTAATCTATCCGGCAGCATTTCCGCCCGCTACAACTTTGCCATCTCCGAAAAAGGCGTGCTTCTTAGCTCCAGCATCTGTACGAACCCAACCGCCCAAGTCGCAAACATTAAAAGCGGCAACATCACCACTTCTACTCTCTCTGCTGACGGTTCAACCAGCCTAAAGGGAATCAAAGCTTCTGCCGCCATCTGTGCCGATACTGACGCTAAAAACCCAGATACCTTTGATGCTATCTATCTATACGCAGCGCTTCTAGTGGTCTCGTCCGCCATCTTCGCTTCCAGGCGCTACCTTGCAAGACATTAAAAAGAAACTTGCCGAAAAAGCCGCGAGGTTAAAGCCTCGTGGCTTTTCGCGTGACAAATTCGATATTAAACACGACCCAAAAGTTATTATCCGCACTATTATATATAGCGCTGTTTCAGCAGGTTTGCTCGGCTTAATTATTTTTAGCTCCTACAAAATTATTCGCTGGAAAGTTGACGTCGACGTTACCAACGAACAAATCTTAGCGCTTCAATCTTCGGCCGTTATCGACACCATCAATCTCGACAATGCCGATACTAACTTAATTAATGTCGATTTGAGCCAAAGTAAGGCCTCTAATCCTGACACGGTTGGCTGGATCAGTGTCCCAGGTACTAGTATCAACTATCCTTTTGTGCAATCCTCCGATAATGAATATTATCTATATCATTCCTTCAACAAAGCTTGGTCCGAAGCTGGTTGGGTATTCCTTGATTATCGCAACACGCCAGACCTAAATAAGAAAAACCAGGTCATTTACGCGCACGGACGCGTGGACGGCTCGATGTTTGGCACGCTTACTAATGTGCTCGACAAGAACTGGCAAAATAATCCCGACAACCGCTATGTCAAAATCTCAACCGACAAATATAATTCGCTTTGGCAAGTCTTTAGTACTTATCAAATTCCTACAACTAGTGACTATATCGTAACCGATTTTCATAACGAAGCTCACTTTAACGACTTTATCTACACTATCAAAAGTCGCAGTAATTATGACTACGGTATTAACGTTACTACGAACGACCAAATTCTTACTTTGTCTACCTGTGTTGGCTTCACGGACCGCGCCGTGCTTCATGCCAAACTTATTAAACTTATCGCCAAATAGCCTAATTTTCGTGTATAATAATTTTGATGAAACGCTTTCGATTCCGCTCTGTAGTAGCGCTTGCCAACATGAAGCTATCGGTCAAATCCGCTGCGATTATTTTGGCCAGCTCTACGCTGATTTCGGCCCTGCTCGGCCTATTTCGCGATCGTTTGCTCAACACTTACTACCTCGGTACTTATCCTACTGGTATCGATGCCTACACTGCGGCTTTCTCGATTCCGGATTTTATGTTTTTCATTCTTACGTCCGGCGCTTTGGCGGTTTCGTTTATTCCAGTTTTTAACCAACGTCTCGCCGCTGGCAACAAAAAATCCGCCTGGGAATTATCTTCCAGCATTATTAATCTTTTCGCCATTCTCACATTTATCGCCAGTATCCTAATTATGATTTTTGCCGATCCACTAATTCGCTACGTCGTCAGTCCTGGCCTCGATGAATCCGGTATGATTCTAGCCATCAATATGACGCGTGTACTCGCAATTAATCCATTCTTATTCTCAATTTCTACCGTGCTAACTTCCGTGCAACAGGCCGTCGGGCGCTTCGTGTTCTACGCCTTCGCACCGGCACTTTATAATATCGGCATTATTATTGGTATTACCGTCTTTACTAACGGCATTAACCTCTTCGGCCTCCCACTTTTCGAAGGCGGCATCATGGGCGTTGCCATCGGCGTAGTACTAGGCGCTATCATGCAACTCGGCGTGAGCCTTATCGGGCTCTTTGGTCTTGGCATGGAATACGAATTCAAGATTTATTGGAAAAACCAAGGCTTCCGTTCCATTCTCAAACTTCTTCCGGCCCGCTCACTCGACCAGGGAATTGACTACGTTAATTCCATTGTTTCGACAAACCTCGCCTCCCGTATGGGCGCTGGTGCAATTCGCTCGTTCAACCAGGCTTGTTCTCTACATCAAATGCCGGTTAACCTAATTGGTGTCGCTATCTCTACGGCCTTCTTCCCGAAACTCACCGAGGAGCTTGGCGAAGGGAATCAAAAAGAATTCTATAATACCTTCCGCACCGCTCTCAAAATGATTACTTGGATTGCTCTACCAATCGCAGTCATTACTTTCTTCGCCCGTGGCTACGTAGTGAGCTTCATTAGCAACCTCGGCAACGCCGGCAACAACTCGATGATTGTTTCGATTTTAGCCACGCTCATTATTGCAATCTTTACGCGCTCAATTTTCCATATCGCCTCGCGTGGCTTCTACGCCCAACAAGACACCAAAACGCCTTTCATCGTTAGTATTGTCGCTATTGGACTTACCATCGGCGCATCCATTCTTTTCTATCTGCTTGGCTACGGACCAGAAGGACTCGGCTTCGCGCAGTCTCTCGGCGGGGCTATCGAAATCGTCATCCTACTTTTCATTCTCCAAAAACGCTCCAGCCGCCAGCTGCTAAACCGCAGCTTCTGGAAAACTTTCTCAAGGATGCTTCTCGCCTCCTTAATCTGCGCCTGTGTCACTTACTCGATGGTTAAATTTATGCCACTCATGGCAACTGATACCTCGCTCGTCGTTACGGCGCCAAAATTCATCCTCATTTCAATCGTCGGTATCATTTCTTATGTGGTGGCCAGCTATTTCTTGAACCTTGAAGAAGTCCAACCAATCGTTGGTTTTATCAAGAAAACGCTCTTCAAAAACCTCAAATAGATGTTATAATATCAGATATGGATATTACACGTGAGGATCTTAAGCATTTGGCAGATTTGTCAAATTTTTCTATGTCCGACGAAGAATTAAATTCTTTGCAGGGCGATTTGCAGGGAATTGTAAAATATATTTCCGAACTCTCTGAACTAAATACTGATGGCGTCGAGCCAACCTACCAAGTTTTTGAAATGGAAAACACCTGGCGCGCCGACGAAATCCTACCAATGGATGCCGACCGCGAAGCTCTGCTAAACCTCACCGTCGAAGCTAAAGATAATCAAATTAAGGTGCCAAAAGTCCTATGAAAACCGCTAACAAAACTATTACCGCTACCCAACTCGTAAAAGACGCTTTAAAAAAGGCTGAGTTTTTTAAAGACTACAATATTTTTACCGCACTCTATGGCGATCAGGCCCTAGCTCGCGCTGCCGAAATTGACGCCAAAATCGCCGCCGGCGAGCCAGTTGGTCGTCTAGCCGGCGTACCTTTTGCCGCCAAGGACAATTATCTCGTTAAAGATACCCTCACTACCGCCTCAGCCAACATCTTGAAACCTTTTGTTGCGCCAGTTGACGCCACAATCATTAGCCAACTCGAAGCCGAAGGCGCCATCATGATCGGTAAAGTCAACCTTGATGCTTTTGCTCATGGCTCATCTACTGAAACTTCTTGCTTTGGTCCAACGCTCAACGCCTATGACAAAACTCGCGTAGCTGGTGGTTCATCCGGCGGTTCAGCCGTTGCTGTAGCACTCGATGTAGTTGAATTTACTACCGGTTCTGACACTGGTGGCTCCATTCGTCAACCAGCTTCTTTTAACGGTGTTTATGGCCTCAAGCCAACTTATGGCGCTACTTCGCGCTATGGTGTAGTTTCGATGGCTAGCTCGCTCGATACCGACGGCTTCTTTACCAAATCCGCCGAAGATCTCGATTTGCTCATGCAAATTTGTGCCCATCAAGACAAGAAAGACCTTACTACTTTGCCAGACTTTTATACCGAATCTACCGCCAAAAAAGTCAAAACTATCGGTATTGTGAAAGATTTTGATAACGATGCCGTTAACCCAGAAATCCGCGCCGCTCTCGCCAAAAAATGCGAAGACTTAAAGGCTAAAGGCTACGATATCGTTGAGCTCAGCATGCCAACCCTCAAATACGCCCTCGCAGTCTACTACATCATCCAGCCAGCCGAAGTTGCTTCCAACCTCTCTCGCTACGACGGCATTCGTTATGGCTTCCGCTCCGAAAATTCCAAAGATTTAGACAGTCTCTATGGCAACACCAGGAACGAAGGCTTCATGAAAGAGAACAAGCGCCGTATTATGATTGGCAACTTCGTTTTAAGCTCCGGCTTCTACGACGCCTACTTCCTAAAAGCCGCCAAAGCTCGCACGCTCATTATTAATGAATATACCAAGGCCTTCGAAAAATGCGACGTCATTATGACTCCAGTTTCACCAAATCCAGCCTTCAAAATCGGCGAAAAGCTAGGCGACCCAATTGCTATGTACCTCGAGGATATGATGTCTGTATCGATTAACCTTGCCGGTATTCCAGGTCTTGCTATTCCAGCAGGGAAAACCGCTGCAGGTTTGCCGATTGGTCTCCAAATTCTTGCTCCACGTCGCGAAGACAAAACTCTTATCGAATTTGCAAAGGAGCTCGCCTAATGTTGGATCCTGCTGCTATCGCTTTTATTGCCGCCATCTTTATGGTGGGGCTATTCGTGTTCCTTGCTATTCTTTGGACCGGCCACAAAGGTCACCATTTCAACGTCGAATATTACCAAGTACGTTTTCTTGCGATTGAAAACAAACTCCGCAAAGAAAATCCAACCAGCTTCTCACTGGCAGTTATTGAAGCCGACAAATTGCTCGACCGCGCTCTCACCGAAGCTGGCGTCCCAGGCAATACTTTAGGCGAACGTCTCAAGAAAAATCCTAACAAGTTTTCCGAAATCAATGCCGTCTGGAACGCCCACAAACTTCGCAATTACATCGCGCATGAGCCTGACGCCGATATTTCCTACACCCAGGCCAAAAACGCCATCGATTCGTTTAAACAAGCCTTAAAAGATTTAGGAGCCATCTAATGAAATACATCCCAACTATCGGTATTGAATGTCACGTTCAGCTTTGCACCAAAACTAAGCTCTTTTCTGAGGTCGACAACGACGCTCGCGGCAAAGAACCAAACTCTTGTGTGTCTCCAGTCGACTACGCACTCCCAGGCATGCTACCACGTTTGAACGAAGAGGCGATTAAATTTGCCATCCGTGCTGGCCGCGCCATGCACTGCGAAATTAACGCCTATTCTCGCTTTGATCGCAAACATTATTTCTATCCAGATTCACCAAAAGGCTACCAGATTACTCAGTTCTATCACCCAATCATTGGCGCTGGCTACGTCGAACTTCCTTCCGGCACCAAAGTCCGTATTGAGCACGCTCACCTCGAAGGTGATGCCGGCAAACTTACCCATTTTGATACCTACTCGCTCGTTGATCTAAACCGCGTCGATACGCCACTTATCGAAATCGTTTCGATGCCAGATATTCATTCGGCTGCCGACGCCCGTGACTATACCAAGGAACTTTGGCGCCTCATGACTTTCGCCAAGGTAACTTACGGCGATCTCTACAACGGCAACATGCGCTTTGATGTGAACGTCTCGCTCGCCGAAGAAGGCGCAACTACACTTGGCACCCGCACCGAAACTAAGAACCTAAACAGCTTCCGCTCTGTTGAACGCGCTGTCGAATTTGAAATCAAACGCCAAACCAAACTCCTCGAAAAAGGCGAAAAAATCCGCCAGGAAACTCGTGGTTGGAACGACGCCACCGGCGAGTCCACTCCACAACGTTCCAAGGAAGAGGCCAAAGATTATCGCTACATGCCAGAGCCAGATTTGCCACCACTCAATCTCTCGCAAGAATTTATCGATACCGAATCAGCTAAGCTACCGATGATGCCGTACGATTACCGCGCCAAATTCTCTGGCACCATCCCGGCCGACACGCTCGAAGTCTTGCTTGATTATCCAACCCTAATGGAAAAACTCGGCGAAATTTCCGAGAGCTCCGTCAAACGCATCGCCAACTTATTCGCTTCGGTACTCCTAGCCGAAGAAAATGCCAGTCTTCTAAACGACGAGCTTCCTAGCAAAACCCAGCTCGACGATCTTTCCGCTATGCTCGACAAAAACGAACTTTCCTCCACTGGCGGCAAAGAAGTCTTTATTAAATTCTTTGACAAAGAAATGCACTATAAGGACACTCAGACTATTGCTAAGGAACTCGGTGTAATTCAGGAAAACGACACTGCTGCGCTCGAAGCCATCGTTGATGCCGTCCTCGCCAAACCAGAGACTAAACAAGCCCAGGAAGACTACAAGAACGGGGAACAAAAAGTGATCGGCTTCCTCGTCGGGCAAGTCATGAAAGAATCGCACGGCAAGGCTAATCCGTCCGCAGTTCAACAAATTCTAAGAAATAAACTATCTTAATATTATAGCACAAAAAGTGTAAAAAGTCAAGGGAGGCAAAAATGTTAAAAACCGCTATTCAAACGTTCCTAATCTCCATGATATTAGTCATTGAGCTTCGTGGCGGAATCCCATTTGGCGTCGCCCATGGCCTCGCACCACTCTATGCTGCACTAATCGCCATCGCAGGGAATCTCTTTCCAATCCCATTTTTGCTCAAGCTCGTCCCGAAGATTTTCGACTTCCTCCGCGACAAAAAATACACCAAAAAGCTCATTGCCTGGCTCGAGCAAAAAGCCGAGAAAAACCGCAAAACCATCGACAAATATGGCTGGCTTGGGCTCTACATTCTCGTCGCTATCCCACTTCCAGGCACTGGCGCTTGGACCGGCGCACTCGTTTCAAGCTGCTTTAAGATGAAATTCTGGCCATCTATGGCTGCAATTGTTGCTGGTGTTCTTACGGCTGGCGTCATTGTGCTCGCCATCACCTACGGCTTCACGGCAATTCTCTAAAATCCTCTACCCAATTTTAGATAAATATGTTAAAATATCTAAAGTCTATATTTTTAATGTAAAAAATAATAAGGAATATAATGGCCACCGAAATTAAAGACCTACACAACCTCCGCAATATCGGCATCATCGCCCATATTGACGCTGGTAAAACCACCACTTCCGAGGCGATTTTGTATCGCACCGGTCTAAAACATAAAATCGACCTAGTCAAAGGCGGCACTGGTGGTGCCGAAACCGACTGGATGGAACAGGAAAAGGAACGTGGTATCACGATTACTTCTGCTGCTGTTACCGTCTACTGGAAAGGTCACCAAATCAACATTATCGATACCCCGGGCCACATCGACTTTACCGCTGAGGTAGAACGCTCCCTCCGCGTGCTCGATGGCGCCGTCGTGGTATTCGATGGTAAGATGGGTGTCGAAGCTCAGTCTGAAACCGTGTGGCGCCAAGCTACCAAGTATGGCGTGCCACGCATCTGCTTTGTAAACAAAATCAACCAAATCGGTGGC
>JAEEGL014690810.1_pt1 | contig 10911 bp, 14 predicted proteins | sample 9134231 | NCBI WGS metagenome assembly JAEEGL01 (sample SAMN16246548, study PRJNA631951) | gut metagenome | biome: gut microbiome; feature: rumen; material: fiber-attached | host: Bos | place: Iran: Karaj | collected 2018-10
CAGCTTGAGATCGGAGAAAACTATGTACTTCGCCAGATATTTTTAAGGGGAAATCTTCCAGGGGGCGAAAATGCAGCATACATGATAACTTTCATAGTTCTTTTACTTGTATCCGGGTTTATCATGACAAGAAAAAATACCAGTGAGATCATAAAGACAACCAAGATGACAACAAGGACAGCCCTTGGATACGCCATCATATTTTTCTGGTCATTTATCTCACTTTCAAATGTAAGCACATTTATTTACTTTCAGTACTGATATAGGTTTAGAATGGCAAAAGAAAATTCATCTGCAAATTTCATAAAAAAGCTCTTTGTCATGATCCTTGCGCTCATGGTGCTGGTGTCAGGAATTGTATTTATCTTCGATCCCTTTTACCACTACCACAAGCCATGGCTTGGACTTAAGGCTGTCCTTAATGACAAGGAGTACCAGTGCATAGGGACTCTTAAGCATTTTGATTATGACTCTCTTATTGTTGGATCTTCAGTTATGGAAAACAACGATAATTCCTGGTTTGACAGTGCTTATGGTGTAACGTCCATAAAGGCCATTAGGTCCTACGGAGCAACGGCTGATCTGTGTTATCTCATGGATACTGCATTTAAGGATCACGATATAAAGTATGTATTTTATAACATTGATCCTTCATCTTTGAGCCAGGAGCCTGTGACCACCTACGAATCAACAGGGTGTCCTATGTACTTGTATGATGACAACCCTTTTAATGACTTTCCATATCTTTTTAACAAGGATGTACTTTTTGAAAAGATCCCTTACCAGGTGGCAAATTCCTTTATGGGTGATTACAACGAAAACCTGTCCTACAACTGGGCCAAGTGGAAGACCTTCGGATCCGACATGGCTCTGGGACTGTACCACAGGTCTACGGAAACTGTAGATATGATGGATGAGACGGTTTATGACGATCAGCTTTATGCCAATATTGATCTTCTGGTTTCAGAAGTTGAAGCTCATCCTGACACAGAGTTTATCTTTTTCTATCCGTCATATTCAATGCTGTGGTGGGATATGAGCTACAGGGCAGGAGAGACGGAAGCTGTTATCCACTGTGAAAAAGAGATGACGAAAGCTCTTTTGCAGCACAGCAATGTAAAGGTTTTCTGTTTTCAGGCGGAAGAAGAGGTCATCACAAACCTTGATAACTACATGGATACCATCCATTTTTCACCAGAGATAAACAAAAGGATGCTGGATCATATCCTGGCAGGAGAATACGAACTTACCCTTGATAACTACGAAAAAGAGCTGGATAAGGTCAAGGCTTTTTCTGATAAGGTGCAAAGTGAACTTATCGGATACTATGAGGACAACGAGCTGCTGACCTATAAAGCCGAATGGGAATAGTTCTTTTTACATAATCTAAAAAATGGTATATTATATTAAACTGCAATCAAAGAAAAAAGAAGGAAATAAAAGTGAGCGAACAGGCTACTAAGAAGATCGTTCTTACAGGTGGCGGAAGTGCAGGACATGTAACACCTAACATCGCCCTGATCCCAGCCCTTAAGAATGCAGGATTTGAAATATATTATATTGGTTCCTACAACGGTATTGAGAAGAAGCTTATTGAGGACTACAACATTCCATATTTTGGAATATCGACAGGTAAGCTTCGCAGATACTTTGATCCCAAGAACTTCTCTGATCCATTCAGGGTAATGAAGGGATTTTCTGAGGCGACCAAGCTCCTTAAGAGGATACAGCCTGACATCATTTTTTCAAAAGGCGGATATGTAAGCGTTCCTGTTGTAAGGGCAGCAGGTTTTTTGAAGATTCCTTATATTGTTCATGAGTCAGATATGACACCAGGTCTTGCTAACAGGCTTAGCATGTCCGGAGCAAAAAAGATCTGCTGTAATTTTCCGGAGACCATGCGGATATTGCCAGCAGAGAAGGCAGTTCTTACTGGAACTCCCATAAGGGATGAACTTGGACAGGGCTCCAAAGAGGCAGGAAAGAAGCTCTGCGGATTTGAAGATGACAAGCCAATTCTTATGGTGATCGGCGGAAGCCTTGGTGCCCAGTCAGTTAATGAGACTGTAAGGTACGCACTTCCCAGACTCCTTCCACACTTCAATGTTGTTCATATCTGTGGAAAAGAGAAGATGGATAACTTAAAGCTCTCTGTTCCAGGCTACAAGCAGTTTGAATACGTAAAAAACGAGCTTAAGGATATCTTTGCAATGGCAGACATTGTTGTTTCAAGGGCTGGCGCCAACTCAATCTGTGAGCTGCTGGCACTTAAAAAGCCCAATATCCTTATACCTCTTTCCACAAAATCAAGCAGAGGCGATCAGATGCTGAACGCAAGAAGCTTTGAACAGCAGGGATTTTCAATGGTCATCGACAATGACGATCTTGATGAGGACATCCTTGTTGAGACAATTAGCGATCTTTACAACAACAGAGAGAAATTTGTGGAAGCCATGAGCAAAAGCAATCTTCATAGTGCAACAAACACCATAGTGAAGATCATCTTAGAAGAAATACAGTAATAGAAATTGAGGATAATGTAATGATCTATAAGACCAAAGGAACATGCTCAACACAGATAGAGCTTGATGTTGTTGATGGACTTATCAAAAATGTTAAATTCACAAACGGATGCAATGGAAATCTTCAGGGCATCAGTAAACTTGTAGAGGGCATGAAAGCAGAGGAAGCTATTGAAAAGCTCCGCGGGATCAAGTGCGGATTTAAGAATACCTCATGTCCTGATCAGCTCTCTTACGCTATCGAGCAGGCTATGGCCAACTAAAATTGTCACCATCGGATTTACTTTTTTGCCTTTTGATTCGTATAAACAACTGTAAAGGAGATAAAAGTTATGTCTGAGATGAATGATTTATTACGTAAAGAAAAAACCAAGAACACCACTGTGTTCGATACTACAAAGAAATCTGAGTATCTTCCTCAGGAGATGGTGAATCCCTACGATATGCAAGGGTCTATTCAGGCTCCGCCTCCGGTTTTTGAGACCAAGAAAAATGTTAAGGTCAAGTACAGTGCTGAAGACATGAAGGCCCTTGGCAAGCTTACAGAAAATATTGAAAAGATAAATATTGATGATATCAATGTCAAGGATGATGAGAGCGTACACAAGTATGATAAAAAGCTTGTGGAAATGACAAGGACATTAAAAGAATTTGATAACATGTCTAGGATCTTCCCTGATTTCTTTAGAGAGCTCCCTGCTTCAAGAAAGAAGATCATAGGAGAAAAGATAACAAAGATGCGCAGGATCTATGAGTTCTGCCTTCTGAATAACAAACGCGTTGAGGAGGATGAGGTGCTGCACTACAAGCAGACAGAGAGAAATGCCTTGACTCCTCCTGATAAGCCACCAGTAGATAACTTTGGTCCTGAAACCTGATGAATGCATAAAATCGGCGCTGCACTTAGATGTGTAGCGCCGTTTGTGTTTGTATTATCCGAAATATCTCTTAAGGAGACCTGCGAAAGCTTTGCCGTGCCTTGCTTCGTCTCTTCCGATCTCATGAACAACATCGTGGATCGCATCAAGGTTAAGCTCTTTGGTTCTCTTTGCAAGATCAGCTCTTCCCTGAGTTGCGTAGGACAATTAGAGGGACAATTCAAAAAAAGAATAATACGTCCTTTTAGAAGTTGGAACAACTTTAGAACAACTTTTAGGAGGAATAAAACAATGACAAATGAGAAGAAAACAACAAAAGGAGTATATCAGTTAGATAACGGATATTGGGCATATCGATTTATTATCAAGATCAATGGCAAAAGTATTGCTCAAAAAAGAGTGAAAGATGAGCTGGGAATGCCTTTTAAAACTCAAAAACAAGCAACAATAGCAAGACAGAAAGCTATAGAAAAAGTAAAGGTAGACCGCCACGCGCCTGAGAAAAAAGTAGTCAGAAGAATAGTATCAGATGTGTATGAGGAATATTGTAACAATAGTAGAAATGGAAGGGCATATTCCACTATAAGAAAGCAAGATTCTCTTTGGAATAATCATATAAAAGAGAAATTTGGAAATAGGTATATAGATGAGATTTCAGTAGCAGAAATTCAAGATTATTTAGATGAATTGTACTATGGAGAGGGAAGAGCATTTTCGTATGTAGAATCTTTTCTGAAGATGTTTTATTTGTTTTTTGGACAAGCATATTCTAGAAGCTACTTGGATGTTGATAGCTATAACAAATTATGTGTTAACAAAGATACTAAAATTCATATGCCAAAACGTAAAATAGACGATGATCAAGATATTGCATATTTTTCAAGAGAAGAGTTAAGCATATTAGATGAGTACTTTAAAAATACAAATGCTGAAACCGCGTATATGCTAGGTAGATACTGCGGATTAAGAATAAGCGAATGTTTTGGTCTTAAATGGAAGAATATAAATATCGAAGATGGGTATATAACAATAGATAGACAGATGCAGTACCAAAATGGCCTGATAAAGTTAGTATCGCTTAAAACAAGAAATGCAAAAAGAAAAGTATATATGAATAGTGCATTAAAAGACTATCTTACAGAATTAAAGCGGCAGCAGGCTTCATATGAAACAATATTCGATGAGGTAAGGAAACAGAATCAAACGATAATAAAAGACTTAGATGGTAGAGATTTATCATCACTTGAATTAGTGAATTCTCTTCCAAATGGAAAAATACAAACAGTAAATTCAATAAAGTATCATTCAAGACTTATCAAGGAGCAATTCAATATAATGTTTAAGTATCACTATTTAAGACATACCTATGGAACATATTTGGCAGCACTTAACACACCTGAATATCTACTTTGTAATCAGATGGGGCATTCAAGCAGTGAAGTCACACATAGGTATTATGTTGCTATTTCTGATATGGGTATTTCTGCGATAAGGAAAAATCTTGAAATGCTCTAATCTCGAAAATCAAACAATTCCTTTGGTGTAATATCTAAAACTTCACATAGTTTAAATATTACATCAAAGGATACTCCTACTTTTCCTAGTTCGATAGCACTAATGTGACTTCTGTCAACGTCTACCAATTCCGCCAATTGAAGTTGAGTAAGTCTTTTTCTTTTCCTATAGTAAACAACATTCAACCCAAATTTTTCATAGTAATCGTGATAACACTCAAGCATAAGCTACTCCTTTTGTTTGGTATTTTAAGGAGTGCCAAGAGCATAATAAACCTTGTATGAATAGCGTAGCGCGATTGACACACATCATTTTGGTGGTATAATAAGCAGTGCTATTTTTAGGTTAGTTTCATATGTTAGTAGAAAGGAATGTATTATGAAAAAACAAATTGTGTCGGTGTTAGCTATTGTGATGTCTATTGTTGTTACTGCTTGCGGTAGTACTACTTCAACTGCAACAGAAGAAACCAAAAGTAGTGTATCAGCGGAAGAGAGTGCAAAAAGTGCTTATGATTCTTTGAATTCAGCTTCTGAAATGGTAGATGTGCTTATGTCTTCTGTTTTATCTGCATGGTGGTTTTCCATTGATAAAGGTGATGACTATATCTTGGACTATAGAACAGGAATTTATGATTTTGCTAAAGATGTAGGCTTGGACAATACAGCAGCTTCTACAGCTTTTAATGAAGTTGTGGAAAAGACATCTTATGCGACCTTGGGAGAAAGGGTATATGGTCAGGCTTTTGGTGAACCTGCAATTTGTGTAGGAGTTGTAAACAAGTACTGCGAAAATGAAGGAATTTTCTCTCAAATTGATGAGCATTTATCAAAAGCAAAAGAAGCAATAAAGGCAGCGGAAAGCGCTGATGCTAATCTTTCCTATGCTGAAGACTTAAGAAATTATTATACAGAGCTTCAGTCTTATTATGAATATGCAAAATCTCCTTCAGGAAGTTACAAAGAATGTTCTGCACAAGTAGAGACTCATAGATCAAATCTAAAGACATATAAGAATAATCTTGCTTTTGATCTTGAATAAAGCAAATATAAACTATAAAAAAGAAGGCAACTCAAAGCCTTCTTTTTTTACTATTCATAGTACCAAAAGTGAGGGGTGGCTATTTTGTACCAAAAGTATTGACGAATGCAGAAAAAAATAGTAATATGATAGTACCAAATTAAACGAACGTTAAATGTGGTACTAAGGAGACAACAAATATGTGTAAAATTTATGGTTATTGTAGAATTTCTAGAAGAACTCAAAGCATAGATAGACAAGAAAGGAACATCTTAGCAACATATCCAAACGCTATAATACGAAAAGAAGCGTATACGGGCACAAAAATGAATAGACCTGAATGGAAAAAACTTTTTGCAATAGTTAAAGAGGGAGATACCATTGTATTTGACTCTGTCAGTAGGATGAGTAGAAATGCTGAGGATGGGACAAAAATATACTTTGAGCTTTTGGAACGAGGAGTAGAGCTTGTCTTTTTAAAAGAACACTATATTGATACTTCAGTATATAAATGTAGCATACAAGACAAAATAGAACTGACAGGATCAGATGAAGATGAAATATTTAAAGGCATAAATAATTATTTTAGAAAACTAGCTATTAGGCAAATAAGGATTGCATTTGAACAAGCACAAAAGGAAGTAGATGATTTGCACCAAAGAACCGCAGAAGGGATTGAGACCGCAAGACTTAATGGAAAGAAAATAGGACAAACTAAAGGTGCTAAGCTTACAACAAAAAAATCTATAGCTGCAAAGGCAATAATAATGAAACATAGTAAGGACTTTGATGGAACGCTCACAGATGAGGAAGTGATAAAACTTGCTGATATAAGTAGGAACAGTTTTTACAAATACAAAAGAGAATTGAAAGAGCTTTAAAACATAGTAGTAATCTTGGTTATAGAGATTACTACTTTTTTTATTTTTCTTCATCGAAGTACAAAATCATGTACTGCTAACACGATATAATTATTACATAAACAAGAGAGATAAACAAAAGGAGAAAAACACAATGAAAAGAAGAACAAATTATGTAATTGATCATGCAGCTAAAGAGGTAATCATCACTAATAGTTTTGCAAAGGCAGCAGGACAGTATAACTCTGAAGAGTTTAAGTTGATGGTAGCTATAAGAAAAGATTTTCCTGATTATGTGGTCAAGAAAAAGACTATTCAAAGATCAGATAATAAAGAAACCTACAAAGGTTTGAGCATTCCTGCAATGAAATCGTTCTTGAAAGATGATGAGGAAAACCTTAAAAAACTCTGCAAAGTAGAAGAATTATCAAATGGTAAATATGCAGTAGTAAAAAAATGGTTTCTTGACAATTTCAAGGATGAGTATGTGTCTCAGATAGATAATATAACAAAAACGACTGCTGAAGAGAAAGCTACATCTGAAGATGTTGCCTGAAAGGAGAGTGAAAAGAATGAATAATATTATCATTGATCATCTTACAAATACAGTTACTATAAGTAGAGCTTTTTACGATGAATCCAAGAAGTTTGGAACAGAAGAAGAAAAACTGTTACATGATATTACAGAAAAATACCCCTACATGAGAATTGCATTAAGATCAAATAGAAGAAACAATAGTAGCAACAAGACAAAAGGTCTTACCTATGATTACATGAGAAGATTTATAAGAACAATGGATAGAGATAATATATTAGTATTTGAAGATGTTATAAAGCATTATGAAGATTTTGGCTACTCTTCAGGGCAGTTATATCAGTGTGTGAAAAATTGGTTTCTTGATACTTATCCAAATCATAAGGATATGATTATTGAAAGTACCCCTCAAAAAGCTATTGCTTAAGGGGGCAGTGTTTTTGGGAATTCTTCAGAAATTATCATATGATATGATTTGCCACGCAAAAAGAAGCTCCAAAAGTGCTTTGAAAACCAAAAGCGGAGAAAGGCGGCTTCCCGCTTGTTATTTGTAATTATCTGATATTTCAGTAAGGTAATTTATAAAGCTTTTTCTAACTGATGCAGGGGATAGTATTTCTGCACCTTTTCCTAATCCTAAAACCCATGCATAGAATTGATCACTTACTAAAACATTGATTCTTGCTATAAAAGTATCCTTATCTTCAAAATTTGGACGAATAAATACTTCTTTTCCAAATCTATCAATTATAGCTCCTGCAAGGCTATTAGAGACTTTAAGTGATATGGTTTCTTCTTTCCCGCCAAACATATTAAATGCTTTTTTAGAATAATCTATAACATTAAAGGATTTAAAGGAATCCTTTCCATCCCTATCTAATGATGTAATGCTAGTTTTAACCATCTTGTCAATTCTATAGTGTCTTATACCTTTGGAGAATCCGCTATCATATGCTATTAGATAGTAATTATCATCGCTTAAAGTGACTGCGAAAGGACTAACAATATAATCTGCACCATCCCTTAGGTACACATACTTCTTGTTTTTATCCCACTTAACATATTTAAAACTGATAGCTTTATTGTTGGAAATAGCAGAATAAATTATATCAAGATTCTGAAAGACTTTATCATCCATAGTTTTAATTCTGTTACTAAGCACAACATGGCGGTTTAAGGATGCCGCATCATATTTGCTACCAAGACTTTTGATCTTTTCTATAATCTCTTTAGATTTCTTTTCAGTTAAGAATTTAGAAGCGGAAACCGCATCAATAAGCATAATAAGCTCATCTTTGCCAAAATTCCTTTGTGGATAGTGATACTTATAGTTACCCTTTTCCTGAATGCCATCAATAGTGAAGCCAAAAGTATTGAGCATAGATATTGCAGAATATATTGTACGTCTATCAGCGTAGATACCTTTCGTTTCTAAATACTCTAATATATCAGGCATCCTAACATAGTGTTCTTCATCTGTATTCTTAAAGAAATACTCTAATAAATATAGTGGTATTAGTTTTTTGCTTTCAGATTTACTCATTGTTTTCCTCTTGTTATGAATGCGGATGGGTGTAAACCCATCCGCTAAAGTGCAGGCGCACATTTGCGCCTGCGCAATATTATAGTATGATAATAAAAAAATGGTATCAATATTATAATAAGTATTGATACCATTTTTTTATTATTTCTTCATGTAAAGTCCATGACAAATTCATACTTTGTCCCAAAACTTCGTACTACCCCATTCTCGCTCTTTTGTTTTAACTCATCTGTTTTTAATACTAATGAAGATGGTTCATAGGGGAATTTAAGCGTCTTAATTGTTCTAATACATCGTCCCACTGTTGACTTACTAATGTTTAGTGAATCTGCTATGTCTGTTTGAGAAAGATATAAATCTTGTGGAGTGGAAAGTAAGAATACAAATACTTTTAGGATGCTTTCCCAAGCTGCTTCGCTATCTGTATCTTTTATAAGCTGATACCATGCCTTTTTGATCTTTTTCACATTGCTGCTTTTTTCTGCTGCAGCAGCTAAAGAAATGGTATATACTCCTTCATCATGGATAACCTTGGCATACTCATTTTTTTCTAAATGGGTTATGACTTTGGCTACATTTTCTTTATTTCTTGGTGATGGCTGAATTCCTATCTCTTGGCATAATTCTTTTATAGTTCCCCTGAATGCTAAATTATTATCAGCGAGTACAGAGATAACAGTCAGTAATCTGAAAAAAGCTTTATCCATATCAAGCCACTCATCGAGGATGATTATTTCATCTTCAGTTTTATCCATTTGTTTATTTCCTCCATTATTGACTCTGTAGCATGGGATAAAGCGGAATCCCGCTGAGTTTTGTAACTATACTCTTCTAATAATCGCTGCTTTCCTTCGTAGTATTTGAAATGAATAGGCGATTGCCTCAAATAATACATATACCATGGTTCGTAATTGTCCATTGAGTGCTCCTTTCACATTTTTGTTATACATATATTATAACAAAAATTTTAATAAAAATAAAATCATGAATTAACAATATGGATTAACGCTGATAAATTCAGTGTTTCAATGCTATTTGAGTAAACATATTTCAAAAATGCTATTCTATGCTCATAAGAGCATGATTTGAATAAGTCAAATAATAACTTATACATTCTCTTCCCCTTTCTTTTTACTTTGGCGGATGTCCACATGGTTATAAAAGTAGCTAATGTTGTGCTCGCGTTTATAGCGTTTTACAACAGAGCTTTCCGATAGGTGTGTTTTAGGTGATAGGTTTAATAACTGTTTTGCTTCTTTTGTTCCGATAGTTTCAGCAAAATATGCATCAAGTATTGGAATAGCTTTTTCGTATTCTATTGATGTTTTGATTCTCGATTTATTGGAATCATATGATCTCCCATGAACTGCGGCATGGCAGCAGGCGCATAGTAGTATAAGATTATCAAAATCATCAGAACCCCCTTTTGATTTTTCGACAATATGGTGAAACTCCAAATAGTCTACTGCTCCGCAAACCGCACATTTGTGATGCCAATACTTTGCCACTTTTCTCTTTGTTGCCTTTGTTACCATCTTGAAATATCTCCTTTTTGATATATCAAGATGATCAAATGTGAATTGTTCTAACTTGTCCTAAGAACATAGAAAAATGAATAATTATTCTATGAAATCAAGAAAAGATGTTCAAAGTTCTTGGTTTTATGTAATTGAAATAACCAAGGTAAAATCGTAGAATAATCATTATTAGAAAGTACAACTTCATAAAAGGACAGTTATTCTTTTCTTCTTTTGTTCTTCTATATCAAATGGAACAATAAAGGGACAATCGTTGTATAAAAAAGAGAACCAACAACTTATGTTGCTGATTCCCTTAAAGGCATATGGCCTAGTTCTTTTCTAATGTTTTATTATCCGAAATATCTCTTAAGGAGACCAGCAAAAGCTTTGCCGTGCCTTGCTTCGTCTCTTCCGATCTCATGAACAACGTCGTGGATGGCATCAAGGTTAAGCTCTTTTGTTCTCTTAGCAAGATCAGCTCTTCCCTGTGTTGCGCCATACTCAGCTTCAGCTCTAAG
>JAEEGL014823061.1_pt1 | contig 10911 bp, 10 predicted proteins | sample 9134231 | NCBI WGS metagenome assembly JAEEGL01 (sample SAMN16246548, study PRJNA631951) | gut metagenome | biome: gut microbiome; feature: rumen; material: fiber-attached | host: Bos | place: Iran: Karaj | collected 2018-10
CATGGTAGTATTAAATCACGAATTACTGGAATAGATAGTATGGAAATGCTTTGTGATCTTTCAAATAAACATGGTTATAAAATATTTATGTATGGAGCTAAGGAAGAAGTTATAAATAAAGCAAAAGATAACTTAATTAAAAAGTATCCTAACATCAAAATTGTTGGAACTATGAATGGTTATGAAAAAGATAATGATAAGATTATTAAGGCAATAAATAAGAGTAAAGCAGAGATAATTTTTGTAGCAATGGGATCACCAAAACAAGAATTTTGGATAACTGAAAACATGAATAAGGTGTGTCCATATATATTTCAAGGTGTTGGTGGATCATTTGATGTTTTTAGTGGTAATATAAAAAGAGCACCAAAATGGATGCGAAAGATTGGGTTAGAATGGTTATATAGATTATTAAAAGAACCTAAAAGAATATTTAGACAAATAAAATTATTTAAATTTTTGTTTATTGTATTGTTTAGTAAGAAGGATGTGAATAAAAATGATAGCAAGAATTAATGTAATAGGTTTAGGATATATAGGTTTACCTACATCCTTAACCATGGCTAATGCTGGAAATGAAGTTATAGGAACTGATTATAATAAAGCATTAGTAGAAACTTTAAATGAAGGAAAGGTATCTTTCAAAGAAGAAGGATTAGAAGAATTATTTAGTGAGGCAACAAGTAAGGGGAAAATTACTTTTACAACGGAATATGTACCAGCTGAATACTATATAATATCTGTACCAACACCATATGATAAATTTTCTAAAAAATTGGATCCAGGTTATGTAATGAATGCTGTTAAAGAAGTATTAAAAGTATGTCCAGAAGATGCGGTAATTATAATAGAATCAACAATTTCTCCAGGTACTATTGATAAATTAATAAAACCAATTATTAATAAAAAAGTTCATTTAGTCCATGCTCCTGAAAGAATTATTCCGGGAAATATGATGTATGAGTTAAAACATAATTCTCGTACTATTGGAGCTGATGATTTAGAAATTGGTAAGAAAGTTGCTGAGATATATGGAAAGACTACTGATGGTGAAGTAGTTGTTACAGATATTAAAAGTGCTGAAATGACTAAAGTAGTTGAAAATACTTTTAGAGCTGTTAATATTGCTTTTGCAAATGAGCTTGCTAAAATATGTAGTCATGATGGTATGGATGTTTATGAAATAATAAGAATTTGTAATATGCATCCAAGAGTAAATATTTTAAATCCTGGACCTGGAGTAGGTGGACATTGTATTTCTGTTGATCCATGGTTCTTAGTTGGAGATTATCCTCAACTTACCAAAGTAATTGGTGAATCCATGTATGTTAATGACTCTATGCCAGCATTTGTTTTAAAAAGAGTAAGTGAAATAATGGAAGAAAATGACTTGCATGATATAAGTAGAGTAGGATTATATGGTTTAACGTATAAAGAAAATGTTGATGACTATCGTGAAAGTCCTACATTACAATTATTGGAACGTCAAAAGGAAAATTTGGCTAGTCCATTACTTTCTTATGATCCATTTATTACTAAGGATATAGTTCCTAATCAATGTCATAATTTAGAAGAATTCTTAAGTAAAGTTGATTTGGTTGTAATAATGGTTAAACATAAAGAAATAATAGATAATATGGATAAATTAGAAGATAAAGTGGTATTTGATACTCAAAATGTGTGTAAACTTACAAGAGCAAAGGTTTATCATTTATAATATATGAAAAGATTAAATGTATATATGACTAGGCTTAAATATGGAGGAATGGAATTATCACTAATTAATGTGTTAAATAAAGCTAAATTATGTGATAATTATGAAGTTCACCTATATTTGACGTTTATTGTTAATAAAGAATTATTAGATTTGATAGATAAAAGAGTTAAAATTCATTTATTATGTAAAAGAAAATGGGATATTGTTGGTAAATTCTTTACGGCTTTTAAATTAATTTTTATGTTAATTAATACTCCAAAATGTGATGTAGCATTAGATTATTCAACTCATAAAGGTATATTATCATTATTAAGTAGAAAAAATACCAAAAAATCCATTATAGTTGTTCATAGTGATTTAGATCGTTATAAAGATAATTCATTTAGAAATAAATTTAAAAAGAAAATGGCTTTTGATAAATTTGATACTATTATTTGTGTATCTACTAAAGTTCAAGAATCAATGGTTAACTTATATGATAAGAGTATAATAAATAAATGTATAGTTATTCCTAATTATGTTGATGGTGATAGTATTTTAAAAAAGTCTAAAAGTAAAATTAATGAACAAATAGATTTTTCAATACCAACATTTATTAGTGTTGCAAATCATGTTGAAGAGTTTAAAAATATTAATTTAATAATTGATACTGCTGAAAAATTAAAAAATAATAAGTTAAATTTTCAAATCTTATTAATTGGTGAGGGACCTGATACAAATAGTTATATAAATAGAATTAATGAGTTAGAATTAAATGATTATATTAAAGTATTGGGAAGTAAGAAAAATCCTTATCCATATATGTTAAAAAGTAAAGCATTATTATTTACATCATATTATGAAGGATATGGAATGGTACTTGATGAAGCAAGAGTATTAGGATTACCTATTATATCTACAGGTAGTGGAGCATCAAAAGAAATATGTAGAGATGGTTATGGAATAATAACAAATGATATTACAAAAGTAATGAATGATTGTTTGAAAGGTTCGAAAATCAGTTCTAAAGAATTTAACTATCATAAACATAATGAGGATATAACAAACAAGTATCAAAAAATAATGAAAAAAGGATAATATGTTATAGTATTATCCTTTATTTGCATAAAAAATAAAAGAAAGCCAAGATTTGAAAAGAATTGGTTTATAGATAGATTTATGATATATTATATATTGATATAGATAGGGAAGGTGAGATTATATGAAAAAAGGTAAAAGAATCGTCGTTTTATTTTTAATTACTGTCTTACTTGTTGGAATTATATTGTTTATAGATGGATATCGTAGAGCAAATTCCATAAAAACAGAAGGAATTATTGTTTTAGCTTATCATCATTTTTTACCCAGAGAAAAAAAAGAAAAGTATTATAAAGACAATTATTATGTTATGCCAACAGAACAATTTGAAGAGCAAATGAAATATCTTCATGATAATGGTTATGTTTCTATTAAACCAGAAGTTCTAGAGTGTTATTTGAATAACACTTGTGATATACCAGAAAAATCCTTTTTAATTACTATTGATGATGGAAATATTTCATCATATTATGAAGTTTTGCCTATATTAGAAAAAAACAATTATAGTGCAATCAATTTTGTAATTAGTGGCCGTATTAAAGAAAATGTTCCAACACTCGAAGAATCTGATTTAAATACTTTTTATTATCTTGATGAATACCTTTTAGATGATATTATTAATAATCATCAACTTATGGTAATTGGTTCACATTCTAATAACTTACATGATCAAGATAAAGATGGAAAAAAATATTATGAATTAAAGAATTATGAAGAGTTATTAGATGATTCAAAAAAATCAAAAGAATTGTTATTTGATACAAAATATTTAGCTTATCCATATGGATCTACAAATGATATTTATAAAAAAGCTGTAAAGGATGCTGGTTTCAGTATGGCATTTTCATTTAACAATAATAAAAAGGTTACTAGAAATAGTGATTTGTATGAATTACCAAGATTTAATATTAGAGCAGATATGTCTCTAAAAGATTTTTCATTAATAATTGAAAATAGAATATCACTTAAAAATTATACAAAAAACTTGATAAAGAAAATAATAAATAAGTAATATAAAAGTTTTAGTGGGGATTTCTAATGAAACAGCGAGAATTAAGTTATGATTTAATGCGTATTGTGGCTATAATAGCAGTAATTATAATTCATGTTAGTGCTACAAATTGGTATCATACTAGCATTGATAACTATTGGCTTATTAATAATTTCGTGAATGCCTTATTTCATTCTTGGGCCGTACCATTATTCCTAATGGTTTCTGGAGCACTTTTACTTAATAAAGAAATAACTATCAAAAAGGTATTTTTAAAATACATACCTAGAGTATTAATATGTTTAATAATATGGCATTTTATATACTATTTTTATACAAATAAAGTATTTAATATAAATAGTTTAATAGAAGCTACCAAAAAACTAGTTAGTGGAGAATCTTATTCACATTTATGGTATTTATATATGATTATAGGTATATATATATTATTACCTATTTTATCTAAATTAGTAAAATCCTTAAATAAAAATGAATTAGGTTACTTCTTAATAATTGTATTAATAATAGCTACTGTTATTCCAACAATTAAACTATTATTTGACTTTGATTTAACGAAGTTTATTGTTCCATATAAAGTACTACAATTTAATGAATATATATTTTACTTTATTCTAGGTTACTATATTAATAACTTCGATGTTAAAAACAAAAAAGTACTAATAATATTAATAATAATTTTTTTACTTACCAATATAGGTGTTGCTTGCTTTAGTAATTATATGGCTGTTAAGAATAATGATTTTATTAATTATGCTAATACATATACAGTATTTGGAGTTATAAATACTATATGTTTATTTATGGTTATTAAAAGTATTTTTAGTAATAAAAATAATAAAGTAATTAGTTCTTTGGGTAATTTATCTTTTGGAGTTTATTTAATTCATTTTTTAATTATTAAAATATTACAGAATCATGGTATTCATACTAATATGATAAATCCCATATTAGGTAATATCTTAGTAACCATATTGGTATTAGTTATTTCATATTTTATAGTATTTATTATATCTAAAATCCCAATTATGAAAAAGACAATTGGATTATAGTATTGGCAAAAAATACATATTGTGTTATATTATTGGTATCAACGAAGATATAGGCTAAGTAATTAATGAATCTTTTAAAGAGAATTAGTGGTTGGTGTAAACTAATAAGATAGTTAATGAAATCTACCTATGGAGTTAAGTGGTAAACCACTTCGGATTATTCCGTTATAATTATGAGTTAAATTAAAGGATGGTACCGTGCAATAGCACTCCTTAGTACTATCCTTTTTATTTTTAGGAGGATTTATGAGAGAAATAGTTATTGGTGGAAAATATAGACATTTTAAGGGACATGAATATAGAGTTATTTGTGTTGCTAAAGATTCGGAGAATTTAGAAGATATGGTAGTATATCATAATGAGATAGATGATTTATATTGGGTTAGACCTAAATCGGAATTCTTATCGAAAGTTGATAAGGAAAAGTATCCGGATGTAAAACAAGAATATAGATTTGAAGAAATAACAAGAAAGAAGGAAAAGAAATGATAGATATTAAATTAATAAGGGAAAATAAAGATTTAGTAAAAGATAATATTAAAAAGAAATTTCAAGATGAAAAGTTACCAATAGTTGATGAAGTATACGATTTAGATATTAAATATAGAGAATCAAAAAAAGAAGTAGATGATCTAAGATCTAAAAGAAATGGTATTAGTAATAAAATTGGATCTTTAATGCGTGATGGTAAAAAGGATGAAGCAGAGAGTGCCAAAAAGGAAGTAGCAGATATAAATGAAAAAATAACTAAGATAGAAGAAAATGAAGAAAAGTTATCTGTAACTATTAAAGAAAAAATGATGATTATTCCTAATATTATTGATGAATCTGTTCCAATTGGTAAAGATGATAGTGAAAATGTAGAAAATGAGCGTTTTGGTGATCCAGTAGTACCAGATTATGAAATACCATATCATGCCGATATAATTGCTACTCTTAATGGTTTAGATAAAGAAGCTGCAGGTAGAACGAGTGGTGAAGGATTTTATTTTCTAACTGGTGATATTGCTCGTTTACATGAGGCGATGATTGCTTATGCTAGAGATTATATGATAGAACAAGGATTTACCTATTGTATTCCACCATTTATGATTCGTGGGGATGTTGTAAATGGCGTTATGTCTTTTGCAGAAATGGATGCAATGATGTATAAAATTGAAGGTGAAGATCTATATCTTATCGGTACTAGTGAGCACTCAATGATTGGTAGATTTAAAGATCAAATAATTAAAGAAGATAGTTTGCCAATTACTTTAACATCTTATTCACCTTGCTTTAGAAAAGAGGGTGGAGCCCACGGATTGGAAGAAAGAGGATTATACAGAGTTCATCAATTTGAAAAAGAAGAAATGATTGTTATATGTAAACCAGAAGATTCAATGAATTGGTACAATAAAATGTGGAAATATACTGTTGATGTATTTCGTAACATGGATGTTCCTGTTCGAACTCTTGAGTGCTGTAGTGGAGACTTAGCCGATTTAAAAGTTAAATCTTGTGATATTGAAGCATGGAGCCCACGACAACAAAAATATTTTGAAGTTGGTTCTTGTTCAACTTTAGGTGATGCTCAAGCGAGACGTTTAGGTATTCGTACTAAAGGAGAAAATGGAACATATTTAGTTCATACTTTAAATAATACGGTAGTTGCATCACCAAGAGGTTTAATAGCTCTAATAGAAAATAATTATCAAGCTGATGGAAGTGTAAAAATACCAAAAGTATTACAACCATATATGGGAGGTAAAAAAGTATTAAAACCTACTAAATAGTAGGTTTTTTTGTATACAAAGCGTCTAATTTACATTAAATTGCATAGCACATTTTAGCATCTTTTGTCACACTATGTCGAAGTCCTTGAAATTATCAAGAATGTGAGTAAAATGTTTTTTGAAAGCGGGTTTTGGTAATTCATAATATTTGAGAAATCTTTCATTTTTCAACCCTCTGTTTATTAGCTACTGCTAAACATATTGACCTATCTACTTAACTTTTATTTCACACTATTCATAAAAATCCGCTTTCACATTTTTATGAGATATGGTAAAATAAAAAAGTTATGTGAGGAAGTGGTTTAATGCATATTCCAGATTTAAAAGTGGCTAGTAATAGAAATAAAGTTGATGTTAAACACAATTATTTTAATCAAGATATAAAGCCTCTATTCAAAGGCAAAAAATATTTCTTACGTACTTATGGTTGTCAAATGAATGTTCATGATTCTGAAGAAATAAAGTATTATTTGGAGGCCCTAGGTTATAGCAGTGTTGAAGTATTAGAAGAAGCTGATATTGTAGTTCTTAATACTTGTGCTATAAGAGAGAATGCCAAAGATAAAGTATTTGGATATTTGGGACGTTGTAAACATTTAAAAAAGATAAATCCTAATTTAATAATATGTATATGTGGTTGCTTAATGCAAGAACCTCATGAAATTGAAGAAATAATGCATAAACATAAATATATTGATGTTATAGTTGGTACTCATAATTTAAGTGAATTACCAAGTATGATTATCAATGCCAATAATAGTCATAAACAAGATATTGAAGTTTATTCTAATAGCGATGTTGTACCAGAAAATATTAAATATAATCGTGATTCTAAAATATGTGCTTGGATTAATATTATTTATGGCTGTGATAAGTTCTGTACTTATTGTATAGTGCCATTTACAAGAGGCAGGGAAAGAAGTAGGAAGATTGAGGAAGTATTAAAGGAAGTTCAAGAATTAAAGGAACAAGGATATCAAGAAATAACTTTACTAGGACAAAATGTAAATGCCTATGGAAAGGATTTAAATCTTGGTTATGATTTTGCTACTCTTTTAGCTGAAGTTGCTAAAATTGGTATACCTAGAATAAGATTTGTGACTTCTCATCCTTGGAATTTCACTGATGAAATGATTGATGTAATTGCTAAATATGATAATATAATGCCTTATATTCACTTACCAATTCAATCTGGTAGTGATGAAATCTTAAAAAAGATGAATCGACGTTATACTATAGAAGAATATAAAGAATTATTTAATAAAATAAAGTCAAAAATAAAAAATGTTAGTGTTACTACCGATATAATTGTTGGTTTTCCTGGAGAAACAGAAGATGATTTTCAAAAAACTTTAGATATTGTAAATTATTGTCAATATGACGGAGCGTATACTTTTATTTTTTCACCAAGAGTAGGGACAGCTGCAGCTAAAATGAAGGATGATACTCCAATGTCAGAAAAAGAAAATAGGTTACAAAAATTAAATGAATTAGTCAATCAATATTCCTTAGAAAGTAATAAAAAATTACTTAATAAAACAGTACCGCTATTAATACTTGGTCATAGTGAAAAGGATTCTAAGAAATTATATGGTTATACGGATACTATGAAATTAGTTAATGTTACTGGAGATGATTCATTAATTGGAAAAATAGTGGATGTTGTAATAACTGATGCTAAAAGTTTTAGTTTAGATGGAGAAACAAAAAAAATCGAGAAGTAAACTCGATTTTTTTATGGCTTAATTAATTTCCTACTTTCTGGTTCTTCATCATCAATTACTACATAATCATCATCAACATCAGTAAAGTGTTTATCTTTTTCTTCAACAAACAATTGATACCTTATATCAAGTAATTTTAAGGAATAACTTCTTAAATATTCACCCTCATCTTTAGTTAATTCAGGATCTTTAGCTACAAAATCATTTTCTTTAATTATTGTTACTATTTCTTCTCTTGTTTTACCTTGTTCTAATAATTCATCAATTTCATTAACTAAACTAATTGAATATCCTCTCATTTTTTCATTATCTAGCATTATAAATTCTTCAGCATAATCTCCAGCTATTCCAGCGAGTAAACTGGATATTGCATAAAATTTAGCAAATATATCTCTATTCATAATATAATCTCCATATTAATTATAACAAAATATCATAGATTTTGTTTTCTTTCATCTTTTGTTCTATTTAAAACTATATTATAAATTTTATTTTTTTTCTTTAAATATGATGCTAATTCACTCCAACCATGTTCTTCACAGGCTTTAATAAAACTTCTTTTCTTATAAGTAAGGATACTTCCATCATATAAATTATCTATTTGATCTCTAATATCTTTTTCAGTTCTTGTAGTATCATTTAACCAAAATTGTACTTGACTCATTACTGAATCCCAAGTATGACTATCATTTAAATCATCCCCTAAAGCTTCAAAATCTTCAGAAACTACGGCACCATAATAATCATAAGCTAACCAATAGTTAAATATTTCCAAATCTTCTTCTGTTCCATCAATTGCTTCTGGAGTTTCTGCAAAACCACCTAATTCAGTACTCATATTTCACCTCTAGATGTATATTATATACTATTGTATCGTTAATGACAAATAAAAACTCTGATTTTATCAGAGTAATAATCAATGGTATACCAGGAAATGCCATATTTGACTATGCGTCACATAAAAAGAAATTCAATTCCGACATCATAATAGCACAAATTTCTAAAAAGTCAAAATCGTAATATCTTAATATAACGAGCATATGTTTTTTCAATTTTTACCCATTTGTAAATAATAATGATACTAATATTTAAGTATTATTTTTTCTTTGGTATTAGAACTCTAACAAAACGTTTTTTTGCTTCTTCATATCCTTTATCTAAATAAATATAACCACCAATATTATCGTCATATTCTTTTATTCTATCATATATATACCTTGATGTGTCCTTTAAATATTCTATTTCATCTTTTAAACTTAGATATTCTTCTCCAACTCTTTTCTTTGCTCCCAATAATAAAACTAAAATTTTCATCCTAGACATTATTTTTTCATATTCTTCTAATGCATTTCTTAATTCAAAAATTCTTACAGTATTAGTTTCTAATGGTGATTCAGCACCACCTTTATAATGTGAATAATAATAAAGTTCACGATCATCAGGTAAAGAGCCCATAATATAAATTGATTCTGTTTTCATGATTGTTTCGGTTCCTTTCCATAATTTTATTTACCTTCAAAAAGATAATAAATATTATATATTGTTCTGCATAATAGTCAAGTGATTATAGAGTAAAGAATTTTGCAAATCTTCCAATTTTGGAATCACTATTCATATTAAAAAAATATAATTTTATTATCAAGTTGTTAGTAATATTACTATATTACGTTCCAAGGCATTAAAAAACTCTGATTTTATCAGAGTAATATTCTAATGGTAGCGCCGGGGAGATTCGAACTCTCGACCTGCCGGGTATGAACCGGATGCTCTAGCCAGCTGAGCTACAGCGCCATCTCAAGTAACATTAATATAGCATAATTAATAATAATTTACAATACTTTTTGCTATCCTATGTGTAAAATATTTGTTATAATGAATATTAAGAAGGTGATTTGATGATTAAATATAAAACTAGAGGAGACTTAATAATTATATCAGGAACTACTTGCGCTGGAAAAGGAACTGTTATTAAAAAATTATTATCACAACATAATGATTTACTTTTATCTGTATCATATACCAGCAGACCTAAAAGGGATTATGAAATAGATGGTATAGATTATTTTTTTGTTACAGCTGAGGAATTTAAACGTAAAATTGATAATGGTGACTTTTTGGAATATGCTCAAGTTCAAAATAATGATTATTATGGTACTCCTAAAAAAGAAGTATCTGAACAACTTGCTAGTGGTAAAGACGTTATATTAGAAATTGATGTTGAAGGAGCAAAGCAAATTAAGAAATTATTTCCAGAAACAATTCTTATATTCATCATGGCTCCATCAATGACTGAAGTTAAAAGGAGAATAATTAGTAGAGGATCTGATACTAAAGAACAAATAATAAATCGTTTTAAAGTTGCTTATAATGAAATAAATGAAGTTAATAATTATAACTATGTAGTTGTTAATGATGATGTTGATAAAGCCGTAGCAAAAATAGATGCAATTTTAATTAGTGAAAAATTAAGAGTAGATCGTATTGAAGAAATAGCTGTCGAAAATCAAGAAGAGATAATTCACGAATTATTAATGGATAAGGAATTTGATAATACTAAAAA
>JAEEGL016447156.1_pt1 | contig 10911 bp, 6 predicted proteins | sample 9134231 | NCBI WGS metagenome assembly JAEEGL01 (sample SAMN16246548, study PRJNA631951) | gut metagenome | biome: gut microbiome; feature: rumen; material: fiber-attached | host: Bos | place: Iran: Karaj | collected 2018-10
AGCTCTGGTGATAGCCTGTCTGATCCACCATGTAGCATAGGTTGAGAACTTATATCCCTTGCGGTAATCAAACTTCTCAACAGCCTTGATGAGACCGAGGTTTCCTTCCTGGATAAGATCAAGGAAAAGCATTCCTCTTCCCACGTATCTCTTTGCGATGGAAACAACAAGTCTTAAGTTTGCCTCTGAAAGCGCATTCTTGGCTTCCTCGTCACCCTTCTCCATTCTCTTGGCGAGTTCTATTTCTTCCTCAGCAGTAAGAAGGGGAACCTTACCGATCTCCTTGAGATACATACGTACGGGATCTTCAATGATACCGTCGGAATTAAGATCCTGGAGATCGATCTTATCCAGGCCTTCGTCCTCAACGTCCGCAAGGTCATCGGCACTGGGTCCGTCAAAGTCAAGATCCACGTCATCGATGGGATTGTCCAAGATCTGAAGTACATCTATTCCGTTCTTACCGAGGATGTCGCAAACCTTATCCACAGCTTCGTCATCATCGGTAACCTTCATTACCGCTTCGACAACTTCTGTGTAGTCAAGATCGGTCTTCTTCTTTCCCTTCTTGATCAGGGTATTGATGACTTCCTGAAGCTTCTCATCAATTGCTCCCTCTTCGGTTTCAATTACTTCTACGGGAGCTTCCTTAGGCTCCTTGCCCTTCTTGGGTGCCTTTTCAGGCTTAGCGGGCTTCTCTGCACTTGCGGGTTTTGCAGTTTTCTCGGGCTTTACTGCCTTAGCAGGCTTCTCTGCCTTAACGGGCTTTGCGGGCTTCTCGGGCTTTACTGCCTTAGTGGGCTTAGCGGGCTTCTCTGCCTTGGCGGGCTTTGCAGGTTTTACTGCCTTAGCGGGCTTCTCTGCCTTAGCGGGCTTTGCAGGTTTTACTGCCTTAGCGGGCTTCTCGGGCTTTACTGCCTTTGCGGGCTTAGCGGGCTTTACTGCCTTGGCGGGCTTTGCAGGCTTTACTGCCTTAGCAGGCTTTGCAGGTTTTACTGCCTTGGCGGGCTTTGCAGGCTTTACTGCCTTGGCAGGCTTTACTGCCTTTGCGGGCTTTGCAGGCTTTACTGCCTTAGCAGGCTTTGCAGGTTTTACTGCCTTGGCGGGCTTTGCGGGCTTTTCTGCCTTGGCAGGCTTTGCAGGCTTTACTGCCTTGGCGGGCTTTGCAGGCTTTACTGCCTTGGCGGGCTTTGCGGGTGCCTTTGCTGCGGGCTTTGCGGATTTTACTGCCTTGGCAGGCTTTGTGTTCTTTGCAGGTGCCTTTGCTGCAGGCTTTACTGCCTTAGCACTCTTTGCAGTAGTCTTTGCTGCGGATTTAGCGACGGGCTTAGCTGCCTTTGCAGTCTTTGCAGCTGCCTTTGCTGCAGGTTTAGCTGCCTTTACACTCTTTGCGGGCGCCTTTGCTGCGGGTTTAGCAGGCTTTGCTGCCTTTACGCTCTTTGCGGGTGCCTTTGCTGCGGGTTTAGCAGGCTTAGCTGCCTTTGCGCTCTTTGCGGGTGCTTTTGCTGCAGGCTTAGCCGGCTTTGCTGCCTTCGCACTCTTTGCGGGTGCCTTTGCTGCGGGCTTAGCAGGCTTTGCTGCCTTTGCACTCTTTGCAGATGCTTTTGCTGCAGGCTTAGCCGCCTTTGCGCTCTTTGCGGGAGCAGCTTTCTTTACATTTTTCTTTTCTTCCTTTTTAGCCATTACTGGTCCTCCTCGTCGCTCATCCGTAATTTTCCGGATTTCAATCGATCAATTTCCATTCTGCAGTTAAAACTTTCAAGTTCCTTTTCCGGGTCGCCGGAAGATGCATACAGTTCACACTTTCGCTCCATGACCTTAATGATAAGATCCTTAAGCATTGCCATCCTCTTTTCGGCTGTATCTATATCCGGAGCGGAATTCTGTAACATACCCATTGCGTCGTTTCTTACGGATTCATCCTCAAGACTTTCAAACAGCGCATCATTGGTATATGTTCCTGCCTCAAGAAGCCCAAAGGCTTTTTCGGCAACCACCCGGGCGGAACCGGGTGAAAAATCATCGGGCTTTAAATATTTCCTGACTACCCTGTAAATGTCGGGTTCGTCGGTAACCCAGGTCAAAAGTGCACTTTCTGCCGGAGTCCATTCATTTTCCTTCTTTTTTCCGGCTGCCTTCTTTGGCGGAGTGTAAACAGTCTTGGCAGGCTGTTCACCGGGCTTTCCCAGTTCCTTGGGCCTGGTATCGTTTAAGAGCTTCTGGACCTCCGATGCGGTATATCCGTACCGGTTTACGATGCTCTCCGCATAGGCGTTCATGCGGACCTCATCATTTGCATGCATCCAGAGATTCTCGACGATCTCACGTTCACACTTATAACGTTCTTCCGGATCGGACAGGTTGTACTTTTCCCTGACTCTGTCCTCTATGTAAAGGAATCCGTTTTCAGCCTCTTCAAGCCTCTTTGCAAATTCCTCAGTCCCGTGTTTGTTCAGGAATTCATCGGGGTCCTTGCAGGGCTTCAGGCTTATTCGCTTCGGGGTGATACCCACGGCCGTAAGCATTCTCACCGCCTTAAGGGCGGCTTTTTCTCCGGCTTCATCCATATCGTAGGCAAGATATACATCAACCCTGTCACGCTTTATGATGGCCGCCTGTTCCTCGGTAAATGCCGTTCCAAGAGACGCTATGGCCGAATCAAATCCCGCCTGGTGCATGGATATGACATCCATATAACCTTCGCAGAGTATGTAATATTTTTTTCGGGACCGCTTCGCAAAATTATATCCGTACAGGTTACGTCTCTTATCGAAAACAAGGGTCTCATTGGTATTGAGATACTTGGGTTCTCCGTCTCCCAGGACTCTTCCTCCGAAGCCTATGACCTTTTTGTCCGGCGTGATTATGGGAAACATGACTCTTCCGAAGAAGGTGGAGCTTACTCCGTAGGTCTCGGAATTCTTGGCAATACCGGATTCGATGATCAGGTCATCGGAATAACCTTTGGATCTGAGATATTCAACGACCTCTTTTCCGTTATTGCCTGCAAATCCCAGTCCGAAATGCCTTATGGTCTCATCGGTAAGGCCTCTGTCCTTGAAATATTTAAGGCCTCTTTCTCCGTGAGGAGTATTCAGATTGTTCATAAAGAAAAGTGCGGCGTCGGAATTGATCTGTCTGAGAGTGTCGGATTTATCTCTCCGGGCTCTCTCCTCTCCGGTCTCCTTAGTCTCCACGATCTCCATCCCGGCTCTTTCCGCCAGCATCCTTACCGCATCCTGAAAGCCTACGTTTTCGTACTTCATTACGAAATTAATGACTCCGCCGCTTTCAAGACATCCGAAGCAGTGATACATCTGCTTGGGGGCATAAACGGAAAAAGAAGGATTCTTATCTCCATGGAACGGACACACCGCCCAGTAATTATTCCCTTTTTTCTTAAGAGGAATATAGGAGCCGATAACATCAACGATGTCATTCCGGGCTTTTACTTCCTCTATAAATTCATCGGAAAATCTCATCTATCAGATCATCTCCCAGGATTTAGGAACAAACAGTTCGTTATAGGTAAGGATCGCAAATCTGTCGGTCATGGCTCCTACGAAGTCGCATACCGCTCTTTCGAGAGCCTCTCCCTCATCCACCATCTTCCTGTTTTCCTCCGGAAGCTTCTCGGGATGATGAAGATAATAATCGTAAAGTGTGCAGACCAGGGCTTCGGCCTTACCTTCCTCTGCCTTGATATCGGGGTTTGTATAAACTCTTTCGAACATGAATGCCCTGATATCCCTCATGGCTTTAGCCACGGGTTCAGTCATGCATATCTCGTTTTTATCGTTACTGTTAGTGATGATGTCATGTAAAAAAGCATCCAGCCTGTCACCGGGTGTGGAACCCAGCACTGCTCTGATATCAGCGGGTACATCCATTTCAGTAAGCACACCGGCTCTTACCGCATCATCCATATCGTGATGTATATAGGCGATCTTATCGGAAAGCCTTACAACCCTGCCTTCAAGAGTAGCGGGCATGCTGGACATCTGGTGGTTTAAGATGCCGTTTCTGACTTCCCAGGTAAGATTCAGGCCGTTTCCGTCCTTTTCAAGCTTCTCAACGGTCCTGACGCTCTGCTCGTTATGTTTGAATCCCAGAGGACATACGCTGTTGAGAGCTCTCTCTCCCGCATGTCCGAAGGGAGTATGTCCCAGGTCGTGTCCGAGAGCTATGGCTTCCGTAAGGTCCTCATTAAGCCTTAAGGCTTTTGAGATGGTACGGGCGATCTGCGACACCTCAAGAGTATGGGTAAGTCTGGTCCTGTAGTGATCCCCCTCGGGCATAAGGAAAACCTGTGTCTTATCCTTAAGCCTTCTGAAGGCCTTGCAGTGGACTATCCTGTCGCGGTCCCTCTGGAATACGGGTCTGATATCGCATTCCGTCTCTTCGGTCTCACGACCCTTTGAATTTTTTGAAAGAGATGCGTATGGGCTTAAGTTAAGCACCTCACGCTCCTCAAGCATTTCCCTGATGGTCATAACGCCTCCTAAAAAACCCGCCGATATAGTTATACCGAGCGGGTCGCAAAATCACTCTTTTTTTGTGAAAAAAATTTTTACAGATCTCCGATGGTACCGGCGAAGCTCATATCGTCAAGATAAAAAACCATCTCATCAAGATATGATTCCTTGGGAAAAGTTTTATAGATATGCACGATAAAGATGGGTCTCATGCCGTTTCTTTCTTCCGACGGCTTGTCTACCTGGACACGGGCTACAACATCACCGCGGTATTTAAGATCCAGAAGCACACAGTCGTACATATAGTCCTGGATCAGGGGGAACCACTTTTCGCCGAATTCGGATGTCTTTGCGAGGATCGTAATATCATCGATATCCTCACATTCCACTGTAACATTCCTGACCCTGTAATCTGCCGTACCGAAAAATGCGGAAATATCATCTCCGTTTTTATACCCGTCCAGATCAATGGTCAAAAGATCCGAATCGGAATGCATATTCTCCGGAAGTCCCAGTTTTTCATCCATATAAAGATCAAAACTGTCACTCATCCCTTCATTGTAAGCAAGCAGGAGCTCCATCAGATCGTCAATATAAAGATCGTCACCGAATAAGTCATTGGACACTTCAAATGTCCTGCCCTCGGGAAGCACGGGGGAAGATATGTCGAATCTCGGATAATCGTATTCCCCTACGGAAATACTTATATTTTCCGCAAGGTCTTCACCGTACCTGTCCGAAAGATATTCCTTAATGGAAGGTTTGGATTCGTCAATGAGCTCGTCTTCAAGCATGTTGTATCTTATGCAGCACACAAGAACGGATAAAGCAATGATCACCGGAGTGACGATGATGGCATAGGTGTAAAAAGGCGATCTTTTACGAAGATACCGGAAATAGAAAAACAGCTCATACAGAAGGCAGATGGGATACACGGGAATAATGGAAAGAAAAATGAGCATATTCCTTACGGCTTCGGTACCGTAAACATAGCAGCCGCCGAAGAGTCCTTCGGAGCAGCCTTCCACTGCGGCATTGGGAAGTGCCAGATAGGGAAGAAAACTCAGAAAAAATATAATGATGCCGATGATCCAGAATATCCGGGAAATTACGGTTTTTTGTTTTGAATCGCCCATTTTTTTGTTATCCCCTTCACATATTGTTTTATTTTATTTAAGGATTGCTGAAAAATCAATATTCTGATGAATCGGGAGACTCTCCTATGTTAGAATGTTTCTTAACTTTTTAATGGGGATCAATGATTTGAAAACAGATATTAAATTGAGCAAAAAAATCCTTAACTGCTTAAAGGACAATCATATCGAAAAAGAAGATTTCCTTCTTTCAAGTCCCGTGGATCTTTCCTTTGACGGAGAGTACATTGACGGTCTTATTTTCGTTACGAAAGACAAACTGGGAGTCTGCACCGCCAAGCTTCCAGATAAACATGTACTTATCTTCGGAGGAGTAAAAACAGATATCACGGACCTTCCGGACGAAGAAGGAACTGCGGATCTTAAACTATATGACATATCCGGACTCGCCCATCTCAGAATGGATACCTTTATAGGTTCCAATGTACTTACCGGCGAATATGAAGGCGAAACCGTAAGGATCGCATCATTCACCAACAAGTACCAGTCCGATATGAACGTGCTTTACAGAAAACTCAGGGACTTTGTAAAAAGCGGTGAGATTCCCGCAGAAGACCAGGCCCCCGAGGATCCTGAAGAACTTTCCGAAGAAACAAAGAAAAATAAGCGTTCTATCTTCAAGAGAACCCTTAAGTATTTCCTCAGATATAAGATCCAGATCGTCATTCTTTTTCTTACATACGCCATATCCGGCGCAGTGAACATCGCATGGCCCTATCTTACCGGTACCGTTCTCTTCGACCATGTACTTGAAAAAGATGACCTGTTCCTTGCACGCTTCGGGCTGAACGGAAAATATGTACTGGCGCTTTTGTTCGTTGCAATTACCATGATCGGTGTCCGTCTCCTCCAGGCTCTCTCCAACTACATGCAGATATTTGTCATGGCCAAGGTTGCGGCTGATACGGTAAAGGATATCAAGACCGATGTATTTAATGCCATGAGCAGACTCAGTCTTAACTTCTATGTTAACAAGCAGACCGGCGGTCTCATGACAAGGGTCTTAAGCGATTCGGAAAGAGTCAGGGAATTTTTCATAGACGGCCTTCCCATGATCTTCGTTCACAGCATAACAATAATCGTCACCTTCACGGTAATGTACCGTCTTAACTGGAAGATGGCTCTTATCGCGTGCATTCTCCTGCCCCTTCTTGTTTTCCTGACGGTCAAGCTCCGTCCCGGACTCTGGACCCTTTCCGGAAAAAGACACCGTGCCGAGAAAGCCGTTACCGGAAAAGCAAACGATAACCTCACAGGTGCAAGAGTCGTTAAAGCCTTCGGACAGCAGGATGAAGAGATCAAAAAGTTTACACGTCCCAGTAAGAACCTCATGGATGCGGAGATCAATATAGTCCGCCTGAGGAACCGTTTTTCCATTCTCTATAACATGGTCCAGGAAGTATCAAGCATCTGGATCTGGATCGTGGGAGTATTTTTCGTACTGAAGACCCACGAGATAGAGCTGGGTGTTCTCATTACTTTCGTCGGATATGTAATGCAGTTAAACGGCCCCATGAACTTCTTTTCCTGGGTATTCAGACTCTGGTCAGACAGCATCAATTCCGCGGAAAGACTCTTTGAGATAATCGATGCCATTCCGGAGATCAGGGAAAAGGAAGATCCCATAAGGCTGGAGAAGCCTAAGGGAGAGATCGAGCTTGAGAATGTAACCTTCGGATACAGATCCGGCAGACCTGTATTAAAGGACATAAACCTTAAGGTAAAAGAAGGCGAAATGCTCGGTATAGTAGGACGAAGCGGAGCAGGAAAATCCACCCTCGTTAACCTCATCTCAAGACTCTACGATGTTAACGAAGGAACCATCAGGATAGACGGACACGATGTCAAGGATCTGTCCCTTAAGGATCTGAGACGAAACGTAGCCATGGTTTCCCAGGACACATACATCTTCATGGGAACAGTTGCCAAAAACATTGCCTACGGAAATGAGAACGCTTCAAGGGCAGACATCATAAGAGCAGCGAAGCTTGCAAGTGCCCATGATTTCATCTCAAAACTTCCCGACGGCTACGACACCATGATCGGCGCATCGGGCAAGGATCTGTCAGGCGGTGAAAAACAGAGGATCTCCATAGCAAGAGCTATCCTTGCGGATCCCAAGATCCTGATCCTGGATGAAGCAACGGCCAGCGTGGATACTCAGACGGAAAAAGCCATTCAGCATTCATTAAAATATCTGGTTAAGGGAAGGACCACTCTTTCCATTGCACACAGATTATCGACCCTTCGTGATGCCGACAGGCTGATAGTAATAGACGGCGGAAGGATCGTCGAAGAAGGAACAGAGGAAGAACTGAACAAGCTGGAAAACGGCATCTACCATTCACTGCTGGAACTGCAGAATAAACAGCAGTCACTTAATACCGATTTTTAGCCTTACCGGAGGAAATATGAGCGACAATACATTAAACATATATGAGAAAAAAGCCGAGGAAATGACCGCCATCCACATGATCACGGCAGGGGACAAGTTCACCGGAACAGAGGGTGGATTCTTAAGCCTGGATTATAACGGCGTTCACTACGACCGGGTAAGAGTTGTAAGACTCTTCCCTTTCACCGATGCTGATAAATTTCTTTCCATCAGGGAATATGAAAATGACGGAAAAGAGATCGGTATCATAGAAGATCTGGCATCAATGCCGGAAGAAACAGTGGAGCTGATAAAAAAGCAGCTGTCCCTTCACTATTTTACTCCCGTAATAAGTAAGATCTACAGCATCAAGGATGAGTACGGATATGCTTACTTCCACGTTCTCACCGATAAGGGAGAATGCAAATTCGCCATTAACATGGGATCCAATGCAGTATCCAAGCTTTCGGACACAAGACTCATAATCCAGGATGTGGATGAAAACCGATTCGAGATCAGGGATGTTGAACAGCTCACCCAAAAAGAGCGCAGAATGCTTGATATGTTCTTATAAGACTGAGGATTATAAATGATCTTAAGATATACACTTCCAAAAGATATAGAAAGTGCCATAGATCTTAAAGACGGAGAAAAGATCTATTACGCCGTTCCCTTCGACATTTCCGAGGACGGAACACTGGCACACGACTCATTCCTTGCGGTGACAACCACAAGGGTATTTGTGCTGCAAAAAGGTGAGAAAAAAGTCATCGACATTAAAGACATTGATGAAGCCAAGGCAGAACCCGGTGTAGGCGGTGGTATTCTTACGGCAAGAAAAGGTGAAACCTGGGAAGTACTGGTCCACTACTCTTCCGCTCATCTTTCAAGATATGCTTATGTCGCAAGAGGAATAAACATCCTCGCAAACGGAAGATTTGAAGAAGTCGAAAGCAGCGAATACGAAAAAACATGTCCCGTGTGCGGACGTGCGATCCCCGGAACCAAGAACTGTCCCCACTGCTCAGGACAGGGCGGTTTCTTAAGCGTGTTCCTGAAAATGGCTCGTCCTTACAAAAAGCAGTTTTTCGGAGTCTTTTTCCTGATGATCATGGCTGCGGTAACAACGCTTTTAAATCCCGAGATTCAGAAAAGACTCATCAATGATGTCCTCAAGAAAAACGGTGACATGTCCACGGCAATTGTTTTTCTTTCACTGATGTTCACCCTCAGCGCCGGAATAGTCATCGTAAATGTTCTTAAGAGCAATGCCTCCGCAAGGCTTGGAGCAAAGATCGCATCGGATTTAAGGACTGAACTGTTTGAAAAATATCAGAAGCTGCCTTTAAGCTTTATCAATGACAGAAGGCCCGGAGAACTCTTAAACAGGATCACCCATGACACCAGATTTATAAGTGACTTCATGGCGGATGTATTCTGTAACCTCTTCGCAGTATTTTTCATTTTCATTTGGGATGTCATCTTCATGATGATCCTGAACCTGAAGCTCGCACTCCTGACCTTTGTACTTGTGCCGGTAGTATCAGCCATAATGATATCCTTCAGAAAGACCATAAGCAGGATCTTCCATCTTCAGTTTAAAAAAGATGACGATGTATCCAGTGATCTTCAGGATGTCATCGCAGGCATGAGAGTCGTAAAATGCTACGGCAAGGAAAAAGAGGAAGCCGACAGATTCAAAGTCTTCGCAGGAGAACTTGCTCAGATTGAAAAGAGAAACGAAAGATTCTGGGCAATGTTTGATCTTATTGTTTCCTTCCTCATGGGAATGGGTGTTGTCATCGTAGTATTCTTCGGAGGATCGGATGTATTGAAGGGAGATATGAGCGCCGGAGAACTCTACCAGTTCATAACCTACACTCTTCTTCTCTTCCAGTATGTGGGATGGCTTGGAAGACTTCCCAGAGAGATCTCAAGACTGACCAGTTCCCTGGAAAGGATCTATGACATCCTTGCTCAGAATGTTGATGAAAAGGATGAAGATAAATTAGTTGATCTGAAAATAGAAGGTGAGATCACATTCGATCATGCAACCTTCGGATACAAGTCTTACCAGCCGGTGCTTGAAGACATCAATGCGGTTATCAAGCCCGGTGAAATGATCGGTATCGTTGGAGCTTCCGGAACCGGAAAATCAACTCTCATAAACCTTCTCATGAGATTATATGAAACCGATGACGGTAAGATAAAAGTAGACGGAACAGACATGAAGGATATCCGCAGGAAATCCTATCATTCCCAGCTGGGAGTTGTCCTTCAGGAAACCTTCCTCTTCTCCGGAACCATCATCGATAACATTAAGTTCTCAAAACCCGATGCTACGATACAGGAGATCATAAGAGCTGCAAAGCTCGCCAATGCTCACGACTTCATAAGCAAACTTCCCGACGGATACAACACCTATGTAGGTGAAAAAGGATACACCCTCTCAGGCGGAGAACGTCAGAGGATTGCAATAGCAAGAGCAATACTTCCCGATCCCAAGATCCTGATCCTGGATGAAGCAACCGCAAGCCTTGATACGGAAAATGAATTCATGATCCAGAAAGCACTGGAGAGACTTACCTCCGGCAAGACAACCTTTGCCATAGCTCACAGGCTTTCAACACTCAATAACGCAGACCGGATCATGGTCATCGACGGACACCGCATCGCGGAATTCGGAACCCAGGCAGAACTTCTGGAGCGAAAAGGAATCTACTATAACCTCTATACAGCACAGATGCAGTAAAAAATTCTCCCCCGATCATTCGGGGGAGTATTTTTTATGCTTTAAGTGATGCCAGTTTTTCTTCAACAGCCTCTTCTATAAAACTATTCAGGGATTGTTGATTCCTTATAGCATATATAGCTGCTCTTCTGTGAATATCTGCGTTTTTAAATCTTA
>JAEEGL016489750.1_pt1 | contig 10911 bp, 7 predicted proteins | sample 9134231 | NCBI WGS metagenome assembly JAEEGL01 (sample SAMN16246548, study PRJNA631951) | gut metagenome | biome: gut microbiome; feature: rumen; material: fiber-attached | host: Bos | place: Iran: Karaj | collected 2018-10
AAAGAGCAAGTGGAGCCGATTCGAATCTCCTACTACGGAGGTTTAGGTGCTGCCTTCAAAGTGGCTAATCGTATCGAACTGGTGCCAGAGATGCATTATCGAGTGACTAACGGCACTTTATATCGAGCTGATTTTCCGTTCAATATGAAGATGCGAATGATGGATTTCCGTTTGGGTCTGACCTATTATTTCTAAACCATGAAACTGCTCAAACACATACGGTATCTCTTGCTCTTGCTTTTCATGGCACAGGGTCTGTGGGTCGAGGCGCAACAATACGTCCCAATCAATGGCGAGATTGACTCGTTGCTGGTTTTGCCTAAGTTGGGCGGCGATTCAGTGTACTTTGTGAATGAGTCGCTGACCGTGCAAAATGGTGGCACCCTGCGTGTGAAAAGTGGCGTGAAGATGTACTTCGGTCAATCGGCCTATCTGCGTGTCGATGGTGGCAACCTAATGCTTGAAGGTCAACGCAACGACTCAATCTATCTGCTTTGCTATGAGTTTTCTCACGACTGGGCTGGTATTCAGCTGAAGAATATCACAGAGGAAGATACCGTAAGGATATCGTATGTCGAAGTCGTAGGTGCATTGATCGCCTTGAACGCTTCCACTAGTAATAACGTGGTTGTCACCCATTGTTCGTTTAGCAATTATTATGCGGGCAAAGGCATTGAGCTCACCGATTGCAACAGCTTCTTGGTCGATAGTTGCTTTTTCTACCAATGTGTGTCGGGTATCGAACTTAAAGCTCGTGCTTCTGACAGTGAAGACAATGTTTTTTCGCACAACATTTTCGATCAGGGGCAAATTAATATTGAAATTTCCAATGTGGCATACGGCTTCAAATGTAATCGTAACCACATCGCAGACAACTGCTTCCAAGGTGCTGCCACGGCTATTAACTTTGATGCGGTAGGTGGCATTTCTGATAGGTATGCCACCAACTACATTGAAAACAATCTGATTTCTTCTGACTTGCCTGAAGGCGGTTCCGGTTATTCGTCTTACGGCTTGAAAGCTGCCTTGGACTCAATTGTCATTCGAAACAATCTGTTTTGGAGCAATGATGAAGCTATCAGAATGATGCGGGTGTGTCATCTTATTGTGGAACATAACACCTTCTTTGATAATGAGTTGACCATTACAAATCTACAAACATCTGGGTCAATGTGCTTTGTTGGCAATACCATCAGCGAGGCGAAGAAAAGGGTTGTAAACTTCCCCTCTGACAAGTCACGGTTGAATGGCAACAATTTCTTACATTACAAAAAGGACGCGATTCTATTTGCCAACGTTACAACCGAAGATATCGATATGCGAGGCAACTATTGGGATGCTGAGTCTACTGCCGACATTGAATCCGTAATTCTTGATCAGCATGATACGCCAGCCTTGGGTGAGATTGTTTATGAAAACTATCTGACCGAATGCGATACTACAGCACCTATTGCACCTCCATTCAAGGTAAAGAAACAGTTGGTGAATAACAAATGGCTGGTTTCTTGGGATGAAAACCTTGAGCAGGACATTGATCATTATGTGCTGTTTTATGGTGATTTCAATTATTACAAGTTCGCCCATTGTATTGATGGTATTGCTGACAATTCTTGTTTTATTTCACCACAACAGGCTGAAAATGTAGCTGTTATGGCTTGTGATCGTTCTTATAATCCGAATGTTTATGCTTCAGCTGGACAAAGTGCATATTCTTTCGCCACCTATTATCCTTATGCAGGATCTGATGCTTCGCTTTGTGCTTCACAATCAGGTTATTTCATCAAGGATGCCAACATCCCATATATTTACAGTAACTTTGTATGGCGGACTTCAGGATCGGGTGTGTTTTCTGATTCGATTGCGTTGAATACAACCTATTATCCTTCTGATGAGGACTATGAAGTTGGTGAGGTAACGCTTACCTTGCGTGTAACTAATAGTGGCGTGACCAAATCAGATGCGTTACATTTGAATCTTTACAAATCCTTGAGCGTATATGCTGGTGAAGATGGTTTCAGTGGTATAACTCGTCCTTTACTCCTTGACCAAGCAGAGGCCTACAATTACGACTCGTTATGTTGGCATTCCTTGGGAGACGGTCGTTTCGAAGATTCGTTGACTTTGCAAACGCTATACTATCCAGGAGAGATTGACAAAGATCGAGGCTTCGTGGAATTGGTGCTTGAAGCGTGGTCATACTGTGGTATCGTATCTGATGTGGTGCGTTTTGATTTGTTCAAAGACTATACCCTTGAAGGAAGGACTTGGTCGGGAGGGATGTTACGTCCTTATACACAAGTAATTGCTGCTGCTTTGAGTGATGATAATCCTTTTGTTTCAGGATTCTATCGTACGACTTCTGATGATGAAGGTTTCTTTAAGTTCGATGCTTTGTTGCCTGACACTTATATCCTTTATGCCTTCCCCGACACTTTGGATGCTGAAGCAGGAGGTTGCTATTATCTTGGCGACCTGCAATGGAACGAATCGAACATGATTCTTGTAGACGGCGACGTTTATGATGTAGATATTGATTTGCCCCAGATGGCACTTGGTTTCCATACGGGTGAAGGCCTCATCAGTGGTATGTTCGATTATCCTGACAGTCCTTTTAAAGCTCGTGATTTCTATTGCCAATCCTGGCTGCGCGAAGGTGATGAAGTGAGCTATTGTACTGAAGGACTGTCAAATGTCGGGGTGCTACTGCTCAACGCTACTAAACAACGCATTTTAGGCTTTGCCTTGACAGGTCCAGACGGACATTTTTGCTTTAAGAAATTGCCTTTTGGCACTTATCAAATAATGGCTGACTTGCCTCGTTATGGTCGAGGAATATGTGAGGAAATCACTCTCTCTACAGAGCAGCCTATGGTAAGTGGATTACATCTCTTTGTAAACCAAGAAGGTAGGATAACTATGAGATATCAAAACCAGGACTGTCAGTTGAAGGATTTGCAGGTGTATCCTAATCCTGCTGAAGAGAAGGTTGTGGTGAATGGATTGGTTGGCAATGCGGTCTATAGCGTCAATGTGTTGAATAGTTTGGGCGTGTCGGTGCTGTCTGGAACCTGGCAGAATTCCAATTTGTTGGGTGAGCTTACAATACCGGTAAGTAGACTTTCAGCTGGCATCTACTTCATTCAAGTGAATGGGCCTACAGTGACGATGATGACCAAATTTATCAAACGTTAAGAAGGGGAATGTGATGAAAAGATGGTCAAAGATTTTGTTGTTTTTCGCCTTATTTGCCACTGGGCAAAAGGTGTTGGCACAAATTGCCGTCAATGGCAATGTGTATGAACAAGATACCATTACGCCTATAGAAGCAGCTATAGTATTATTTTCTGGTATAAGTGAAATGGGAGATACGATTGTTTATCAGTTTGTTACAGATACATTAGGGCATTATTCCGACAGCATAGTGACGGGCTCCTATCGCGTTTGGGCCTTTGCAGAAGGTTATGCGACAGCCTATCTTGACGACTCCTTGCAATTCATAGATGGACAAGTACAAGAGACCATCAATTTCTCACTTTATGAGTTGTTTCACCCTGTGCGGTATGTAGCGGCCAGACAGTTTACAAACGATTTGGTTCGCATCTCATGGTCAAAGAATGACCCGCTCATTTTTGAGGACTTTGAGACGGGCGATTTCAACCGATTCAGTTGGAATAACAACCTCTCAAACCATCCATGGGCCATCGACTCTACCCATGCATGTATGGGCAGCTATTGTATGAAATCAACTTGCGAAGGGGAAGGTAACGGAATCTCACAAATCGAAGTCTCCGTATATGTTCCATTGGAAGGCCTTATGAGTTTTTTCAGTAAGATTTCGTCGGAGAGTCCTTGGGACATGGGACGATTTTACCTCGATGGTGTAAAGAAAATGGAGTGTGCAGGCGAAGAGGAATGGACAGAACATCAATTTGATATCACTGCAGGCGAGCATGTGTTCCGTTGGGATTATGTCAAAGATGCTTCTACCGATTTGGGTGATGATAGTTTCTATGTGGACAACATTCACTTTTATCGTGAAGACAGCGCAAAGATGCCTCGTGCATTTCAATACTATGATCTATTCCGTTGTCGCTTTGAAGAAGATCCTGTGGTAATGGCTTCTCATTTAACCGACACGATGTTTATGGACATGAATTGGAACAGTTTGCCATGGGGAAAATACTGTTGGGGCGTGAGCTGCCATTACGAGGGTAATCGTGGTAATTCGGATACCATTTGGTCAGCATATCTTGACAAGGACATGACTACTACCTTTGCACTCAATGCTACCACAAATGTGGGGCTGTTGCCAGCTGGAGCTACAGTGACACTCTCGTCACATGATGGCCAAGGACATGACTATCAAGCTTTGTTGGATGCAAATGGACATTTGTTGTTGCCTGATGTCTATCGTGATGCGTATGAGCTGAGGGTACATCTCGACGGCTATATGGATTATGTTTCAGATTCTGTGGTTCCTGTCTTTGCGCCTACACAATTGGAAATCGAATTGACCGAAGCGATGCCTGGTATCGACAGTTTGTATATCTCTTCCACAGGTTATGCTGTATGGTTTATGGATGAATCTCAAAACCGTGATTTACAATGCTTTGAAATAATGTTGAATGAGGAAATAGTTGGGACAACAACTTCATTCAATTTTCAAATGGAGGTTAGTCATCTGACTGAGGGCGACACCTGTACGATTCAAGTGAGGCCAGTTTATTTGTCTGGTGCTTGCGATTGGAAGTCTCGGCAGTGGACCTATCTCTCATGTTCCAATTTCATGGGAAGTACAAATGGTTTGGAATGGTCATTGCAAAACGAAGGACTTCAGCTGTCTTGGAATTATCCTGAGGGTAACTTTGTGGGCTCCATGCTATATCGTGATGGAGAGTTTCTTGGTTTTACAGAAGAAAACACATTCTTAGACGAGACTGTTGAGTTGCATGGCGAAGTGGAATATTGCCTGCGCTTGGTGTATGATGGACCGATGGACGGGACCTATTATTCCATGTCGTGTGAAGAATGCGTGCAGGCCATTTTCCCTGCCTATTGTGATCCTCCGATGAAATTAGACGGCACAACCTTTTACGAGAATAATGAATACTATGGCGCTTTGATTTCCTGGGGAGAACGCCCCGAGCCTATCAATGAGTGGCTTTATTACGACAGTGGTGTGTACAAGCGTTCTTTAGGTGGTGATGATGAACCGCGTATTTTTTGGGCTATCCGTTTCGAGTCGGAGGACTTGTCGGATTATATCGGCATGGCCTTGCAAAAAGTGTCACTTTACGATGTGGGTGCTGGCACTTATCAGCTTTGGATTTACATAGGAGGTGACACTGCGCCACTAACACTCGTCCGCTCGCAAAACATGACTTTGACAGCAGCCCAAACTTGGCATGAAGAGGCCATTGCTCCAGCTTTCGAGATTCCAGAGAATGAATCTCTTTGGATTGTTGTCGGACAGCAAGGTTTGGCACGTCCTGCCGCAGCATGTCAGGACATGGGTAATGCTAACGGACGTTGGGTGTCGCTGGATGGCGAGACCTGGACCGACATGCACACCTTCAACATGCACTACACTTGGATGCTGCGTGCCTTTGTCACCAATCAAGCTGGACGTGCGGTAGAGCTTAACAAAGATGGTTACACCTTACAGCAATATAACTTGTATCGTTCATTCGATAATTCCGATTACCAATTGACAGCATCGATTCCCGCCATTGATGGGCAGCTGTATTATGAATATCGCGACAACCTGGCCGATGATGACCACGATGACGTATACTATCGCCTTACAGCCTTCTATTTGGCCGACAACAGCGAGACTTGTGAGTCGGACTTTGCCACCACTTTGAACGACCCCGAGCAGAACTATGTTGCAATAGACCTGACTTCGACCTGCCAAAACCAAGCGATTGATTTTAAACTCTATCCCAACCCGACGAACGGTCAAATCACCATTGCATTGGAAGGGATGCAGAAGGTCGTGGTTTATAACGCTTTGGGTCATGCCTTGCTCAACAAAGTGGCCAGCAGCGACATGCTGCAACTCGATTTGTCGGGCTTTGAGAATGGTTTGTACTGGGTTAAGGTGATGGCGCAAAACGGGGCGGTGGTGAGGTCTTTTGTTATTTCACGATAAGCATTTTAGTTCAAAAAGTACTTTTAATTTCGTGAAAACCATTATCTTTGTCAGCAAAAGAAAGGCTTATGCCAACTTATAATAGTTCAATGCAGGGGATTGCAAATCCCCGTTTCAGCCCCCAGCGGATTGCAAATCCGCTGGAACTGAGGAACTGAGATTGCATTATGGGCATGAAAGGCATTATACATATTATCATATTGCTGTCGGCGATGCCATTTTTTCCTGCCTGTGATAGGAAAAATTCCGCTGATTTCATGTCGGAAGGCAGGGCTCATGCAGCTTTGCAAGCCATCGACAGCCTTTTATGGCACCAGCCCGACAGCGCCTTGCTCGCCCTGATGGTCTACGAAGGCGATTCCTCGGAATACAACCACCACTACGCCCAACTCCTCACCTCGGAATTGCTCTACAAGAACTACTACGAACAAACCAACCGCTGCGAATTGCAACAAGCTGTGGCGTATTTCGACAGCCTTGTGTGTCAGGCTCCCCCTTTGCAAAGGGGGCTGGGGGGATTCAAAACACGCCCCAACCAAATCGACCCAATGGCCTTCCTCGCCGCCCGCGCCCATTATATTAATGGTGTAGGCTATTACGAGCGCGACAGCGTGATAGATGCCTGCCGCGAATACCTGAAAGCCTTGGAGGTGATGGAAGGGCATTTTGAGGAGAAGAATATGGAAGGGAAAAACGCAAATTTCATGGCATTGACTTACACGCATTTGGCAAGACTGTTTTCCGACCATTATCTACACGACCAAGCCATCTATTTCGGTAAGAAATCCTTGGAGTATTATAAAAAATACGAAGCCCCGCCCCGACATGTGGCTTGGATGTTGAATGAAACAGGTTCTCAATACGAAATGAAAGAAATGTTTGATAGTGCATGTTTCTATTACCAATCAGGAATAAAAGCCTTGCCTGATACCAACAACCTGACATATAGGGATCTTGCCACTCTTCTCACATTTTGTTTATACAAAAAAAGTGTCCCCATGTCTTCTTCGTTAGCCAAATTATATGACTTGCTTGAACAGGCGGAAAGTGAAAAAGAACGGTTATCACGTTGCCTGACCCTTGGGGCGTTCTACTATTACGAAAAACAATATGATTCAGCAATAGTATATTTGGATAGAGTATTTCTTGGAAGTACAAGTTTGAATGCCAAGAAACAGGCTGCTGAATGGCTGGTAGAAATATGCAAGGCACAAGGAAGCACTTCTGAAATCATGGAATATGCTGACTTTCTGGTTCCTTTTGCCAATTTGAATGAAAACCAAGGTGCGTTAAAATCGCAGTTGACCGAACTTTGCCACAATTACGAGGAAAGCAGACAAGAAAATTTGCACCAGAAAAAGGTCAAGAAACTTATGGGATGGGGTGGATTGGTTTTGGCAATTATGGCCATACTTGCCACAATTATGGTCATTTCGTATTTTGTGAACAAAAAACAGCGCGGACACTTAAAGGCACAGAAAGAAGAAACGGAAGAAAAACTGAGGACAACGATACATGAGCACATAAAGGAACTTGAGGAGAAAGACCTTGCGCTCGACATGGCAATAACCGAAGAAAGGCAAAAAGCGGAAAAGAGCCTGAAAGCAAAGGAAATACAGCATTCGGCCGTATTAGGGAAAGCCAAAAACACGATAAGGCATCTGCAAGAAACAAATAGGATGTTGAATGAACGTAAAGGCCAAGAGAACATGGAAACGGAACAACCGAAAGCCTTAATGGAAGAATATGATGCCCTAATGAGGGAAGGGCTTTGCATAAACATCAAGCAAAGGTTGAAAAAAGCGGATGCTTATACTTCTTTTGACGCTAAGGATTACTCATCCTTGGCATTGTCGTCCAAAGAATTGTCAGAATTAATCCAAATCATAGACAAGCATTGTCCCGACTTTTCCAGAAGACTCAAAAAACAATATCCTGAATTGAGCAGCAACGACATTCAGTTATGCCGACTCTATTTATTGAACCTGAAAGTGCTACAAGTGGCCATATTGTTTGGTACCGACTATTCCTCCATTAGGAAACGCACAAACCGCTTGAAAGGGAAAATCGGAAGCGAGGAACTTTATCTGCAACTGAAATCGATTTTTTTTGAGGAAAATTGAAAGGTAATACCTTTCCTCTCAATTTCGTGTTCTTAAAACACACTTGCACATTATCTTGGTTATCAAGGTACAACAGAAAAAACAGCCCAAAACAGCCCATTATTATTAAGCAAAAAACTTGCACTGAGGTTTTGAATTGTCAGAACTTTGCATCCGATTTCAAAACATAATCGTTATGCAAAAGTCTAATTATCTTAAATTATTTGTTTTGCTGTTCGGCATGATATTGACAACAGCAGGGCATGAAACTTATGGCACCAATACAAAAGATGGCTATAGCCATATTCTAGTAATGGAAACACCAACCGAACTATGATTGCTCTAGTTATCGGGCGTTGCCTACAACGTTCAAATGCCTTCTCCGATTACCAAGGCACAACACTACAAAGTTTCCTGCAAAGCGGAAAACTTTCGGATGTTAGAGACATAGAATATATTTTAAACAAAGCAAAAACCCCATAAAACTATAAGCCATGAAAAAAGTATTATCCATCATCTGCATTTTGGCCGTGGCCATGACTGCCTGCCAAAAGCAAGAAACAGCCACTGACGGCAACAACAACACTAACGCCGCAAACTTCGCCAACACTTCGGAGATGACGTTGAAGAAGTATCTCGTAAGGGAGTATTACGGGGAAGATCCCACTTATCCTGAAAGGGTTATCGAGTGGAACGACGACTTCACCCGAATAATGCATATCACCACACAAATGAATACCTATTGGCAACTTGACTATGATTTCGAGTATTATGGAAACGACAGTATGCGGGTAGTCTTGTCAAAGCCCGATGATGCTCATGCCTTGGTGTTTTTCTCGGACTATACTTGCCATTTTGACGAGGAAGGAAGGATTTCAAGCATCGATTACTTCTACAATTCCCAATACCAGTCTTCGATGAAGTACAACTATGACGAGTCGGGAAAACTGGTAAGCACTATGGACGAGGATCACAATATAGGTCTCCGCTACGTATGGGACGATGACAACGTTTGTGAGGTTTATAAGATTCCAACTGGAGAATTACAGTACAATTTCAGTGGATTTACTGAACATTACCATCCCCACTTCACCATGCCTTACCTTCTTGAAGACGGAAACAGTTATGCTTTTTGGCACTTGACGGAACCGCTATGGAAAAACTGGTACAATGAAACTCCCGACATGCACTACGAGTTTGACGAGGACGGCTATGTGACCTGCTCGTATCGCATCAATGAGCAGGGGGAAAGAACGGCTATTACCCATTATGAATATGCTCAAAAATGAAACTGACATGAACAAAAATTCAAATATGCAGAGAAATTGATTCTGCTGGTGTCTTTCGCATTATTTTGCGGGAACACTTTTGCTCAAATGGCCGATGGAACACCTGCTTTCTTTAGTTCTTTAAACGGCTCCATGTACAATCCGGGATCTCATAATAATGTCTCGTGGACTAATATGTGGGTGACAACTAGAGATGAAGAATGGTCGCATGAGCAAATAGTTTATATCAATCAAAGTTTTGAAAATAATTATCCTGAGTTTATCATACTTGACGATGCAACAGTTACCTATAACGGACAGATGGGTGAAAGGAGTGGAAGTAATGTTTTGGGTACATCTGTAAACGATGCTATGGGCTTTAGCGTGAATGTGAGTCCCAATCCAGCCTCCACATGGACAACGGTGGAATACACATTGCCCAGTCCGACCTCCAAGGCGACACTGATTCTGATCAGCGCACTTGGGGTACAGGTTCGAAGTATGAAGTTTGAGGGAACCCAAGGCCAAAAGGTAATCGACTTAAGCAATTTGGCTGATGGTGTGTATATGTACATGGTAAAACATGGAGAATATACGCAGACGGGAAAGCTTGTCGTCACAAAATGATGATTTCCCTCTTTCCGAAAATGCTGGAAAATAAAATGCCGCCAGATTTGTCTTGGCGGCGTTTTTTGTACACACGTGGTGTGTGCCTTACAGGCCTGGTGGCCTTTATATGTTGGCAAATAACCACAATTTGCCTGAAATTCCGTATTTTTGCCACTCAAATGCAAAGCATTCAACATAGTTAAATCGGTAAACAATGATTTCAATCCAAAACCTGAGCATGCACTTCACCGGTGAAGACCTCTTCACCGACATCTCCTTTTTGATTCGCGAGAAAGACCGTATCGGCCTCGTGGGAAAAAACGGCGCGGGCAAAACCACGCTGCTGAAGCTCATCTGCGGAATGGAACAACCCTCGAAAGGCGATGTCATTATCCCTCAGGGCGTTACCATCGGCTATCTGCCGCAGGAAAAGAACGTCAACAGCACGAAAACGGTTTTGGACGAAGCACTTACCGCCTTCGACGAATACCACCAGTTGGAACACGATGCGGAGAAGTTGCAACAGGAACTGGCCGACCGCACCGATTATGAAAGCCCGCAATACGAGAAACTTATCGTCAAGCTGAGCAACTTGAACGACCGCTTAGCCTTGCTCGGTGGCAATTCCATCAAAGGCGAGGCGGAACGGATTTTGGTGGGCTTGGGTTTTGGGCACGACGATATGCAACGCCCCATGCGCGAGTTCAGCAACGGCTGGCAGATGCGCGTGGAACTGGCCAAGATCCTGTTGAAGAAACCTAACCTGCTCCTTCTCGACGAG
>JAEEGL010539118.1_pt1 | contig 10910 bp, 13 predicted proteins | sample 9134231 | NCBI WGS metagenome assembly JAEEGL01 (sample SAMN16246548, study PRJNA631951) | gut metagenome | biome: gut microbiome; feature: rumen; material: fiber-attached | host: Bos | place: Iran: Karaj | collected 2018-10
AGGGAACGCCTATGGTTGTTCTTTTGATGATTCTGTACTACATCATCTTCGAAAAGGTGGAGATAAGCGGAGAAGTGGTTGCGATCATAGGCTTTACGCTGATCTTCGGAGCGGCGGTTTACGGAATGCTGAAAGTGGGCGTTGGAGCCATTGACAAAGGACAGATGGAAGGCGCACTGGCCCTTGGCTACAGCAACAGCATGGCGTTTTTCCGCGTTATCCTTCCGCAGGCAATACCGCATATCCTGCCGGTTTACCAGGGTGAGATAGTAGCTCTTTTGAAGGCAACGGCAGTTGTTGGCTACGTGGCTGTTCAGGATCTGACCCGTATGGGCGACCTCATTAGGGCCAGGACTTACGACGCGTTCTTTCCGCTGATCGCGGTGGCTGTTGTTTACTTCATTCTGGCAGCGATTCTTACAGGAATCCTGAAGCGGATAACCATAAACTTCAATTACAAACAGCGCACAAAAGAAACTATTCTGAAGGGGGTAAAGACTGATGATTGAGCTTGTATCACTCAGAAAAGAATTTGACAATGTCACACCCCTTAAGGATGTGAGCGCAGTTATAAACGACGGCGACATAGTTTCGGTGATCGGACCTTCCGGAATGGGCAAATCGACGCTCCTTCGCTGCATCAACATGCTTGAGACTCCGACGTCCGGGCAGATACTTGTAAACGGCGAGGACATCACAAAGCCCGGATGCAACCTTGGAAAAGTCAGGCAGAAGATGGGCATGGTATTCCAGTCCTTCAACCTGTTTGGACATCTGACGGTTATCGAGAACATCATGATGCCGCAGATAGATCTTTTGGGAAAAAACAGGCAGGAGGCTTACGAGGAAGGTATGCGCCTTTTGCAGATCGTGGGACTCGCCGAAAAGGCCTTCAACTATCCCGATGAGATGTCGGGCGGACAGAAGCAGCGTGTGGCCATAGCAAGGACACTGGCCATGGATCCCGATACGATTCTTCTTGATGAGCCCACCAGTGCTCTGGATCCCACCATGGTAGGTGAGGTTCAGGCGGTTATCAGCGAGCTGGCCAAAATGGGCAAGACCATGATGATCGTGACCCACGAGATGAACTTCGCGCGCTCGATAGCCAACAGGGTTTTCTATATGGACGAAGGCGGCATCTACGAGGAAGGAACGCCGGAGCAGATCTTCGACAATCCTGAGAGAGAGAAGACAAGGCGCTTTATCCGCAAGCTCAAGGTTCTGGAACTTGAGATCAGGGAAAAGAGCTATGACTTCATCGGAGCGCAGACCGAAATTGAGAACTACTGCAGAAAGAACCTTGTTCCATACAGGATGATGCATCATATCAGCCTCGCTTATGAAGAGGTGATCCATCAGATACTTCTTCCGGAGATACCGGTGCCGGATATCGCCTGCACCATTGAATACTCTGACGAGACGCAGAAAGCTCTTTTCACTGTGGATTATGGCGGAGAGCAGTTTGATCTCACAAAGGATGCCGACCCTCTGTCTATGTCTGTGCTAAAGAGCGCGGTATCGGATATGAGTTACGAGTGGCTTCCTGAGGCCGACAGGAAAAACCGGCTCACGATGACGATGCTTTCCTGAAAAGAGCTGTTGCATTTTTATTCAAAGTTTTTTGCCAATCCAATTTATCATTCGTATCAAGATATCGAGAGAACAAATACAAGTCAGAAAGATAAGATGTCAAGCGGGATTGCCGGCAATTAAGGGATCGGGTCCCAATAAATCAAAAGAAAAACAAAACGAAAAAACTGATAAATTAGGAGGCAATAACAATGAGAAGAATGAATAAAATTACAGCAGCTATAGCATGTGTGGCAACAATGGGATTAGTTTTGGCAGGTTGCGGCGCAGCTGCACCCGAAGTTGAAGAAGAGACGATCAACAATGAGATGGCGACTGCCGAGTCAGCAGCCCAGGATGTGGAAGCTATCGAAGTTATAGCAGAAGAGGCAGCACCCACAGCAGAAAAGCCTATGGTTGGCGGATGGACTCTTGTGACAGACAACACACCTGCAATGATGAGCGATGCGGACAGCGCACGTATCGAGGCAGTGCTTAAGGATCATGGCGGCCGGTTTGATGTACTTGGCATCGTAGCAACACAGGTTGTTTCCGGAGCAAACTACATGTACCTTGTATACGGAACAGATGCAAACAGCGCACTTCCCGGATACTACTTCATAACAGTTTATGAAAACACACAGGGCGAGGATTCAATAATCGGAATCACTCCTATTGATATGACCGCGATCCAGACCGGAACACCTCTCGGCGAAGGCGAAACAGGAGCATGGGCAGTTAAGGGAACCGGCAAGCCCGGAATGCTTCCCGACCAGGATGCACAGGCTTCCTTCGATGCGATCAACACAGGCGACGTAATGTATAACCCCGTTGCACTTCTTGCAACACAGGTTGTTTCCGGAACAAACTACAAGGCTCTTTGCAGAGGTAATGACCAGAATCTCTATGTAGTTACCTGGTACAAGGATCTCCAGGGCAACGCAAGCTTGACATCTGCTGAGTGCGTAAACATCGGAGCATATTCAGAACGTTAATATGAGCCATTAACCCCGTCCCCCGGGAACATGGAGAAATGAAATGATGGTATGGACATTCTACCAAATTGCGGTTATTATAATGTTAATAATAATTGCAAAGGTGGGATATATATGAGAAAACATTACATTGACAACATAAGGTGGATCACAGTTGTTATTGTGGTTATTTACCATGTATTCTATATGTACAACGCAGAGGGAATTTCCGGTGTTGTGGGGAAGATCACGAACCTGGAAGTGCAGTATTATGACGCCTTTCAGTACATTGTGTATCCGTGGTTCATGTTACTTTTATTTACGATATCCGGAATGAGTTCGAGGTTCTATCTCGAGAAGCATACAGATAAGGAGTTCATAAAGAGCAGGACTACGAAACTGCTTGTACCTTCGACGATAGGTCTTTTCGTATTCCAGTTTATACAGGGGTACTTCAACACAAGGTCGTCAGACGCGATGAACATGATGAAGCAGGTGCCGCCGGTTGTAGCTTTTCTTATCATGGTTGCATCGGGGATCGGAGTTTTGTGGTATATCCAGCTGCTGTGGGTGTTCAGCGTTCTGCTGGTTCCGATACGAAAGATTGATAAGGACAGACTTTGGAATCTTGGGGCAAAAACCGGAATTGTTGCGTTAGTTCTTTTTGCTATTCCTGTGTTTGGAGCGGCGCAGATTCTGAATACACCGATCATCGTTGTTTACAGGTTTGGTTATTATGGGATTGCATTTCTTCTGGGGTACTTTGTCTTTTCACATGATGAGGTTATCGAGGTGCTGAAGAAGTGGTCGTTGCCGCTGGCGATGGTTGCTGTTGTGCTGGCGGTGGTTTTCACGGTGAAGTATTTCGGGCAGAACTACGCAGATGTTCCGATCAACAGGACGCCTCTGTTCACGTCATTTGGGTGGTTCGCGACTCTGGCGATTCTCGGAGTCGGAGCTAAGTACCTTGATTTTGAAAATAGGTTTACTGCGTGGATGAGCAGATACAGCTGGGGATTGTACGTTTTCCATTATCTTGGAATATCGATAATCGCCATATTGATTGCGAAGCGAGGCGTACTGCCGCCGGCTCTCATCTATGTTCTGAGTCTGGTTTCGGCTTTTGTGGTTTCGTACGTATTGTTTGAAGTGATCTCCAGGATCCCGTTCTTCAGATGGGCAGTTCTTGGCATTAAAGGGAAAAAGGCGGAGAAAAAGAATGTTCAAGGATAATCTTATACGTATGAGAAAGTTATACAATCTGACCCAGGAAGATGTGGCGACGAAGATCGGTGTGACCAGACAGGCTGTGGCCAAATGGGAATCCGGCGATACGATGCCGGACCTGGAAAAGACTAGGCTTCTGGCGGAGCTGTTCGGAGTGTCCATAGACAATCTGGCAAATTATGAGCCGGCGGACAACATGGGCGTGGAAAGCCCGCCCAAGGGAAAGCATCTGTTTGGTATGGTGACAGTAGGGGATAAGGGACAGATCGTTATTCCCGCCAAGGCAAGAAAGCTTTTTGAGATAACACCGGGCGACCAGCTTGTTGTGCTGGGCGATGAAGGGAATGGAATGGCGCTGATGAAAGCCGAGAATTTTATGGCGATCGTGAATGAGGCGCGGGATACAGCGAAATGATGCTCTGAGGTTGACGTTTTATGGAATACTTTTGGATGCAACAGGATGATATACCTGATGGAATGGGCTACCCGCTTTTTGGTGTAGCCCATCTTTTGAGTGTGGCAATCACGCTGGTTGCCGTGGCTGTAGCTGCGGGTTTGTTTCGGCGCCTGGACGACAGGAAGCAGGTACGGTTTCTTAAAGTGTTGCCGCTTGTCATGGTGGCATTGGAGGTGTTTAAAGATCTTTTCCTGGTGTCGATCCACAGATTTGGGCTGGGATATCTTCCTCTTCATGTATGCAGTATAGGGGTGTTCGTATTTCTTTTCCGTGAGTATATTCCGTGGAAGCGTGCAAAAGATGTGCTTGGGGAGATCGCGTTTGTGCTGATCATGCCGGCGTCGCTTGCAGCGCTGATCTTTGCGGACTGGACCGTGTATTATCCGGTTTTGAATTTCATCAACATACACAGTTATATATGGCACGGGGCGCTGGTGCTGTACCCGATTCTGATTCTGCTTCGGGGCGAGATAGCGCCGTCAATCAGGCATATACACTGGAACGTGCTTTTCCTGTGCATCATCGTGCCGCCGATATATCTTTTCGATAAACATTTTGGCTGCAACTATTTCTTTGTGAACTGGCCTGTGGCTAATAGCCCGCTGTCCTGGTGCGCTTCATTCATGGGCAATCCCGGGTACCTTGTCGGTTATGCGGGTATGGTGCTGGCGGCGATGGTGGTTGTTTATCTGTGCTTATATGCGTTTGGGAAGATCAGGCAGGAAAAGCCCGGGGCGTGACGAAACCAAAGGAGGAAAATGGAATGGCATCGATTTTGATAAAAGATACAACCCGCGAGCAGCGGGAGCAGATAGTGGCGGAATCCATAGGAAACATCAATGGTTCCTGTGATGGATGCATGGCAGGACTGGTTGATATGTACCAGGATTACATTGACGGAAAGAAGGAGATCCGCGAGATCAACATGGAGTTCAGGGCTCATTACGAGTCCGGCGTGGATGGGCCGGAGAAGGCAGACTGCGGGTACAAGTACTGAACGAGGTGTGGCTGAAAAACGGAAAGAAATATGTGATAGATTTTTCACTTATTGAGTCAATTCTGGAATTATAATAATAAATAAAGAGAGGTGACCGGAGATGATTCTTTTTATAAATGCATGTGTCAGAGATGATTCGAGAACAAAGAAGCTGGCGACAGCTCTTTTACAAAAGTTCCAGGATGAAGTTCAGGAAGTGAAACTGGAGGAAGTTAAGTTTCCGCTCACTGACGCAGCGTTCCTTTCCAAAAGGGATGCGCTCATTGCGGCGGGGAAGTTTGACGATGACAGCTTCGCGCTTGCGAGGCAGTTTGCGGGAGCGGATAAGATTGTGATCGCGGCTCCCTATTGGGATCTTTCGTTTCCGGCAACGCTTAAGCAGTACATCGAGCATATAAATGTTCTGGGAGTTACTTTTGAATATACTCCGGAGGGCACGCCAAAAGGGCTTTGCAGGGCTTCGAACCTGTACTATGTCATGACAGCCGGCGGCGCTTATGTTCCGGAGGAATATGGATTTGGATATATCAAGACGCTTGCGCAGAGTTTCTATGGCATTCCAAATGTGGAGCTCATCAAGGCGGTCGGGCTGGATATCTACGGCGCAGACGTAGATGGAATTATGGAGAGTGAGTTGAGCGAGATTGAGAAGCTTGTGGTGGAATAACGCAAGGACGCTGTCACACCGGACTTCATAGATGGCGTACATGATTGTGCCGCGGAGGCGGAGAAATGTGAGGTGTAGCATGAGACTGTTTATTGCGATCTGTTTTGATGACAACATTAAAGATGCCCTCGCAGAAATCCAGGACGACCTGATGCGCAGCGGCATCGAAGGCAACTACACTGTGCCTGAAAACCTGCACATGACGCTGGCGTTCATCGGCGAGTACGATGATCCGGAGGGCGTTCTGGAGATAATGAAGAACGTGCCGCTTAGATCTTTTTCGATCAAGCTCAAAGGCTATCGACCGTTCAAGGACATGTACTTTGCAGACATAGAGGAGAACGAGGACCTGAGGGCCTATGTAAAGAGGCTGCGGACAGCTCTTTTGGATAATGACATTCCCTTTGACCGAAAGAAATTCATGCCTCACGTAACGCTTGTCCGCAGGGCCACAAGGACCAAGCCGATTCCGCTGCCTGAATTTGACGAGCCGGAGACCATGCGGGTTCACGGCATATCCCTGATGAAATCCGAGCGCGGAAAGCACGGCATGATCTACACCGAGATCGGATACGCGACAGCGTTCTAAGCTGCGTGAAACCAGCATATAACAATCGGAGACCAAATGAACGCGAATCTTAGGAGTGATGCAGAAATAATCGTGAAGTCCGCAATAGACGCGGTGATGCCCGGGGCAGCAGTGAAAAGAGCTCTCGACGGGATCTCACTTGGCGACAGCACCTACATCATCGCAGTTGGCAAAGCGGCCTACAGCATGGCTTTGGCGGCATCACGGCTGATACCGTATAAAAAGGGAATTGTGATCACCAAGTATGATCACGTCAAAGGCCCGCTCGAAAGGTTCGAGTGCTTTGAGGCGGGGCATCCCGTTCCGGATGAGAACGGCATTTTGGCAAGCAGGAAGGTGCTGGAGCTGGCAGATTCCCTCACGGAAAAAGACACTGTCCTGTTTCTTTTATCCGGCGGCGGAAGCGCGCTCTTTGAAGACCCGCCCGTGCCCCTTGAGGAATTGCAGGACATCACGCAGCAGCTTCTTGCAAGCGGCGCGGATATCAACGAGATAAATACCATCAGAAAGCGCCTGTCCGGCGTGAAAGGAGGCAGGTTCGCCCAGAGAGTAAGCCCTGCGAGAATCGTGAGCGTCATTCTTTCAGATATCGTGGGCGACCCGCTGGATATGATAGCTTCAGGCCCGACAGTTCCTGACAGCGCCACAAGCAAAATGGCAACGGACATTGCTGAGAAATATGGGCTCAAGCTCTCCGATGCGGCAAAAGAGCTACTGAACACGGAGACACCCAAGACTATAGATAATGCAGAAAACATCGTGATAGGGAGCGTAAAAGAGCTCTGTAAAGCGGCGGGAAAATGCTGCGAGGAACTTGGCTACGAGGTAGTTCTTTTGTCTGACTGCGTGACTTCCGAGGCGAGAGAAACAGGGCGGATGCTGGGATCCATAGCCAGATCCCACGCAGATGACGGCAGGAAAATCGCGTACATCCTTGGCGGCGAGACCGTGGTCCATCTCAAAGGGACCGGGCTCGGCGGGCGCAATCAGGAGATCGCCTGCGGTGCTGCAAAAGAAATCCCGGACATCCCCAACGTTGCTGTTTTCAGCGTGGGGTCTGACGGAACGGACGGGCCGACTGATGCTGCCGGGGGATATGCAGACGGAGATACTTTGAGAGAGATTGAGGCGAGTGATTTTTCTTTTGACGCCCTATTTGATAATAATGATTGCTATCACCTTCTGGAGAGGTGCGGCGGACTTATCAAGACCGGGCCGACGGGGACCAACGTCAATGACTTTTCGGTGGCGCTGATAGGGTGATGGCAGCAGCGAGGAATTAGATGAAAGTTGCACTCGGTTATTTAATGGTTTATGGATACGTGGGGCTTGTTCTTGCGATCAGCACTCTGGCCGGAAAACTGAAGCTGGTCGGAGAAGAAGGCGCCCTGGTTCTTTGGTGCTGCCTGGTGATCCTGGTGAACGGGTATGATTATCTAATTCCTTACATGCGGGCATCTGAGAAGGTGCCAGACGGGCTGTAATGAGTTTTTCGTGTCTGATGCGCATTGACGCGTATTAATTAGAGAGTGCGGGAGAGATGTAATGAGAGAAAACTTGCCCTATACGTTATTCAGATAACGTATCGTCGTGATTGCGAGCAGAAATTACCTGTATATCCGCCATAGATCGATCTGAGGGGTAAGGCAAAATTTTTTTTACCTCTGTTATCCGGTTTTTACAGATTTGATAGTAAGGTCGATTTTCTGTTGTTTTAAAACGAGATACAATTTCCGACTTTTTCTGACAATTAAGCCTCCATTTTACCTGTGATAGCCAGAATCTCTTATCTCAGGGGTAGTCAGATTTTTTCAAGACCACTGAACCACTAAAAATTTTCCGCTAAAACCTCCATTTCCCTAAAATAGGGGTAAACGAAAAATCGTTTTACCTGGATATTTGTAAAAACTTAAATACGCACGTAAATTTTGTTCGTTATATCGTTATTTTGTTATCGCGATGGATTTGAGCGCTCCCATGAAACTATATAGCCGCAGTAGTAGCACTTGTCTTGCTTTTTGTTTATAATTTAATGAGATATTGTGAATGGCAGCAGTAATCATTACACAAACAAAGGTAGCAATAGCGTACCTGCAAAGGGTGGCAATAATAAAACGCAACAACAAACCACAAACAAGAATGGAGGAGAAACAAATGGGTAGCATCATGGACATCGCGGACATCATCAAGCAGGTAAACGGAAACAAGGAGCTTATGGCGCAGATCGCCAAGGCAGATCCGAAGGAAGGCGTAGCAATCCTGAAGAAGGCCAACATCGATGCTTCAGAAGACGACATCAAGCAGGTTCAGGCAGCAGTTGCAGACGGCAAGCTCGACCTCAACGACCTGAAGAACCTTGCAGGCGGCCTGTTCAAGAAGTAATTATACGGACGAAAAGAAATGCGCAATATAGAAGCCGCAATCAAACGAATAACTGAAATGGAAGCCATCCTGAACGAGGCGCATAAACTGCTGGACGATGCAAAAGAAAATCCGGCCGCCCTCCTGGACTTCCAGCCTGAGATCAAAAAGCTCGACGCCTACTACTCAGGGCAGGATTGGAAAAGAGATTTTGCCCTGGACGAAGAAGGCCTTCTGCCTGGGGATCTCAGGCGAGGCGTGCTCTCCGAGGACGGCATCTATGACGTGCTCGAGCGCAACAGCGATCTGTTAAAAGAGCTAACGGAAGCGGGAACTTCCATAACAAAAGGAGGAGAATCCATGGCAACATCAAAGAAGCCAGCCGACAAGTCAGCAACAGCCAAAAAAGTAGCTAAGACAGTAGCAGCAGCTGCAGCGGCTAAGGCATTGTCAGATAAGGCATCAGCAAAGAAGACTACAGCAAAGGCATCTTCATCAAAGACGGCAGCAAAGTCATCATCTAAGGCCGCAGCAGCGAAGAAGACCGCTGCCAAGGCATCTTCCACGACTGCAGCGAAGAAGCCCGCAGCCAAGGCATCTTCCAAGACAGCAGCAAAGAAGACCTCAACTGCCAAGAAGCCCGCAGCCAAGAAGACTTCAACTACAGCCAAGAAAACCGCTGCATCCGAAAAGCTGACCGCAACGGAAAAGAACCTTCTCGAGCTCTACAGGGCAGCAGATGCTGACACTAAGAAGGCCGCTATCGCTCTGCTCAAGGGCGAGAAATCACAGCTCGGTGGAATCCTGGATTCAATCCTCGAGAACAAGGCCATCATGAATACCGTGTCCAGCCTCTTCAAGCAGTAAAGGGTGAACAGCAACGCGCAGCACCAAGGAACCAAGAACATGAAAATTGTTAATGTAGTCGCAGCTATCATCTGCGATGATTACGAAAAGAAAACTAAGATCCTGGCGACTCAGCGTGGTTACGGAGATTACAAGGACAGCTGGGAATTCCCGGGTGGCAAAATAGAGGAAGGTGAGACCCCCGAGGAAGCTCTCGTAAGAGAAATACGAGAGGAGCTTGGGGCAGTGATCGAGGTGCACGATCTCATCGATATAGTCGATTACGACTACGAGAACTTCCACCTTCACATGAACTGCTACTGGGCAACCGTAGCTGAGGGCGAGCTCAAGCTCCTCGAGCACGAAGCAGCAAAGTGGCTCGAATTCGGGACCCTAAAGAGTGTAGACTGGCTTCCCGCAGACCTCCAGCTCCTGCCGAAGATTTCAGAAGGACTGACGTATCCCGACGCTGAGATTAGTAATTGAACACAAATCTATAAACCACTAAAAAGCACGAAGGCTTTGGAAGCCAATCGTTCAACTGTGCCACAACAAACGCTTTCAATACTTGCAAGAAATGTGCGTTTGCAGACAGCACAACACGAGACCTAATTCAGGCAGCACAACACGAGACCCAATTCAGGCATCGCAACCTAAAACTCATTTCAGGAGCACCCACCCCATATGTGCGGAAGATACTTTTGCGGAGACCTAACAGCATACGAAGTAGAAGACGACCTGGATCTTGAACACGGTTCCCTGCTCCTGAGCCCTGGCGATGTCACGCCCGGCATGACTCCCAGGGTGCTGACCGCCACGAAGTCCGGCGCCGAGAAGCTCATCCGCATCGCGGACATGTTCTGGGGCATCGCGGGCCGCGACAACAAGCTTATGATCAACGCCAGGGCAGAGTCTGCCCCTGACAAGCCCATGTTCGCGGACAGCTTCGAGCACAGGCGCTGCATCATGCCGGCAGCAGGCTTCTACGAGTGGGACAAAGACAAGAACAAAGTGACATTTTTCAAAAAGGACAAGGGTCCCATCTACCTGGCGGGCTTCTATCAGCTTGCGGGTAACAGGGACTCTTTTGTCATCCTGACGACTGCGGCCAACGACGCCATGATCCGCGTCCACGACCGCATGCCCCTGATGATAGACAAGGCGGGCGTCCGCGACTGGCTTTACGATCCTGCTGCGGCAAAAGAAATGTTGGCCATGGA
>JAEEGL011213471.1_pt1 | contig 10910 bp, 7 predicted proteins | sample 9134231 | NCBI WGS metagenome assembly JAEEGL01 (sample SAMN16246548, study PRJNA631951) | gut metagenome | biome: gut microbiome; feature: rumen; material: fiber-attached | host: Bos | place: Iran: Karaj | collected 2018-10
AATTGCGTTTTCCGGACAGGAGCGAGAAGACAGGCGTTTCCCGGCCGAGCCGAAAACGGGAATGAATGGAATAATTTGTATCTTTGTGGAGATATGGACAAGAAACAGGTTTCGCTCTGGCAGATATTCGCCGTGTTCGCCAAGATCGGGGCGTTCACCATCGGCGGAGGATATGCGATGATTCCGATCATCCAGGACGAGATGGCGCGGCGCGGGTGGATCTCCGAGGAGGAACTGCCGGACATCGTGGCGCTGTCGCAGTCGGCACCGGGTGTACTGGCCGTGAACATATCGATCTTCGCGGGCTACCGGCTGCGCGGGGTGAAGGGCAGCATCGCCGCCACCCTGGGCAGCGTCACCCCGTCCTTCTGCATCATCCTCGCCATCGCGATGCTCTTCACCTCCTTCAAGGACAATCCCTGGGTGGTGAAGGCCTTCAAGGGCATCCGCCCCGCAGTCATCGCCCTCATCGCCGTGCCCATGATCAACATGGCGAAGAAATGCTGCAAGGTCTGGTGGGCCTGGCTCATCGCCGCCGCGTCCCTGCTGCTGGTGGCTTTCCTGAACGTATCGCCCATCTACATCCTCCTGTGCATCATCGTGGCCGCGTTCGGCTACACTTATTTCAAGGAAAAATGGACACGCTGATCCTCTTCCTGCAACTCTTCAAGGAGTTCTTCGTCATCGGCGCGTTCACCATCGGCGGAGGCTATGCGATGCTGTCCCTGATCCAAGGACAGGTGGTCACGGCCCATCACTGGATCACCGAGAGCACCTTCACCGACATCGTGGCCATCTCCCAGATGACGCCGGGACCGATCGGCATCAACACGGCCACCTACGTGGGCTACGACGTGGTGTCGCAGGCCACCGGGAGCCACCTGCTGGGCATATGCGGATCCGCGACGGCCACCCTCGCCCTGGTACTCCCCTCCTTCGTCCTGGTGCTCCTGATCGTCCGCTTCTACACCCAGTTCAAGAACAACGCCCTGTTCGAAGGGGTGATGGGCTGGCTCCGGCCGACGGTGGTGGGCCTGATCGGCGCGGCCGCCGTCATCCTCATCGTCCGGACCACCTGGTTCCAGGGAACGCCCTCCTTCGCCGTCGTCCGGGACAACTTCCCCGACTGGAAGAGTTGGTGCCTCCTCGCAGCCGCTTTCGCCGCCTCGTATTGGGGCAAAATCAATCCGATCCTGGTCATTCTGGGAGCGGCCGTGCTCGGGTTGTTGATTTATTGACTATCTTTGTATTCCTGACAAAGACACTTACCATGAGACCCGTCTCCATCCTTTCCGCGGCCGTGCTGGCCCTTGCCGTCTCCTGCTCGGGAAGCCGGCAGCCGGAGCCTTTCAGCGTCATCCCCTATCCGAACGACGTCACCCTTTCCGAGGGCGTCTTCCCCGTCGCCGGGGTCCTTGTCTCCTATGACCAGGGACTGGACGAACTCTCCGGGAAGGCCGTCACCCGCTTTGCAAAGGCCCTCACGACGGCCACCGGCAAACTCAGCGGCGGCGCCGGCACGATCAAGTTCAGCCTGAATCCCAACCTCGGCGCCGAAGAGTATTACCTTCAGGTCCGGACCGACGGCGTCGACGTGGAAGCGTCGGCCCTGAACGGCTTCGTGTACGCCTGCGAGACCCTGAAGCAGATGCTGCCGCCCGCCATCTATGGCGGCAAGGAGGCCCCGGGCGAGAACTGGGTGCTCCCCTGCGTCACGATCCTGGACTCCCCGCGCTTCGACTACCGCGGCATCCACCTGGACCCCTGCCGCCATTTCTGGAGCATCGAGGAGACGAAGCGCTACATCGACATAGCGGCCGTCTACAAACTGAACCGGCTCCACTGGCACCTGACCGAGGACCAGGGCTGGCGGATGGAAATCAAGAAATATCCCCGGCTCACCGAGGTGGGCGCCTGGCGCAGCGGCACCTGCATCGGCAAGGACTTCGACTCCAACGACGGTGTCCGCTACGGCGGGTTCTACACCCAGGACGAGATGCGCGAAATCGTGGCCTATGCCGCCGAACGGGGCATCACCGTCATTCCGGAGGTGGACCTTCCCGGCCACATGGTCGCGGCCCTCGCCGCCTACCCGGAACTGGGCTGCACTGGCGGCCCGTATGAGGTCTGGACCCGCTGGGGCGTCTCCGAAGACGTCCTGTGCGTGGGTAAGGAGGAGACCTTCACCTTCCTGGAGGACGTCCTCACCGAGGTGATGGACGTATTCCCGTCCGAGTACATCCACATCGGCGGGGATGAGTGCCCGAAAGTGCGCTGGGCGGAATGCCCGCGCTGCCAGGCCCGCATCCGCCAGTTGGGGCTCAAGGCCCATGGCGACATCTCGGCCGAGCAGGAACTGCAGTGCTACGTGACCGCCCGGATCCAGAAGTTCCTCAACGACCACGGCCGGAAGATCATCGGCTGGGACGAGATCCTGGAGGGCGACCTGGCCGAGGGTGCGACCGTGATGTCCTGGCGCGGCACCCAGGGCGGGATCGAAGCCGCCAGGCGGGGCTTCGACGTGGTGATGACGCCGAACAGCCACATGTACATCGACTACTACCAGAGCCAGGAGCGCGACAAGGAGCCCCTTTGCATCGGCGGCCTCGTGACGGTGGAGAAACTCTACTCCTACGAGCCATTCGAAGGGATGGACTCGGGAACGGAGGACCATATCCTGGGCGTCCAGGCGAATCTCTGGACCGAGTACATCGACACGCCCGAGTTCCTGGAATACATGCTCCTGCCCCGCCTGTGCGCCCTTTCCGAGGTGCAGTGGTGCGCCGCGGGCCGCAGGGACTTCACCCGGTTCGACACGGCGCTGGACCATACCTTCCGGATGCTGGACGCGATGGGATACACCTACGCGAAGCACGTGCGCGGCCTCATCGGCCTGCCCGGCAGCGAACAGCCCGCCCGCACCCCGGAAGAACTGGAGAAATATTTGAAAGACAACCCTATAGGCTGGTAACATGAAACGTTGGAACTATTTGATTCCGCTGGCGGCGGCCCTGCTTCTCGCCGCCTCCTGCGGCTCCCGCGGACAGAAGGAGGAGAACCCCGAAGAAGAGACAGCCGAGGCCGCGCAGGAGGCCCCTGCATCCGTGCCCGTCGCCGACACCCTGGGAGCCGGAAAGAAGGTCGGGGAACTGCCGGAGGAGCCGGTCTTCGACATCGTCACTTCCATGGGTACGATCCGGGTGAAACTGTACGCCGACACCCCGAAGCACCGCGACAACTTCGCGAGGCTCGCCCTTTCGAAATACTATGACGGCGTCCTGTTCCACCGGGTCATCGACAAGTTCATGATCCAGGGCGGCGACCCGTTCACCCGCGACACCTCCCGCGTGGAGGAGTGGGGCCAGGGCGGACCGGGCTACGACATTCCCGCCGAGTTCGTGCCGGAGCACACGCACAAGAAAGGCGCCCTTGCGGCGGCCAGAAGGGGCGACCTGGCCAACCCGATGAAGGAATCGTCCGGGTCCCAGTTCTACCTGGTGGTGGACCCGGCCAACTGCAAGCACCTGGACGGCGAATACACCGTCTTCGGCGAGACCGTCGCCGGGCAGAACGTCATCGAACGCATCGCCCACTCGAAGACCGACCGCTACGACATGCCCATCACGCCGGTCGTGATCCAGCGCGTGAGGCCGAACGACGAGATGAACCGCCGCGCCTTCGAAGAGGGCCAGGCGGCCATCCGGGGCCTCAAGGCGGGACCCGAGGCCAACACCCCCGCGGCCGATTCCGTGGCGAACAAGCCCGGCGCGACGACCCGCGTGACCCGAAACGGACACGTCATCACAAAAGTTAATGAATAATCTACTTTTTTACCAAAGGAAAAAACAGTTTGGCACGGAATTGGCAACTATTCCTGACGAATAGTTTTTTCATAGGTTAAGTTTTAGGTTAGAATTGCGACCGCCGCTTGCTGGGAAGCACGCGGCGGTATTCTTTTCCTCGTTTTCAGAAAAATATCGTATCTTTAGGCCCATGGAAAAATTCGTCGGCATCCTCAATGACATCGTATGGAATCCGGGCCTGGTGGTCCTCCTGCTGCTGGCCGGGCTGTATTTCTCGTTCAGGACGCGCCTGGTGCAGGTCCGCCGCTTCGGCCTGATGTTCCGTTCGCTCTTCGGAAAGAAAAAGTCCGGGGGTGACGGCATCTCCTCGTTCGAGGCCTTCTGCATCGCCCTTTCCGGGCGCGTGGGAACGGGCAACATCGTGGGCGTGGCCACCGCCATCGCCTACGGCGGTCCGGGCGCCGTGTTCTGGATGTGGGTGGTGGCCTTCTTCGGCGCTTCGACGGCCTTCGTGGAATCCACCCTTTCGCAGTTGTTCAAGTTCAAGCACGAGAGCGGCTACCGGGGCGGCCCCTTCAGTTTCATCGAGGCCGGCCTGGGGAAACGGACGCTGGGCGTCGTCTTCGCCGTCCTGACGATCCTCAGTTGCGGTTTCTTCCTGACGACGGTCCAGGCCAACGGCGTCTCTTCCGCCATGCAGAACGCCTTCCCCGTCCCGCCCCTTGCGACGGGCATCGCCCTGGCCCTCATCCTGGGCATCGTGGTGGTGGGCGGCGTCAGGCGCATCGCGAAGGTCGCGTCCATCGTCACGCCGTTCATGGCCTTCGGCTACATCATCATCTCCATCGTCGTCGTTGCCTTCCACATCCACGACGTGCCGGCGGTGCTGAAGGACATCGTCACCAGCGCTTTCGGCATCAATCCCGTTTGCGGCGGCATCCTGGGCAGCACCATCGCGATGGGCGTGAAGCGGGGCATCTTCTCCAACGAGGCGGGTCAGGGCACCGGCGCCATCGTCTCGGCCGCGGCCGACGTGGACCATCCCGCCCAGCAGGGCCTCGCGCAGGCCTTCTCGGTGTACGTCGACACGCTCCTGGTGTGCACTGCCACCGCCCTGATGATCCTCACTTCCGGCACCTACAACGTCATCGACCAGTCCTCCGGCGCGATGCTGCTGGAGAAAGCGCCGGAACTGGGCAACAATTACGCGGGCTTTACCCAGAGCGCCGTGGATACCGTCTTCGCCGGGTTCGGCAGCCAGTTCGTCTCCATCGCCATGGTCTTCTTCGCCTTCAGCACCATCATGGCCTATTATTTCTACGCCGAGACGGGCATCATCTACCTGTGCCGCGGGAAGGAGACCCGGACCGAACGCTGGATCATCCGTGCCTTCCAGGCGCTGATGCTCACGGCCGTGGTCTTCGGCGCCGTCCGCGAGGCGGACCTCGTCTGGCAACTCGGCGACATCGGTGTGGGCGTGATGGCCTGGGGCACCGTGGTCTCCATCCTCATCCTGTGCCCGAAGGCCCTCAAGGCGCTGAAGGAGTTCGAGGCGATCCCCGGGAAGAAGGACTGACCACAAAATGAAAGGAGAGGCCGTTGGACGACCTCTCCTTCCTACCACATACCAACTTAAACCAACCAATCAGTATCACTACTGGACCGAACCGGTGACGGGGTAGAACGCCACCGACTTGATGTTCACTTTACCTCCGGCGGAGAAGAATTCGACGCCGGTGCTTTCCTTCCCGGGATAGATCTTGTTGGAAATACAGGTTTCACCATCATTTCCAAAGACCTCCACCGAGCAATTGTCCACGAACAGATGCAGTTTCACGGTGTTGTCGCGGTTCTTCATCGGGCCCTTGAACACAGCCGGATGGAAATCGCAGAAACTGCTGAGGCCGCTGTAACGGCGGTCGAACCAGAGTTGTTCGGCAGCGACGTCGTAGCCCACGGTGGTCTTCTCCGTTCCGCCCATGCACAGGCGCACGCCGAAGGATTCGGCATCGACATTCTCGAACTCGACGACCATCTCATAGACGTTGTTCGCGGGTTTGAACTTCTTGGGGACCCAGGTTCCCTCGAAGGTCGCAGGGCCGTATGATTGCTCCTTGCCGCGGAGGGTCTTCAACTCTTCCAGCGGAAGTTGGACGAGGCGGATACCCTCGGGGAATCTCTTGAGCCGGACCTCGCGCGGGACCGTCTGGATGCCGCTGATGGGCTCCAGGCTGTTGTAACGCCAACTGCCCATCCAGGCCGTCCAGACCCTGCGGGTCTCATCCGGAGCATAGGTCGCCCAGGAACGGACGGCGTAGAAGTCCTGGCCCCAGTCGAACCAGAAAGCATGCTCCATCTCGCGGGTCCTCAATTCGTCGCAGAGCATGATCTGGTCCACGTAGATGGAAGGGCCGAACGTCACATTCGTGTAGACGCCTTCGGGCTTTGCGGAAACGATTTCGATCCGGGCCTTCTTGCCGCGGAACTCGGAGACGTCCCAACCGGTCCATTCCAGGCTTCCGGCGTTCCGTCCGGTCTCGGTCCTGACGCACTTCCCGTCGATCAGGAGATTGACACAGTTCATACCGGGATTGTACGCGCCGCCAACCTTGAAGTTGATATAGTTCCGGTTGATGATGAATTCGGGGGAAGTAATCTTGCCCTCACACTTGCCTTCGTTGTGATAACTGTTGAGATAGTACCTTCCGATGCGGCCCATGACGGCTCCCTGACGGTAGAGGGGAACGTCGGTCGGGCCCTCATAGAAGGCATCCCCTTCCATCTCCCACTCGTCGATGCCGCGCTCGAAGTCGAAAAGGACGTCACCCTTGGGAAGTTGGTCCACATTCAGGGTATGGGCGAATTCCTCGTCCAGGACAAACCTTTCCCCATCGAAATCACCCACGAAATACTGGCCGGTATAGGGCTGGACGCTCAGGGCGATGACCCACTTGACATTGTCCGGATCGCCGTCCACGGGCAGCGGGAAGAAATCGGTGCACTCCCAGACACCGTTGGTGGCGCCCCAGGGACCGAAATCGCTCATATACGTCCAGTCAAGCAGATTGTGGGAATAGTAGAAGCGCACCTTCGGGGCGTCCGCCCAGCCGATCGCCATGATCCAGCGCTGGGTCTTGTCGTGCCAGAAGATCTTCGGGTCGCGGAACTCGCGGGAATCGATGTTCAGGATCGGATAACGGGCCTGGTCACGGGTCCAGGTGGCTCCCTTGTCGAGGCTGTACGAGACGCCGATCACCTGGGTCCGGAACGGCTGCATCTCATTATGATAATAGGCAAGCCAGGCGTCTTTCCCATAACCGGCGACATTCTTCGTATCCACGACGATGGTACCGGAACCGCCGAGACCGCCTCTCCGCATGGAACGCATGAGTTCCTGACGGGCTTCAGCCGACAGGTTGGGGTCCTGGAGTTTTTCCCGGAGTTCATTCATCTTCCGGGTGGCTTCCGTAGGCTGCCAATGCACGAGGTCGGTGCTGTAATACCGTCCCCAGCCGTTATAGTATAAGCCATCCTCATAGAAAAGGCCGGTCGGGTCGCCGGAGGGATAAAAATGATAGGAGGGATTGAACCGCAGGTACTCAGGATTCTGCCTGCGCATCTGGGCATTCGCAATCCCGGCCGTAAGGGCGGCCAGGAGCAGGATCAGGGTCAATTTTCTCATAATCAAGGTTATTTGTGTCTCGTGTCACGACAAAGATATCGGATTGCCATTCCCGCGACTTTCACTATTGTCTATTTCTTTTGAACTATCCGTATTTTAAAAATTATTAAAAAAGAGTGCAAGTATTTAAGAAAATAGTGAAAATCGCCCGCGGTGAATACGAATATATTTGCGGTCGAAGGACCTATTGTTTAACCACATGCATCTTTAATGGCAACCGAAAAGAACAAACCGAAACTGAAAGTGTTGCTTCCCATCATGGCCACCTTCTTCACCATGGGATTCGTGGACATGGTCGGAACCGCGACCAATTACGTCAAAGCAGATTACGCCTTGTCAGACACGATGTCGAATTTCCTGCCGTCGATGGTCTTTTTCTGGTTCTTTCTGCTTTCTGTTCCCACCAGCCTGCTCATGAACCGGATCGGGAAGAAAAAGACGGTGCTGCTGAGCGTCATCGTGACAGCCATCGCCCTGGTCATCCCCCTGATCAAGTACTCCTATCCGCTCATGCTGGTTTCTTTCTGCTTCCTCGGAATCGGAAACACCCTCATGCAGGTTTCTCTCAATCCGCTGCTGGGTTGCGTCGTCTCCGGCGACAACCTTGCCAGTTCCCTGACCTTCGGACAGTTCGTCAAGGCCATCGCTTCGTTCATCGCACCGATCCTCGCCAGTTGGTTCGCCGTCAAGTACAACAACTGGATGATCCTTTACTGGGTATTCTTCGCCGTCACGGTCCTGACGGCCGTCTTCTTCGCCTTTGACAAGATCGAAGAGCCCGTGAAAGCCGAGGGCAAGACTTCCTCCTTCGTGGACTGTCTCAAACTCCTCGGCGACCCGGTGATCATCCTGCTGTTCCTCGGCATCATCTGTCACGTAGGCGTGGACGTGGGCGTGAACACGTGCGCGCCCAAGATCATGATGGAACGCATGAGCCTTCCGCTCGCCGACGCCGCGCTGGCCACCAGCGTGTATTTCCTGTTCCGTACGGTCGGCTGCCTGACGGGATCCCTGATCCTCGCCAAGTGGGAGACCCGGAAGTTCTTCCTGCTCAGCGCTGCGCTGATGGTGCTCTCGATGGTCCTGTTCTTCGTGTGCAAGACACGGGTCGGCATCTACGCCGCGGTCGCCCTCGTGGGCTACGGAAACTCCAACGTGTTCTCGATGATCATGGCCAAGGCCCTCCAGTTCAAGCCCGAGAGCCAGAACGAGGTCTCCGGCCTCCTGATCATGGGCCTGATCGGCGGAACCATCTTCCCCCTGCTGATGGGTATCCTCTCCGACGCCATGGCGAGCCAGACCGGCTCCCTGATCGTCATCTCGGTTGGTGTCGCCTATCTCCTTTATCTCTCTTTCAAGTATCTGAGAAAAAGAATCTAATTCTCTTTTAATTTAAACCATATGAAAAAAGTCAAATCAATCGCAATTGCATTTTTGATGCTTTTGTTCTCCTTCTCCGCATTCGCCCAGACGGTGACTGTGAAAGGAACGGTCCGTTCTGAAGATGGAGAACCGCTGATCGCGGCAGGTATCCTCCAGGTGGGCACCACCGTCGGAACCGTTGCCGATGAGAATGGTTATTTCACCCTCACGGTTCCGGCCGGAGCGACCCTCGAGGTTTCCGCCCTGGGTTATGTCACCCAGGTCCTCCGCGCGACCCCGCAGATGGTCGTCGTGCTTGCGGAAGACAGCAAACTGCTTGACGAGGTTGTCGTAACCGGTTATACGACGGAAAAGAAGGCCGACCTGACAGGTGCCGTGACCGTCGTCGACATGCGTGCGGCCGAGAAGATGAACGTCAGCAACCCGATGCAGGCCCTCCAGGGCCAGATCGCCGGTGTGAGCATCACCGCCGGCGGTTCCCCGGACGCGACGGCCTCCGTCCAGATCCGTGGTGTCGGCACCGTGAACGGAACCTCCCCGCTGTATATCGTGGACGGCGTCCCGACGACCGGTATCGGCACGATGAACCCCGACGATATCGAGAGCATCCAGTTCCTGAAGGACGCTGCCTCCGCTACCATCTACGGTTCCCGCGCTTCCAACGGCGTCATCATCATCACCACCAAGAAGGGCAAGAGCGGCAAGGTGAACATCACCTTCAACTCCTCCGTCGCCGTGTCCTCCTACATCAACCAACTCGACGTCATGAACGCCCAGGAGTTCGGTGAAACCCTCTGGCGTGCTTCCGTGAACGACAAGATGGACCCGAACCAGAACGGTCTCGGCTATTCCTTCGACTGGAACAACAACTTCGACAGCCCCGTGCTGAACAAGGTGAACATCGCCAAGTTCCTGGAAGGTGCGGGACAGGTGCAGCGCACCCCTTCCGCCGACACGGACTGGGTCAAGGAAACCACCCGCAACGGTGTCGTCCAGAACTACAACATCGCTTTCAGCCAGGGTACCGACCGCGGAAACTCTTACTTCTCCATCGGTTACTACGACAACCAGGGTACCATCAAGACGTCCTATCACCGGAGACTGTCCGTCCGCCTGAATTCCGAGTACAAACTGTTCAAGAGCAACCTCCTCACCGTGGGTGAGCACTTCACGTTCAGCAACGGGACCGGCGTCGGCGCCCCCGGCAGTTTCCTCCAGTCCGTCCTCCAGTTCAACCCGTCCATGCCTATCTACACCACCGACGGTGAGTGGGCCGGACCCGTGAACGGTTATCCGGACCGCCAGAACCCCCTGGCCATCCTCGAGCGCTCCAAGGACAACAAGAGCACCAACTGGCGCCTGTTCGGTGATACCTACCTCAACCTGAATCCCTTCAAGGGCTTCAACCTGAGGACCACCTTCGGCTTCGACTATTCCCACCGTTACGGCCGTTCCTTCACCTATCCGATCACGGAAGGCAACGTCGCCAACCCGAGAAACGGTGTCTCCGCTTCCTTCAGCAACGGTCTCAGTTGGATGTGGAACGCCGTCGCGACCTATGCGCTCGATTTCGGACGGAGCCACTTCGACTTCATGGCCGGTACGGAGTTCAACAAGGATAACTCGATGAACTTCAGTGCCTACCGCGAGGACTTCGCCCTTCTGAACCCCAACTACATGTGGCCGTCCGCCGGTACCGGCGCCCAGACCGCCAGCGGTTCCGGCAGCGCTTACGCCCTGGTTTCCTTCTTCGGCAAGGTCAACTACAACTTCGCCGACAAGTACCTCCTCGCCTTCACCATCCGTCGTGACGGTTCCTCCCGCTTCGGTCACAACAACCGCTGGGCGACCTTCCCGGCCGTTTCCGCCGGTTGGAAGATCAAGAACGAACCTTTCCTCCAGGATGTCAACTGGCTGAGCGACCTCAAGTTGCGTGCCTCCTGGGGTGTGACCGGTAACCAGAACACCGCCACCAACGCGATCTACACGCTCTATTCCGCCAAGTACGACAGCGGCGCGAACGGCGGTTCCGGCGCCACCTC
>JAEEGL011926703.1_pt1 | contig 10910 bp, 7 predicted proteins | sample 9134231 | NCBI WGS metagenome assembly JAEEGL01 (sample SAMN16246548, study PRJNA631951) | gut metagenome | biome: gut microbiome; feature: rumen; material: fiber-attached | host: Bos | place: Iran: Karaj | collected 2018-10
TGGTCCACCACCCGGTCGCAGGCTTCCATGTGCGCGCGGCTGGCGATCTCCGGGACCACCCCGCCATAGAGCTCATGGAGGTCGATCTGGCTGAACACCACATTGCTCAGGATCTTCCTGCCGTTTTCCACCACTGCCGCCGCGGTCTCATCGCAGCTGGTCTCCAGCGCCAGGATCCGTACCGTCTCCTGCTGCTTCAGCGCAGCCGCCTGCGCGCGGCTTCTCTCTTCATAGTTCATGACTGATCTCCGCGCGTTGCTCACGCGTCCCCGTCTTCGTCCTTCAGCCGGCTTGTCAGCCGGATCGCCAGCGCCATGATGAAGCATGCCGCCGCCGCGACCGCCGCGGCCACCAGTACCTTGATCCCCAGGCTCCTGAAGAACAGCGTCGGCATCAGGCGGATCAGCATATCCGTCCGGGTGTCCAGGAGCCAGCCGTCGTTGGTGAACGCCAGGCGGTGGAAAAGGGTGAACAGGCTGTCAAAATCGATCAGGCTCCACACCAGGACCGCCAGGCAGATCACCGCCGTCAGGCAGAAACCCGCCAGCATCCCGTTTGAGAAGCTCCTCCGGTATCTCCACAGCGCGATGCCCGCGGCCAGGAGAACCGCCGCCGCGATGCCCGTATACCAGCGAAGCCTGCCCGCCAGGACGATCAGGTCGCGGCAGTCCGCCATGTGTTCCGCTTCATGGGCGGAAAAGCACTCAACCGTGTTTCCGTCACTGCCGGTGTAGGAATACTGGAACGTTTTCCCACCGCCGGTCAGGTAAACCGCGATCATCCGGCCCATCCCCGGATATTCCTCATCGGGAAGGCCGGAGTATTCCGGCCTTGAGAACCGGCGCATCTGCGTGGCGAGCACATCCTTGTTCCCGGCGATGTTGTAGACCGACATCGCCGTGACCAGCAGGATCACCGCGAAAAGAAAGCAGAAACCCGCCGCCGCGGCTGTCCTTCTTCCGGCTTTGCTCATGCTTCCGCCTTCCTTCCCTATGATAGTGTGTGTGCTTCCGCATTACTGCATCTTCAGGTAAGCGGTCACAAATCCTTCCAGATTGCCGTTCATCACGTCGTCAATATTGCCGCTCTCATAGTTGGTGCGATGGTCCTTGACCATCGTATAGGGCTGGAAGACATAGGAGCGGATCTGGCTGCCCCATTCGATCTTCTTCATCTCGCCCTTGATGTCCGCCATCTGCTGTTCCTTCTCGCGCTCACGCAGTTCCAGCAGCTTGGCTTTCAGCATCTTCAGGCAGGTGGCGCGATTCTGCACCTGGTCCCGCTCCGTCTGGCAGGCCACCACGATGGTCACATCATCCTTGACATAGGTCATGCGGACGGCGGAACTCGTCTTGTTGACGTTCTGGCCGCCGGCGCCGGAAGAATGGTAGGTGTCCACGCGGACATACTTCATGTCGATCTTGATCTCGTCGCCGTCGTCCTCGATCATCGGCGCGACGTCCAGGCTGGAGAAGCTGGTGTGGCGCCGGGCGTTTGCGTCGAACGGGCTGATCCGCACCAGGCGGTGCACGCCCTTCTCGCCGCGGAGATAACCGTAGGCGTGGTCACCGCTGACCTCAAAGGTCACGCTCTTGATGCCCGCCTCGTCCCCGTCCAGCAGGTCCAGCAGCTTCACTTCGAAGCCCATCCGCTCGCAGTAGCGGGTATACATCCGGTACAGCATCTGGGTCCAGTCCTGGGCCTCGGTGCCGCCGGCGCCGGCGTGCAGGCTCAGCACGGCGTCGTTGTCGTCGTAGTCGCCCCGCATCAGGGTTTCCAGTTCCAACGCGTCCGCCTTTTCCTTCAGGCTGGCCAGCTCCGTGCCGATCTCCTGGACCATTTCCTCATCGTTCTCTTCGCGGGCAAGCTCCATCATCGTATCGATATCGTCCGCGGAGCTCAGCAGGCCCTCATAGTGCGCCAGCTTGTTCTTCAGATGGCCCAGCTTCTGGTTCACCCGGGTGGAGCGCTCGGTATCGTTCCAGAATTCCGGCTGGTTCATCTCCTCGGTCAGCTCATCAATCTGTTCCTTCATGTGATCGATGTGCAGGGCCTCTCCCGCGGCCAGGATGCTCTTCCGGATCCCCGTGATATCCTGGGCGTACTGTTCAAGTTCTAACATGGTTTCCTCCTGATTATTGCTGGTCTTTCAGCATGCAGCAATTCTTGTATTTCTTGCCGCTGCCGCAGGGGCACGGATCGTTCCGGCCGACCTTTTCCGACGCCTTCACGCGCCGCGGCTGCCGCGGTCCGTCCCCGGCCATCCGGGCTTCGGTCGGTTTCGCGGTCTGCACCCGCTCCGGCGTGACCTGCACCTTGGTCTGGTAGACGCGGCGCACGGTATCCTCCCGGATCAGGTGGTTCAGTTCCTCAAACATATGGCCGGCTTCGATCTGGTATTCCGTGACCGGATTCTTGCCGCTGTAGGAGCGGTATCCGATGCCGTCCCGCAGCTGGTCCATGGCGTCAATGTGGTCCATCCAGCGGCTGTCCACGCTGCGCAGCAGCATGACGCGTTCCACTTCGCGCATGTCCACATGGAGCTCGTCCATCATCCGCTCGCGCTCTTCATAGAAGGCACGGGCGTCGTCCTTCAGGGCCTGGATGAAGCCCGCGCGGTCGTCCTCCGCCATGCCGCGGTTCTGTTCCAGCGCGCCGTGGTGGCAGCACAGGTTCTCCAGGTAATTGGCGGCTTCCTTCCACTCCCACTCGGCCGCTTCCTCGCCGTTCATCCAGCGGCCGGCGGCAAAGTCGATCACATGGTCTGTCATGCGCAGGATGCTGTCCCGCACGTTCTCGCCCATGAGCACCCGGCGGCGCTGGCCGTAGATGATCTCGCGCTGGCGGTTCATCACGTCGTCGTACTCCAGCACGTGTTTACGGGTCTCATAGTTCCGGCTCTCGATCCGCTTCTGGGCGTTCTCGATCTGCTTGGTCAGCAGGCCCGCGGTCAGCGGTTCATCGTCCCGCAGCCCGAGCCGCTCAACCATCGGACCGATCCGGTCGCTGCCGAACAGGCGCATCAGGTCGTCTTCCAGGCTGATGAAGAACTGGGTGGAACCGGGGTCGCCCTGGCGGGCGCTGCGGCCGCGCAGCTGGTTGTCGATCCGGCGGCTCTCATGCCGCTCCGTGCCGATAATGTGCAGGCCGCCGGTCTCCAGCACCCGCACATGCTCCTTGTCCGTTTCCGCCTTGAACTTCCCGTAGTGCTCCCGGAAGCGCTTGCGCGCCTCGAGCACCTCGTCGCTCACATGCTCGTTGTGGCCGACAGCTTCCTCAATGATCTCCTCCTCCACACCTTCCTGGCGAAGAGCACGACGGGCCAGGTATTCCGGGTTGCCGCCCAGCGAGATATCGGTACCGCGGCCGGCCATGTTGGTCGCGATGGTCACGGCGCCGAAGTGGCCCGCCTGGGCAACGATCTCAGCTTCCCTGGCATGGTTCTTGGCGTTCAGCACCTCATGGGCGATGCCCTTGCGGCGCAGCATGTCGCTGAGCAGTTCGCTGACCTCCACGCTGATCGTACCGACCAGCAGGGGCTGTCCCTTGGCGTGGTGCTCGGCTATGCTCGCGATCACGGCGTTGTACTTCGCGGCCTTGTTCTTGTACACCATGTCTTCCCGGTCGATGCGGATATTCGGCTTGTTGGTGGGGACCTCCACGACGTCCAGCGCGTAGATGCCCTGGAATTCCGCCTCTTCCGTCTTCGCCGTACCGGTCATGCCGGACAGCTTTTTATACATGCGGAAATAGTTCTGGAAGGTGATAGTGGCCAGGGTCTTGCTCTCCCGTTCCACCTTCACGTGCTCCTTGGCCTCGATGGCCTGGTGCAAGCCTTCCGAATAGCGGCGGCCGATCATCAGGCGGCCGGTGAACTCGTCCACAATGACGACCTGGCCGTTCTGCACGACATAGTCCACGTCCCGCTTCATCAGGTTGTGGGCGCGCAGGGCGCAGTATACGTGGTGGTTCAGCTCGCTGTTGTCCGGATCGTTGATGTTCTCGATCCCGAAGGCGGTTTCCACCTTCCGGGCGCCTTCGTCCGTCAGGGTGACAGCCTTTTTCTTTTCCTCCACCTCAAAGTGGACGTCCCGCTTCATGGTGCGGACCACCGCGTCCACGCGGTCGTACAGCTCGGTGCTCTTCTCGCCCTGGCCGGAGATGATCAGGGGGGTGCGGGCCTCGTCGATCAGGATCGAGTCGACTTCGTCCACAATGGCGAAGGCGTGGCCCCGCTGCACCAGGTTCTCCCGGCGGATGACCATGTTGTCCCGCAGGTAGTCGAATCCCAGCTCATTGTTCGTGCCATAGGTAATATCACAGGCATAGGCCTGTTTCCGCTCGTCGGAATCCAGGTCGTGCACGATCAGGCCGACGGTCAGGCCCAGGAAGCGGTGCACTTTGCCCATCCACTCGCTGTCGCGGCGGGCCAGGTAGTCGTTCACCGTGACGACGTGGACGCCTTCGCCCCGCAGGGCGTTCAGGTAGGCAGGCATGGTGGAGACCAGGGTCTTACCTTCACCGGTCTTCATCTCCGCGATCCGGCCCTGGTGCAACACGATGCCGCCCAGCACCTGGACTTTGAAGGGGCGCATGCCCAGCACGCGGTCCGCGGCTTCCCGGACCGTCGCGAAGGCTTCCGGCAGGATATCGTCTTCCGTTTCGCCATTGGCAAGGCGCTGCCTGAATTCGGCGGTCTTTGCCTGCAGCTGTTCGTCTGTCAGGGCGCGGTATTCGTCTTCCAGCGCCATGACGGCGTCCACGGTTTTATTCAGTTTTTTCAGCTTGGCGTCATTCCCGGAGCCAAGCATATTCTTGAGGAAATCGAGCATCAGTGTCTCCTTATCCAGCCCCCTCCGGACCTTTCCGGAAACGGGCAAAGCATTACAGGTTAGTATACCACTGAAAAGCCTTTTCACGCAAGTTTTTCAGCCCCAAAAACAGCCTTCCTGTTCCGGTGCCTTCATGGTATAATCAGAAAAAACCGGCAGGAGGAAACCGGCATGGATCATCATACAGCAAGGGCAAGGCGCGCCGCGTTCATCGGCGTTCTTTTCCTGCTCCTGCTGCGCGCCGCCCTCTCGCTGGGAGAGGTGTCCGTTTCCTTCACACCGGAATCCCCCCGCGCCGGCGAATATGTCGATGTCACGGTGAGCGCGGACGGCGAAAAGATCAGGGACGTCCGCTACCGCCTTTCCCCGGACGGAAAAAAAGGTTCCTGGAGCAAAAAAGCCGAAAAGCGCCTCACTGCCTCCTTCCGTCCCCGGTCGGAAGGCTCCTGGACGCTGGAAGTAAAGGTCACCCTTTCCGGGGGCCGCACGGAGACCGCGTCCGTCACGATCCCCGTATCCGGTTCCGCCCCTGCCCAGTGCGGGACAGACGTCATTTACAGCCAGATGGACGGCTGGTGGAACCAGCACCTGTATACCGGAACCCACCGCCACACCCTGGAGTCCTCCGGATGCGTGATCTTCGTCCTGAGCCACGCCCTGCAGCGCCTGGGCATGGAAGGGGAGGAAGTCCTGCCGGACCGGCTTGCCCGGTCCTACGGCGGATACTACACCGAAGGCCTCGGCGCCCGGTCGGAGGCGCTGATTGCCACGGCCGGCATGCGCCTCGGTTTCGGCACCGCCCATGCCCTGGTGACAGCGGAGGACGAGATCGTTTCATTCCTGCGGGAAGGCAGCCTGTTCACCCTCGGGATCGTCCAGCGCCACACCGTCCTGGTTGACGGCATCAACGCGGAGAGCCGGAAGGTGCATATCACGGACTCCTGCCCCGATTCCACCTTCAGCAAACTCGGCCGGACGCCGGCCTGGATCCGCGCGGAAGACGGAACCTGGCAGGCCGTCCGCTCGGCGGACGAGATCCCCGGCGTCCGCTGGTTTTTTGAGACCTCGCACTGCGGCGGCGCCGGATACTGGATGGACCTGGACTATTGCGCCGCCCGGGGCCTTCGCCTGATCCGCCGCCCCTGACCGCGCCGGAACCGTCCGTTTTCCGGGCATAAAAACGCCGGAGCCGCTTTCGCGGTTCCGGCGTGTGTTATTGATCTGCCTTATTCGGTTTTGCGTCCCCTGCGGCGGCGGCTCGCGATCGCTTCCTCGGCGGCGGCCTTGACTTCTTCCGTCACTTCAGCTGCGGTTTCCTCAGCCGTTTCTTCCGCTTTTTCAGCGGTCTCTTCCGCGGCTTCCTTCACGGCTTCCTTCGCTTCGGCCGCGGTTTCCGCGGCGGCTTCCTCGGGTTTTTCGGAATACAGCCTGCGCAGTGTTTCAGCCATCAGCTCGCTGCTCTGGGCCGTCGTTTCCTCCGCTGTCGCGGGTGTTTCTTCCACGGCGGCGGCCGCTTCCTCAACCGTTCCGCCGTTGGAGATTTCGCTCCGGTGGCGGCGCTTCGGCTCGGCGCTGTAATCACGGTAGTTGGCGCCTTCCAGGTGGTCCATGGCCTTTTTGGATTCGCTCCGGCTCTTGCCGCGGCGGACCGCGCCGATCAGCAGGAGGAGCAGCAGGACGCCCGCGATGCCCGTCAGGATCCACTTGGCGCTTTCCGCAATGCCCTGCGCCTGGTCCAGCCATTCGGGTTCGGGCTGGTCGGTCGGCATCGGCTCGGCTGCCGGGGCCGGCGGCGTGACCAGCGGCGCGGCGGTGGGTTCAGGCGTCGGCTCGGAATAGGCGATGAACACCGTGTTGCTGGCAAAGGTCAGCACCTGGTCCAGCTGATCTTTGCACGAGGCGGTGAACTGGTATGTGCCCTGCATACTGACATCCACGTCGCGGATGAAGGAGGCGCTTCCGCCGGCGGGAATGGATTCGAAACTGTACAGTTCGGTCCCCACAGCCTTTACGGAGATGTTCCTGACCTCCACCGCGCTGTCGTTGTGCACGGTAATACTGAAGCGGACTGTTCCGGGAAGCTTGTAGACCATGCCCCGGTCTGCCGTCGCGTCCACGGTCAGCACAATCTGCTGGGTCGGATCCATGGCGATGACCTTGACCCGGCCGGTCGCGGTCTCCACGCCCTTGCCCGTGGTCTCGTCCGCCTTGACGGTGAACTGGATCTCCTGGGTTTCGGTGATGGTCAGGTCCTTCTCAAGGGTCTTCGTTTCGCCGGCCTTCACGCTTTCGCCGCTGAACACGGTGCCCAGCGCGGGATCGGTCACGGTCACGTTGGTGAAGTCCAGGTTGCCGGAGTTCTTCAGCGTCAGCGTCAGCTTGACGGTTTCCCCGGGCGCGCCGCCCTTCTTGTCGGCCTTCAGCGACGCGGTCAGGTTGACCTCGCCGTATTTGATGACAGCGCTGTCCACCTTGCTGGTGAACGTCTTTCCGCCGGCCTTGTAGGAAACAGAGGCGGCGCTGGTCATGTCCTTGGTGCCCATGACCGCGGTAAAGACATAGGTGCCCGTTGCCCCGGCGGCGATGGAATCGATCGTGCCGGACTTGGAGGAGATCGCCGCGTTTTCCTTGATGTTCACGGAGGTAACGTCCACCGATCCGGTGTTGGTGATCTCATACTGTACGGTCACTTCCTGGCCCTTCTGGGCGGTGGTGGGCGTGATCGTCCGGCTGACGCTGATCTCAGGGGTCACTTCAGGGCCGGTATAGGTGATCTTCTTGGAGAAGTTCTTGCCCCGCTTGATCAGCTCCGGCTCTCCTCCGTCAGCGGAATCCTGATAATAGGAATAGGCGATCTTGAAAGCGACTTTCCCCGCTTCCAGCTGTTCCCTGGTGACCTTCCAGTCGCCCGTCCAGCGTTTGCTTGCCCCGACGGAAAGCGTGGGCGAGCCGAATTCCTCGATCTTGTTTCCGTCCGGATAATACAGCGTGACCGGCGCGGGCATATCCCCGTCGCCGACATTGGTCACGGTGATGGATACGGTGATAACCTCCGGTCCGGAGAATTTATATTTACTCAGCTCCATGGAGACCTTGATCGGATCCTCCGCAAGCGCAGCGGATGCGCAAAGCAGGACCAGTGCGGCCGCCAGTGCCAGGATAAGGAACAAGCGTTTCCTGTTCATATTGTATCGGAGCCCGGGGCTCCTTCCTCCTTCCCCCGCCGGAAACCCTTTCCGCCGGACGCGTCAGTATGGATGGACACAGGATATCTATAGTATTTTACCGGGAAAGAAGAATTCTGTCAATAATTTGTAACATTTTCCGGGAATACAAAGAATGAACAAGAAAGGGGTTCCGGAAGCGGTTTACTCAGGGAAAAACCGGTGTATAATGAGCGATACAAAGTTTTCAGGCTTTGCTACCTTATTATGAGGAGGAAAACAAAATGAAAAAGCTTATCGCTCTGGCTCTCGCCCTGGCGCTCGCGCTGACCGTGTGCTCCGCCTTCGCCGAGGATGAACTTACCCTGAAAATCGCCCACATCGGCCCGCAGACCGGCCCGATCGCCGTTTACGGCCTGGCGACCTACCGCGGCGCCCAGATCGCGGCGGATGAAATCACCGCCGAAGACAACGGCATTACGGTTATCCTGCTGAACCAGGATGACGTCCACGATCCCGAAAAGTCCGTGAACGCTTACAACAAGGTCCTGGAAGACGGCGCCCAGATGATTGCCGGCACCACGACGACCGACCCCTGCATCGCGGTCGGCGACCTCGCGAACCAGGAGCGGGTCTTCATGCTGACGCCCTCCGCCTCCTCCACCGAAGTAACGGAAGGAAAAGACAACGTCTACCAGCTGTGCTTCACCGACCCGAACCAGGGCTCCGCTTCCGCTGCCGTTATCAAGGAAAAGAACCTGGGCTCCAAGGTCGCTGTCATCTACAACAACCAGGATCCCTACTCCTCCGGTATCTACAAGACCTTTGTTGAGAAAGCCAAGGAGCTCGACCTGGAGATCGTTTCCGAAACCACCTTCACCAACACCACCAACGACTTCTCCGTGCAGATCGCGGACGCGAAGGACAAGGGCGCTGACCTGGTCTTCCTGCCCATCTACTACGATCCCGCCTACCTGATCCTGATCGCTGCCGACAGCATCGGCTACAAGCCCGTGTTCTTCGGCGTGGACGGCATGGACGGCATCCTGACCCTGGAAAACTTCGACACCTCCCTGGCTGAGGGCGTCATGCTGCTGACCCCCTTCGTCGCGGACGCGCAGGATGAGAGGACCGTGGCCTTCGTCAAGAAGTACAACGACCTCTACGGCGAAACGCCCACCCAGTTCGCGGCTGACGGTTACGACACCGTCTACGCGCTGGTCGGGGCTGCCCAGATCGCCGGCGTCAAGACCGGCGACACCGCCGAGGATATCTGCGACGCCATGATCGCCGCCATGCAGGAACTGAAGATCACCGGCCTGACCGGATCCATGGTCTGGAGCTCCAACGGCGAAGTGGACAAAGTTCCCACCGCGATGGTGATCAGGAACGGCGCTTACGTCGGCCTGGACAACTGATCGTTCAGGATCATTTGATCCGGCCTCGGGGGTTCGCCCCCCTGGCCGGATTTGCTATTCTGTTCGTTTCTCCCGGCCGGAAAACCGTGAAGGAATGCCGGCCCGGAACCGGACAAAAGGATCACAGACAGGGAGGAATCTAAGGATGGGTTTTCTGTCCAACCTGGTTAACGGAATCAGCCTGGGCAGCATCTACGCAATCATCGCGCTTGGCTATACCATGGTCTATGGCATCGCCAAGATGCTGAACTTCGCCCACGGCGACGTCATCATGGTCGGCGCGTACCTGATCTTCTGCGCCACGCAGTACTGGGGCATACCGGCATTGCCGGCAATCCTGATCGCCATGGTCTCCTGTACGCTGCTGGGCATCACGATCGAGAAGCTCGCCTATAAACCCCTGCGCAAAGCCACGTCCCTCGCGGTGCTGATCACCGCCATCGGCGTCAGCTATTTCCTGCAGAATATGGCCCAGCTGATCTGGACCCCCAACCCGAAGATCTTCCCCCAGCTGATCCCGGTCGGCACCATCCAGCTTTTTAACGGGCAGCTGGTCATCAAAGGCGTGACGCTGGTTACCATCGCGGCCAACATCATCATCATGATCGCCCTGACCGTTTTCATTTCCCGCACCAAGCTGGGCAAGGCCATGCGCTGCGTGTCGGAAGACCGGGGCGCCGCTGAGCTGATGGGGATCAACGTCAACCGGACTATCTCCGTGACCTTCGCCATCGGTTCCGCGCTCGCCGCCATCGCCGGCCTGCTCCTTTGCTCTTCCTATCCCAAACTGGTCCCCACCACCGGTTCCGTTCCCGGCATCAAAGCGTTTACCGCGGCCGTGTTCGGCGGGATCGGATCCATTCCCGGCGCCATGCTGGGCGGCGTCCTGCTCGGTATCATTGAGATCCTCGGCATTGCCTATATCTCATCCGAACTGAGCGACGCGATCGTCTTCACCGTACTGATCATCGTGCTCCTGGTGCGGCCGGCCGGACTGCTGGGAAAATCCGCCCGGGAAAAAGTGTGAGGTGAACGGCATGAGAACGAAAAAAGCGCGTTTCATCACCCGGATGGTCACCTATGCCGTGATCATCGCGATCTATATCCTGTTCACCGTCATGATCAACAACAAGACCATGCCCCGCACGCTGAAGGGTCAATTGATCCCGATTTGCTGCTGGATCGTCATGGCGGTCTCCCTGAACCTGGTCGTGGGCATCTCCGGTGAACTGAGCCTCGGCCACGCCGGTTTCATGAGCGTCGGCGCGTTCACGGGCATCATCATCTCCGGCTGGCTGCTGAACGGCTTCCAGATGGAAGACGGTTCCCTGCGCCTGCTGCTCGCGATCGTCGGCGCGGGCCTGGTCGCCGGGATCGCCGGCGCATTGATCGGCATTCCCGTACTGAGGCTGCGGGGTGACTACCTGGCCATCGTGACCCTGGCCTTCGGCGAGATCATCAAAAACCTGATCAACTGCCTGTATGTCGCGGTGGAA